>TARA_B110000285_G_scaffold68748_1_pt1 | contig 26967 bp, 24 predicted proteins | sample TARA_B110000285 | Tara Oceans TARA_B110000285 (sample SAMEA4397756) | marine metagenome | biome: Polar Biome; feature: [SRF] surface water layer (ENVO:00010504); material: water (ENVO:00002006), including particulate matter (ENVO:01000060) such as... | depth 5 m
CAATCTTCGGCTTGAAGTCGCATAGTTCCTGGGAAATAAACCCAATCATTGATTCCAGTTCCGGCTCTAGCCCGATAATCTGCTGCACCATATTCCTGACCTGGAGTTCCACCTCCTGAATTTCTCATAACTCCTCCATAATAGGGTATAGTTTGGTCTGCCATACCAAATGCACCCATTCCAACATAAAATACCGGTCCTTTTTCTCTTAACCACATATCTAAGGGTTTGTAAGTATCTCCTTCATCCTTAGTCATCCAGTGTTGTCTTGCCCAATCATAACAGGTATCAGAAAATGAAATTGTAACTGCTCTATCAATTCTGGTGGATTTGCCATCCGCTCCAATAATTCCTCCTCTCATGCCCTCAATGGCTAATGCCATACCTGCTCCTTGACAGGCATCACCACCAGGAACAAATGCTGTGCTATTAGATGATAGTAACCATTCAATGCACTCATCATGTTTATCGGAAGGTCCTGCCCACTCTACATAGCCTGATGAGTTAAAAGAATAAATCGCAAAATGGGCTTCACAATTTTTCGCTTGTGATACCATGATGGCTGCTAATGTTCTTGCTAAGTCCCACTTGGAAAGGGTCATACCCATCCAAGTTCCAGCAGGTGCATTCATTCCTTCTGATTTATCTACAATAAGTTGGACAAAAGTGTTGTATCCATCCGCTCCTTGTAATGAGTCTGTGGGTGCAGATGCTTGGGCCTCTCCAGCACCAATGGCTAATGCTGGATTTGGACCAGCAGTAGATTCAACTAATTCTCCTGCACCTTGACCCATAATGAATGCAGTATTTCCTTCATTAGACTTAGTTCCTTCTGTGTCTTTAGTTTTGATAAAATCTGCCATTCCATCAAAAAATGCTCTCACTGGATTAACGAAATCAACTGCTGTGGGGTCACCAACTGCTTGTTGCCCTTTTTTAATAAATACATATGGGTCATCATCAATACTGCCTGTCTGCCCACTCATAATAATCTATTCTCCTTTTCGTTATTTAAGGTTTAAGTTTATTTAACCAATTTTGAACTGATATAAAAGCATTTTCTGTTCCATCTTCGGTGTGTCTAATTCCTAATCCATCTAAGTTTTCTATTAAGTTATCTAAATTTTCTCCATTAATATCTTTAGAATTTATAGTAGCCATATTTGGATATGAATCATTTGCTAAATATGCATTAAGTTCCTGTTCAGTTTGACCTTGTTCTGGAACTAAAATTGCAGGAATGCCTAAATAAGCAAGTTCTCCGATGAGTTGGGTGCCTGATGTTCCAATAACTAACTTAGCATCTACCATATCTTGAACAAATTGTGATTCTGAAATAGGCTTATGAATAAATTCGTCCGACACTAATTTTTCTTCTTCGGGTGTTAAGTTACCATAAAAGTAGATAGTTAGTCCTTTATTGTTGGCCCATTCAATAATTTCAGAGGTCGGCCAATCTAATGCATGGCTTCTATACATCAATATATGGTTTTTATCTCCATTCCATTCTTGTTCGGTGATGTTTTTTCTTATCATAGGTCCTACTAAATCTACATTTTTATGTGATTTATTTTTAACTCGGACTGGTTTGGAGACTATGGTGTGGCTACAATTTGGAACAATAAATGCATTAACTAATGCTAAAGGCATGGATAAGTGACGATATTTCAATGGAATCTTACAAACTGTGACAAAGTTTTGAGAATTAAATGCCACAGATGGAATATTTGCATTCAAAGCGGCTCTGGAAAGTAATGGTTCATAATCTGAAATAACAGCATCGTAATTTTCTTCTTGTAACATTGTGCTTAGTGACAAGATTCTACGCCTTTCAGTATTCATAAACTTAACAAAATCAATAGATGTCTTAAAAACATTCAACTTACCATCAACTAAATGGAATTTAGGTGTGGGTAGAAACTCTATTCTTTGTGCTCCGAACTTTTCGGTGAGGGGTAATTCTGCATCACCGCTGGTAAAAAATGTAATATCATGACCTGCGGCTATCAATTGCGTTCCTAATGCCGAGGCTCTCATAGAATGTCCACGACCTTCTCCTGATAATCCATAAGCAATTTTCATTCTATCACCCGTGGAGTTCTTTGACTGTAATTGATAATGAATCCGTAGAGATTCTGGTTCCCCCAATAATCTAACCATATTTTGTGTATTTCGGTTGTCATAGGAAGGTATGCCCAATATACATTATCATCAACAGCATATTTTTCAGAGTTAGGGCCTCCTCTGTTTGAACAATACTGCAATATATCATTAGTTTGTAACCAAGCACTCGCTTGTTCTATAAGCATTGATTCCTCTTCATCAGTAATGGGCAAACTCATATCGCCCAAATCTGCTGTTCTCTGGACAAAGAAGAAAAATGGTAATTCTTGTCGGTCAGGATAATCTTCATAGGATTCTTCTTGAATAAATCCTTCTACTCCAGAGAGGTTGATTTGGTAATTTGGAGGGAACTTTTTCATCCACTCAGGCAATAAATCGTAATAATTCATTGTATCACCTGTGGAAGTGTTTTATTATAATTTATGATGAACTTGGTAATGATATTATTGAGTTCATAGTATTCTTTTATAGCCTCATTTAGTTGATATTCAAACATCAATTCAGTGCCAAACTCAATTGATTCGTCAATCCAATCCCCGCTAAAATACTCTTGTAGTTTATCTGTTCCTTCTCGGCTTTCACTACCGTCTCTAAAATTTACTATCTTCACTTTTATTAATCCTGATTTAATATACCATGCCATTCCTGAAATGGGCAACGAATTTGAATCGTAAAGTTTTTCTACTATTTGGGGTATTATTGGCAGATTCACATCCATATTAGTGGATTGAAATTCATGAAAATAATTCTTCTGATATACTTCAGCATAGTTTTCACCAGGGTTTAAAGTTATTTCCTTTGATACATCTTCATCGTCATGAAGTTTCATAACTATAACTGGAGTTATGGCTTCTATATTGATGGAAAATTCTACATAACTCATAACTATTCCTCCGTTGCTTTGGCTCGTTCTTGTTTGAACCCTTCTTCATCATACAACATCAAATGGCTTGTAGAGTAAGATAATCCTTGAGCAATCGCTCCTAATATAAATCCTACAGTTAATGAATTAATGGATGGGCGGGTAAATGGCTTCAAGGAATAAAGTCCTAAGAATCCCAAACCCCAAACCCAATGGTGAATATGCAATTTTTGGTCATCTAAAATAGTAAAAACTGTGGAGGGTAATATGTGTAATCCATATGCATGAGGGTGAACAAACTCTGAAATAATTCCTCCGGCCATAGCACCAACTACAACCACTGGAGTAAGATTAGAGAATATACTCATAGTAATAGTTCATCGGCACAGATATTTAAGTTTTAGTTTATGCGGTAGTCTCCGCCTTCTGATAATTCTGGGAGGAACCGGATAGCCCAATTATACCAAGAGGCTGCAAGTCCTTCTCTGGGGGTGGTTTCCCATAGGAAAGCCCCTTCTAAATATCCTTGAGTTAAAGTGCCTCCGTCTGCATCTGGGATTAAATCAATAGTTCCATCAGATTGAATTATTATTGAATCTGAAGATAAATCTCCTCTATTTTGATAGAACCTAATGGTAGCATAGCCTGGAAAATAAGTGTTGTTTTCAAGAGCATCCAAAAGATTTGTTGCCATGCCTCTTTGTGAGGCTACTAATCCAATATTGGCTAAGGTAGAGCAAGTCTCACATTTGTAGAATTTTTGAACTGTTCCACTTTGAGCAACTTCTGATTCTTCTACCAGAGGAGTTCTATGATTTCCCTCAATCTTCCAATTAGAGCCTCCTGTTCTTTGCTGGATGACGCTTCTCATCATTCGGTTAGCATTAGCGAACATATCTTGAACCATTTGGTTCTGTTGGCCGGATTCTAAATTACACCATTGATATTCATCCCCATATTTGATAGGGCTTGGTAATATATATGCTCCTGGTTCAAAGCCTGCCAGAGTCATTCCTAAACTTCGCAAGTCATTTAGGTCAATACCCAATGGGAATCTACTGCCCATGGCATCTGTATCTGTGTGAATTGCGTTGGTTTCTTCGGCTGCTCCTGAATTAACTTCAGTCCATCGGAGTCCTTTTGTATCTCCATAATTAACTAATGGTGATGTATCTACCCAATCTCTTTCTACGGTTGAGTAGAATCCAGAGGCTGATTTTCCCTCGGTTACTAAGAATGTATATTGGTTGTCCTGCACTCCATCGCAACAGTTAGGAGTTAATGGATTATCTGCATTAGTATTAGATATAAACTTAACTGTAAATGGTGCCTCAAATTCACTTATTCTATTCCGTCTTCCACTGCTGTCAAATCCGAGTCCATCTATTTCTGAGGCTGGTGGGACAATGGTTAATCTGGAACCATTAATTTCTGCAATTCTGGTTCCACTTCCATATGGCCCTCCACTAAGGAAATCTCCTACATTAACTCTAATAACTGGCTCTACCTTAAGTGTGTCATCTCCAGCATTTACCGTTTCTGTTACTAGTATATCATCATCTTCCATATTATCTACATCTGGAACTATATCATCATCACCGGCTATATTCGCCATTAGCCATTCCATCTCCACTGCCAGCGGTCCTTGCCTTTCGTTAGGGCAAGTGAACCCTTCGGGTCTATTATCACTTGTTGGTGGTGGTGGTTGTGGAGTAAATTCATTAGGTATGATGTCTCCTAAAAATACTTGTGGCAATTCTATTCTAAGGTTGTATCTTTCTTGGTCATCAGTTAAATCTCTCATAACTATTGTCCATTGTGGCCGTTCCAAGAAAGTTTGCTTAGTTGATATTGGTTGTCCTGTGCTTGGGTCTTGACCTATAATTCCAATAGTATTCTGTTCAGTCAGGGGTTGGGTTGATGTAATAGTATAGGGTCTAGCGGGATTTAACCATCCTTGTGGGTGAATCGTAATAAATTTAGCATTACCATTAATGCCACAGTCAGGACAATAATCCATAGCCTGTCCTCTGTTATCAAGTAGTGGTCTGAATGGTGAAACCTCTGCTTGACCAGTAGATGGATTTGTCCATCTTACTCCCATATGTGTTGGATTGGTGCAGATTTTCAATGGGCTGTTAGTAAATGCATACCTCATTTTTGAAAGTGGGACTGTAAATGGATAGGCATTGTTAGCCCTCATAGATTGTAGAGATGAAATATTATCTACTGCGATATTTGCTCGCAACATGGCTGGACCTCCATATTTTTCTTTAACTGCTCTTACATATCGGGTAATAACGGCTCCTCTACCATAAATTGATTTGTTTGAAGAATCTCCACTACCGGCTATTCTAGCATCTGTATTAACATAACGAGTAGTGGTTGTGTCCTCCTGGGTTTGAAGGTCAGCCCTCGTTTTTGCTTCGTAAATCTCATAATCTAATTCAGAAATGGCTGGAATTTTATGTCTTGGTTCATAGATTCCGCCACAGATACAACCGAAGTTACCAGCAAGTCCAGCATACCTACCTGGAACATCACCAATATTCAGGCATAATCCGCCATGTTGGTCGCCTGGATAATTACTCACGCTAAATTTAGTCTTGCGAGGATATATGTCAAAGTTAGTATTCCATACATTTGCATTGGCTTCATTATATGGTGGTGCCATCCTTTCTTTTTTACAAGAATTGCAGACATATCCTCCAGGCCTCGTGGATTGAGCATCGGGTCTATTAGAACGGTAACCTATTTGTATATATGGAATATGGCTCATACACTGGTCAAATGTGGTTAAAAATTCATTACTTCTTGGTAGCCCCATCCAATAAAACCGATAAAAAGCATTTGAGGAGTATTCATCATCTGCACTTTTGGTTCCTTGCATGACAGAGATGGTTTTTTTGGGTAATTCTGCTGTGACTCCTGGAATTGGGGCTCCATTACGGAATCGGCCTCCAGAAAAGTGCCAATAGGAAGAAACTGGCTTATCAAGTTTCACATGAAACATGGCGTAGGATGTTTTGCCACAACCTACTGATTTAGTTGCTGCTCCACCAACTGAACATTTTGGATTAGGACAATTACTGCTCCCTATCCAAGTAGTTCCACAACCTGCGGATTGACCGTCACAAGTATTGACAGAATTACACCGAACTCTGGCTACTACCATTTGTGCTTTGTCCCAAGTTTGGTCCACATAATTATGTTCCCAAGTTGATAATCCGACAGATGAACCCCATTCAGAATATGAATTATAGATTCCAAAATCTAACCACTCCCACCACCAAAGATGGTCTCGGCGGCCACACCCTAAGTTTTGAGTGGGGTTAGCAACGACTGGATTAGGGCTGCCAAATCCCATTGGTAATGGATTGCATATAAAAATCCCTGAATCTCCGGCATCATCACGAGGGACATGAGTATTACCTTTCATAAATCTCTTCATAAGAGTAACTATTCTAGGTGCATTATCCTTAAAGTTCTCTACTACTTCACTTACTTGTGAACGATTGTTTATCATTCGTGCTATTTGATTCTTAGGTGCATCAGACTGAAGATAAATTAAATCAAAAATATCATTGAGTAGGTTTTGTCCGATTCCAGACACCGCAGTATTTTCAGGATAACCCATTAAGCACCAACTCCTCCGGCTTCCATAGTAGCGGCGTGGAGTGTATATCCCATATCTTTAATAAATTGTGTTGCGGCTTGGCGACTTTTGTAGCCTCCGTAACCTTCAGGCCACAAAGCATAGTTAGCAGCCCACTCATAAAGTAATAAAAATCTGGTTCCAAAAGTATATCTTTGTGAGCCAAATACACTTCCGCTTTGCTCACCTCTATATCCAAAGTGAACTGCCCAATTTGGATTACAAATTGCGCCTGTGTCTGGAGATAGATAATCAGCATAGGCCGAAGGAATCCAATTACCATTTATTTCTAAGTTGGCGATTGGTTGAATTTTTTCTGGATTAATCTTTCCATCAAAAGTCATAACTCGTGTCACTACATAGTCTCCAGGCCTAAATGTAGCAGTAGTTGAAGTGCTTCCCTCACAAATGGGGCATTGACCGGCAATATCTTGATAAATTTGGTAGGACTTACAAGGAGTGCAATATTGAACATTATATGTTTGTTTAATTCGGACTGTTTTCCAATTATCTGTAAATGGTTGTCCGGTGTCTGGATTTGTTTTTCCCACACACATTTGTAAAGGGGCATAAATTTGACATCCTCTTCCATATCCTAATTTAGTTTGCCATAGTGGGGTTGGCTCGGCACTGTCTTCTGAAATCATTCGTTCTTTTCCAGGTCCTGCATTTGGATAATAATCTCCTTGTGAGAGTCCTGTGGATGGTGGGGGTGTATAACGATTATCAATCATAGGCTGACCAAATGAATTAACTCCTGTGGCTAAAAGTCTGGATACAGTTTCTCGTTCCAGTTGTCCTTCTCCACCATCATTCATACCTCCTACACGATTAAAAGAACTTCCTTCATGTCCATTTAGTAATTTAATTTTTAATTCATTACCAAATTCAGTGTTATCTTCAATATAATTGTTCCCTCTACTCACCATATAATTTACCATAATATCAGAAATGATATTTGCCATACTCATTTGTTCATAGGCATCAATAGGTAATGATTCAATTTCTTCTCTCCAACTGCAACCTCTTCCTGGATGGACTGTAATATGTCCTAATTCATGTCCAATAACAAATGCGGCACCGGCAGCCACGAATGCCTCATCAAATCCATGATAGTTTCCTGGCATAGTAAGTGCGACATAGCCACCTCCCATAAATACCTTTTTTGAATCTGTGGATGCATTATGCATATTTCCCTTACTAATAATAAGTGGAACATTGGGTGCTCCTACTAAGTTAGCAATACCTACAAATGTAGATTGAATTTCTGGACTGAGGTGAATGTTCCCATCACGATATATCTCACCAGCCATGTGCTATACTTGATGCACTTGCTATTTAAGATTGTTGTCGTTGTAGTATATCTCCAATGGTTTCTAACCAAAACTCTCTGTCTGACTTGGTAATATTTCCCGCATCATAGATTTTTTGGTCCGTTGGATTATATGATGATTGAGTATAACATCTCTTCTCAGATATAGGTAGTAGTTCAATAGAACCGACAGTTCGTGCATTTTCTTCTTCATCTTGAACTTCTGATGCGTCTTCTGACTTCAATATATATTTCCCAAGATTAGAAGATACTGATACAGAAAGTATATAGGTTTGGAAAGTTCCATCAATTCCATCAGGTCCAGCCGGTTCTGGCTCTCCTAATGAACTTAAATTAATCCATAGTCTTAGGAAATCATTTTCTGGGGCTAACCACAAATTGTTAGCACCTGATGTGTTAGTTCTAATCGGAGATTCAATAGCAACAACTCCAGCCCCACTCTCTACATTACGGGTGTAATCTCCTATGTTCAAATTAGATATTGGGGCATGAGGTAGTTCAAAACAGGCACTTAATCCAGTAAATCCTGCATCAGTATTAAAGTTTATCTCTTTTGTCTTTAATTGTCTTGGAGAAGAATTGTTCAGATATGTGAAGATACGGTTGCTTAAACCCTCTTCGTTTTCTTCTGCATCATCGGAACACCAACCCTTAACTTGACCCTTGATTAAATCCATAAAGGTAGAGAATTCAATTGGGAAGTTCTTGTCCTCGTCTGAAGGGGATAGGATAAGTCTTCCGACTCCATTTGATAATTGAGGTTCCATGATATTATTAAACACACTTAGACTTCTTACAAATCGTCCATATTCAAGCGAATCAGTATTGGCCCTATTTCCTAATTTAATACGACCTACAAGTTTGAGTTGTTGTCCAGACATGGCGATATGAGCAGCATCGTTGCCATACATTTGAGTAGTCATTTGTAATTTAGATTGGACCGCCGCCACCGTTGCTATTGCGGGTTTAGTATTAGTTACGGCTGCCCAAGCACCCAATGTATCACCATAAGTTTGTAATGGCAATAATGGTGCGCTTCCCAGAGTGTTTAATGTATTGGAATTGTATGCTCTGGTATTAATTGGTTCAATAGCATTAGCCTGTCCCTTTCCAGTTGAACTTCCAGCCATAATGTTAATTTCAGAATCGCATAGTGAAATCAAACGAGCCTTATCATCAGAGAATAAATTAGGGTTATTAAGGATTTCTACACGAGTCCTCATAACATCATACAAACATGAATCTCCTTTCAGACTTGGATTGGAGATTGGTGATGTGATTTTCTGAAGGTAGTAAGAATACATTTCTGGGTATCCTCCTTTGTTTCCATTAGGCACTGTATAAGTTCTCAATATTGTATTACCTTTTCTTTCTGATTCAGACACCATAGTAGCAATATGCCAATGCACTGGAGTTAAATTTCTTCCTAAATTAGAATCGCTAGTTGCATATGTGCTGCTAAATACGGCTTGTAGTGCGGATAATACTTGGTCTTCGTAATTGTGTGAATAAATACTTGATTGTAAAATACCATTGCATCGCTCATAGAAAGAATCTAACATCTCTAACAATGATGCTCCAGTTCCTTGTCCAATGTCAATATCTCTCATCAAATAACCATTAACTAACATTTCTCGCAAAAACTCCTGCTCATTATTATATGCAAGGTTAAGTGAACTGGCTTCTCCGATTCCTTTGGTATTTCCTTGTGTATCAGTTAAACCTTCACGACTTCTTCCAATTCTGTGAGCACAAACATACGGCACAGCATCTACAATATCTTCTCGGCTAACATAGGACTTTCCTCTCAAGAAAGCAAAGGCACGAGCCAACTTAACTAATGAGTTAGTAAATCGGAAACCAAGAACTCTTGTGAATAATGCAGGTAATTGTTTTGCTGAAAGTGATGAAGCATCGCCGGTCCAAGTATCGGCATTACCAGAGGCAAATGCGTTTCTACTTCCGCCGTCTAATACAGGAGATGTGTTCCCGCCTGTTGGAATAGATGTGGTGTTAGTAGTAGTGGAGTAATCTACAAGTGGTGATTCGTGAGGGCTTTGTGTCCAACTCATGGCATTATCACCCATTGGAACACTTGGATTGCGGACACGATAAGTTTGAGAAAACAATACAGATATTGCTGCCACATCTCGGTATCCATCATAGGCACCACCTGGTTGGGTCATTTGAATACCAGATTGATTATCTCCGATATAATCCCACATGGCTCTAAGGTCTGCAAAGCGTAGTGGAGAAACTGCGTCCGTTTTTGTCATGTTCTTGACAAGTTCAATAATTGGGATTCCTCCACCGGTTCCAGACATGATGTTGTATCTTCCACCCATTGATACGGACTTAAACAACAATTCCATGTCAATTCTGTCTGTAAATGCCAAATCGTTTCCTTTTTGGTGAGGGTTGGTATCCATCCACGCAACAAAGTTTGGAGATTGGAATTCCCTTCCTCGGTATTCTACTTTCTTTTCTGCAATTAGACCTAAGATAGCATCTTCCATACCTGCTTTTGAGCGGTTTGCTTCGTTAAAGAACTTAACTGGTTGGGTAACAATTGGTCTTGGAGTTGGTTCAAAGTCAAAAGTGCTGACTTGTGCTCCTTTGGAGGGGTCAAAACTTGAGGTTTCACGAATTTCCATTCCATAAAGAACTTCGTCTGCTCTCTTTTCGTAATCAATTTTAGCAATACCTATCTCTGCAATCATCTCTTGTGAGATAGAAGAATAATTTTGTCCTCCTGCAAACTTATCTGGGTTCGCTCGGCTATCATAACAGGTATCTAATAGGAATTGACGGAGCCAATAACCTTCGTTACGCCCAGCGTCTGTATAAAGTGCATCTAAACCTGACTTATCCATATATTCTTGAATGAATGAATTAGCATCACGGTTAGTAACTGTCGTGATTGTAGTTAGAAGAGTTTCAACTCGTGCCTTATCCATCTCTGGATTAGCCAATTGCATTGGGAATGTCTTTTTATCATCTCCTTCACCTATCTCCATAGTAATAATTGATGAAAAATCAACAACTCCGGTAGAGTTCATAATCTTGACTGGTTTGGCAATTCGCTTTTTAGCGACTCCTTCTGGGATGTCAATTCGGCCATTTTTAATCTTCGGCCAAGTTTCAGCATCATTTATATCAAAGTTATAGGGGACATCAGCATAGTAATGCTGAAGAAGTAGGTTACGGAATGCTTCTGGTGGTAAAGCAACTTTTTCACGACCACTATTAGTAAGTGCTTGAAGATAACTATAATCATAAAGATATGAACCACTTGGTATGACAAATGATTTCATACTGGCATCTTTTCCAGAATACATATAGTCATCTCCTACTTTCTTAGGTTGTTGCCACTTGTTAAATCTCCAATTTTCCCATAACTCTGCTATTTCTGGTCTGGACAAGTTTCCAAAACTAATATTATACTGTTGTCCATTAGGGAATATAGTTGGTGCATAAATATTTTCTAGTGACTTATTCTCATTAAATACTTTACTGTCTTCTCCTTCTGATAGTTCATAATCTCTTGGAGCACACAATCTGGTTCCTGTGTTGAAACCATATGAGTTGGCTAACAATGTTGCAGCACACTCAATAACTGTGGTTTTTCCAGTTCCTGGAACTCCAGAAAGTCGGCAAGTGGAATCTTTCATCATCCATGCTGCCATAAATGCTTCTAAATGTCGGTAATCATCAAAAGCGAATACCGTATTCAAAGAAAGCATCAAAGCACGAAGTTGTTTTAATTGGTCGTTAAGTTGGGTTCGGCGTTCTGTAGCGGCAAAAGTGGAAAGATAACTCTGGAATTTTGGGTCCAATGCATTTCCCATTGAAGATGGGCTCCATTGGTTTGCACCAATAACTTGACTGGATAGTGTAGATTTAGACATAATTTGTGTAAATTGTAATGCATCTTCACCAATAATGTTATTCATATTTGCAGAAGCAATTCCTGAAAGTGATTGAACGGTCTGGGTGATGTTTGCTCCAGACTCATCATAGAAAACAAGATATTTAGGATTTCCCTCTTTATTATTTTGAATTTCAATATGTCCAATCAAAGGTAATTCTTCAATTGTAATTAACTCATCCATTTTTTGTCCACGATTGCGGTAAATGGCATCTAAATTAGCAAAAGCACTGGCTCCAATTAGACCTTCTAACTGTCTTCCCTCAGTTGTTTGTGATGCTGGATTTGGTAGAATTGCCTGAACTTGATTCGGCTCTTCTTTTTCTTCTTGATACTTTTCCGTGATTCCCTCAATAGTCGCCATAGGTCCTTTTAATTCAATATTTGGATTTGGTGTATCTACGCCATCAAACAATGTGTCCTCTTCCGCAAATTCTTCGGTTTTTTCTATTTCTTTTTCAGTCATCTCACTCACCTCTTTGGAATTTTCAAATCAATCTTTACTAAATATGATTTGCCTTCATCATTAGTAGCAACGATGTAATAAACTTGGTCGCCCATAATCCAAGCAACTGAATCAGTTACTATTTCATTATCTTTATCAATGGTATAGGAAGGAGATTGTTTTTCGTGTCGGCGTAGGTTTTCTAATGAATCATAGCCAATTAATTGAGATTTAGTATTAATCATAATCATTGGGTCTGGTGGTCTTTCTAATCCACCTTCAATTGTTCCACCGACTGGCTCTCCATTTCTATCTATGGCATGGAATTCTGACTCTTCATCAGGAATCCGTAGGAAACGAATTTCTTCAATTTCTTCCATATCATCTTTAGGGTCTGGAACAGTCTCTACAAATGCTACTTTAATTCCTGACACGATTTTATCTCCATTGAGGTCTCTAACTGAAGACTTATCATAAGTAATATATTTTATACTGTTAGCCATTCGTTCTGGATTAAGAATTTCTTTATTAGGGCCTACAAACTTCAAATATTGTTCATCACCTGGTAAAATAAACCGTTGTCCATTATGATTGGGGAAAAACTCTGAAGCCTTGCCAGATTTACAATTAAAATCTACATATTGATTCCAAACTCCATCGGTAGGGGATATAACTCCTGTAATATCAGTTTCAGTTGGGACTTCCCAAATTGACCCTGTTCCCTCTCCGATAATGTTTAGTTTAAGTGATTTTTCTCGTAGATAATCAGGGTTTGTATCTGCATATAGTTTAATATCGGCGGAAATAGATACTTCTTTTGCTAAGTTGAATATAATGTTGTTTCCACCCTTGATTGGGTCCATAATTGAATCAGCATTTCCTGATTCTGTCCAATTTTTCCAAAATACTGACATATCTGTAATATTTGGATTCCCATAAAACCGAGAAATCTGAGTTCGGATAACAGTCCCTACTTGAGAGGCTTGAGAAATTTGCACATCGCCCTTATATTCTCCAGCACTTCCTGAATTATTTAGGTCACTCCATGTTAATGTGTCTGCTGGTTCAATATTATCCATCTTATTAAGGGGTCCACCGAATCCCTTAACTCCGTGTGCATAAATAACAACGCTTTTATTAAGAATGGCGGGTTCATTATTGGAACTGCCTAGATAGTTGTAACCATCTTGGCTGGTATTCAAAGTAAATCCTTCTGTTACCTTATCATCTTTAACAAAAATATCTTTTTTAATCCCGTCTTGTTCAAGGCTAATCTTAAATCCATTAACTACATCTGGTTGCCCAGCAACTGGTTGTTGCCAACAAACCTTAACTTTTGTGACTCGTGTAGGTGCTGCGCTATCTGAAATAGAAACAGGCCACATTTGTCCATCATAAATATCTCCTACTGCTCTAAAGTAAGCATCTGCTCCACGGCGGAAAGAGAATTGAATGGTGGGTGTTAAAAACCACTTTGAGTCCTCCATAGTTTCTGTGGTGGATGATTCATCATCATCGTCATCGTCATCATCCATAAAGTTTTCGGCATCCTCTGTGGCTTCACTACTACCTGCAGATGAGATAACACTTGTAATAGGTTGCATAGCGGAATCAGATGTAGATGCTGTGAATGTAACTAATACTTCTCCACTATAGTCATAATATGGCCCTTCACCTTGCTCCTTCTTCTGGCGATTCCATTCTTTAAGTGATAATGAAAGTTCTTCTTCAGGAGTAGGTGCTGTAAATGTTGGGAACTTAGCCATATCTATTTCTACTGGATTTTTTATCTTCATACCTGGACTAGCAGCCGAGGGGACAAATGGGACGAAAACTTCAGCAGGTGTAACCGCAGAGGGTGTATCATTCATGCTAACCATATCTCCTGTTACTGCTCCTCTATCCATTTGCAGTTCTTCAAGGGTGGGGAATGGAGTAGCATCAGAGAAATTCCAATCAGTTGTTTCTACATCAAAATTGGCTAAATACATACCCCCACTTCCAACTGCATTAACGCTATTGATATATTCTGTCGGTAGTTGGTATCCCATCGCTATATTAAATATATTGTAAAAAGCCCAATCATTATAATTGAATTTATCTGCCTTGATATTTCTTTTGGGAATCCGGTCTCCATCATCATCTATTGAGGTTCCTAGACCACGGGATGGTTCTGTTTGTCCACTTTTAATTTCTACACCATAAGCGTATTTAATTTCTTTTGCCAGCGCACTTATGCTACTAAGTCCGTTTTGTTTGGCAATTTTGTAAGCATTTTTTGCTCCAGCAGCACCACTAAGAGGGGCGTTTTTTCCTTGCCAACGGGTCTTTGAAAGTGTGAAAATTGGGTCTCCAGATGAGTCCATAATAGTTTCTAACCATTGCATAATGATTGGTTGAATATCTCCAACTGCTCCTTGATTGTATCCATCTAAAGCCAGATATGCAATAATCTTACCTTGCGTTTCCGATGATACTTCAGGCATATACTTACTATCTCCCTGTTGTTATTTAAGTTTGTCCCTACAAATTCCGCCCATCGTTGCGTAATTCCATAATAAGTTCGGCCCTTAAAAATTGATATATGCGCTTAAACCAATTGATATTTTGATTAAATAGTTTGCAGACCAATGCTATTTCTGGGTATCTGTGGGCATAGAGGTCTAATGCCTCTACAAATTCATGAAATCCTGAATTGGCCCAAACTCTGACTCCTGCATCGGTAACATTATCAAAAAAATTCCTATTAACTATCATTTTATCAAATATCTCTACTGCTTCTGAACCATCATCTGATGGAACATAATAGGGATTAAGTTGAATAAACTTAGCAGCAAGTTCTACATAAGATTTAAGGTGGATATTACGAAACCACTCTAACCAATCCGGCATTTGCTCGGATACATATTTGGCCCATACAGGATTCGGCAAATATCATTCCTCCGAATTATTTAGGCGTTGGATTAACTCTTTCTTAGTCCCTGCTTGGGAAAGTCCAGCGGCCTTCAATTCGGATTTTAATTCAGTCACTAACATATTATTATAGTCTGTGGGAGTTATAACGGATTCTTCAATAATCTCTTCCTGCATCATTTCTACAATATCTTGAATTGGAGCGGGAGTTTCAATAGCACTTTGGAAAGTCTGGATTGATTGGTCAAAATAACTTTCAGGAACTTCGGTTAATATTGCCTCGTATTCATCTCCGGTGTCTTTATTGCGGAATGAATTAGTGGATTCAATGAATTCCATTTCTCCTTCATCAAACATTTCTACTTCTTCTGAAGATGGTTTCCTTTCTTCAAAGGTTGTTATTCCTTGACGGGCCATCATGTCCTCCATAGTTTCTAATCCTTTCATAGTGGGTGCGGCAGGAACATGGTCAATATTTGGGCTATATTGCGTAATTGCATCGGGGGTGGCTAATTTTTCTCCTTCAAAGAGAACTTTGCTTTGAGCCGCTTGTTTGTTTTGCTCTCCTTTCATGGCTCTCTGTATTTCATCCATACCACCCATAACTAATGAATTAAGTGAATCATTATTAGTATAATCTACATTACTACTGGCTCCACCTCCAGAATTGGTGGCTGATTGACGGTCATTTGTAACTTGTGATATTGATAATCCTTGTTCTGCGGCTAGGGCTTCAATTCCTGTGATTCCTCCGGAAGTTTGCTTCTTGGCTTGAGCGATAGAACTATATTGATGTTGATTTACATTATGTGATGGTTCAGTTACTCCTAACATCTGATTCCAATCAACAGGTCCATCAGTAAATGGGTTTGCAGGTGGTGGTCCAACAGGTTCTTGGGCTTGTTGTATTTCCGGTTCTGAATCATCATCTTCAACTTCTTCTCCTACGAACAAAGCCATAGAATCAAAGTTCTGTGCCTCCTTAATTCGTTCTAAGAATGCTTCATCATCATTGGATAGTTCTGTTTTCTTGCCTTGGAAATACTCGGTAGCCGAGCGCAAAATGGGAGCCACATCGGAGACAAATCCGAATAGTCCTACCCCTTTATTGACAGTTTGGTTGGTAGAAAGACTTTCTCCCACTCCATATTTATCAAGGAAATTAACCAGTGGCAGTAACACCTTTTCAGTCATATCGGAATCTAAGTTTAATTGCTTACCTAATTCATTAATATCTCCATCAGAAGTAAGCATCTCTACTAATGATTTTGATTCAAGTTTTTTCTGATTAGTAGTAGCCCCTGCTGATGGCTCAGGCTGGGGGTCTCTATCGGTGTGGATGGTATCATCAAATTCGGACATTATATCACCATATCTACTGTGTTCGGCATGGTAGTTAAATCTTCTCTTTATCAAATATATCTGATAATCCGCCCTTCATTGAATCTATCCATGACATAACGGGGCTATCTGCGGCTTTTAATTCACCGGATTCAATAGATTTTGCTACTTCTTTTAATGAATTTGCTAAAAGATTTTGAACAAACTGTTGTTCATTTTGTGCTCCTTGAGAGGCTCCTTTAATAAATGAAGAAATCTCATCAGTTAGTCTGCGTAATTCCCGCTCCTTAGCAGAAGTTTTATGTTGCATAACATTCCAAATAAATGGTGAATTAATAACGGCTAACATTCTTTGGTCCATAGGGATTTTTTCCTCCAATAAATCAATTAAGGAAGAGAACTGTGTTTTCAATTCAGTTTTCAATTCAATATTATCAATTTTCAATTGACCCATAAATCCTTGAAAGTGTTGTTCTAAAGCCATCTGCTTTTCACGCTCTAACAATTGTTTATATGCTCCAAGCATATCTCTCATTTCTTCTAATTCCATTTTGAATCACTCCTCACATTGAGGGTCCTTGATTGCGGTTATAATTACTCAAAAATGCTGAGTCTAAACTCATTCGTGAGTCATGCTTTTTAACTGCAGAAGCAACCGCTTCCTTTTTCTGTTCTCTGGATTCTGCTCTCTTGATGGCAGATTCAGCCTCATTTAGTTGTTTATTAATTCTTTCTAAATCACTATTAATTCCATCCATCTTAGATTTATAATACATCATAGTTCCTACGACTCCAACCATGAGTCCTCCTACGAAGCCCATAGCCAATCCTGATTTTCCTACTCCAAATCCTGCAGAGGCTAATGGTTTGTTTGGATTAAGTGCTACTGGTTCAGCAGCCTTGATTTCCATAGAGGGTTCACTTTTTGCTCCTCCATTTATTCCTCTACTAGCAATTTCAGCATGAATTGAGGTTAAATCAGACTTAAACTTAGAGAAATCATCTGATGATGAAATATCTGTGTCAGACATAGAACTCATTAAATCTAAAAGTTCGGTATCTCCAAGGTCGCCTAAACGAATATTTTTCTTTACTGATACTTCTTCTGCAGCGAATATTTTGTTGGGTTGCCAATTACCTACTAATTCTGCACCCTCTACGATACAATCTGTAATTTTCTTAAAACCACGAATGCCTTTTCCTCGTTGTCCCAAAATATATTTTCCTTCACCTTGACGATGACAAAAATCTACAAACTGTGGAATGCTAATTTCATTATCTGAAACCTTGACATCACTAGTTCCGGAATTTTTAATTCCTTTGATATACCTACGGATAAACCAGACCATAATTAGTATAGGTTGCTCTTGATATATGAATCTTTGTGCGTTTCGGACAATCAATCCGAATATACATCCCAATATCCGAATAAATATTGTTTGATTAAGACCACAAAGTTGCTATGTTTTCATAGCAGATATTAATGGTGTCGTCAGAAGGGTCAGTAATTTCAGGCATCATATTTTCTAAAGCATTTATTGTGCTATTAATTTGATTCCATTTTAACTCTTTAATTTTATCAAAGATACCTCGTTCTGTGGCTCGTTCATCATAGCCTTTTTGAGTTAGATATTTCTCTAAAGCCAATACATCCAATCTCCATCGGATGCCTCCCTTCCTATCTTTGGCTTGAGCATGACGGAAACAAGGTCTATTACGGAGAATCCCTACTACTTCACGAGATGTATAACGGCGTGGTTTATAATCTACCATATACGATGAAATTTGTGTGGAATAACCATAGCCTTTATTGGCTAACATATAGTCCACAATATCTAACACTAATGTTTCAGTTAGTGGAAGTGGCTTTCTCTTGGCTTTAGGTTGTTCGGCAAGTGGGTCTCTGGAGAAATCATAGCCTTTGGAATCTTCGGCCATTATCATTCCTCTTCATTTGTTTCCGTTGAGTCCTCTATTGCTGCTTGACGCTGTGCAAGTTCTTCATCAGTGAGTATATTTCCTTTTCCATCACGAGGTTTTTGTTGGTCATCAATCATTTCTTGGACTTCTTCAACATCTGGAAGGTCAAGTGCTTTGCGAACAATGTCTGCTTTAGCGAATTCATAAAGTTCTTTGGCTTCTGCCAAAGTTTTACCTTCTGCCTTCAAATCTTTAACAAATTTTTTCTTGTTGCGTTCAAATTCCATAGCAACTATAATCCAGTTAATAGACTCATCTAATTGTAAATCTATTTTTTCATCATAATCTCTTTCAAATAATTGCTCAATTTCACGAGCCATAGTAAGTGGAGATTGGTCTCCTCCTACGCTATCAAATTCTTCCAAATCATCATCCAAAACAGAGCCATGCGGCTTATCTGCCAATCTGTCAATTAATTCTAATGCTTGGCCTTCGCTGACAGCGAATCCTACACGCTTCCAATATCGCATTTCTGTGCTCATAATATATGTGTGTTCTTCATTGTATTTATATCTTCTGTTTAAGAGCGTGAATTGAACGACCCTGCCACATAGAAGTAACAATATATCTTGAGTCTTGAGATGCCTCTCCATTAATGTAAAATGTAAAGCCTTGATGTTGCTTTAATTCTACAATAGAAACAAAATCTTCTAACCACTCTGGTAATTCAGACATATGGAATCCACTCTCCTGCGGACTTATCATTTTTAGCAGAAAATATCCTTCCTGTGCGGAAACCATTTTTAGTCCTAACAGAATCAGAAATTAAACGACCTTTGCATTCTAATCCCCATGGAGGTTCAGAAAATTCTTTTCTTATAGTTAGTGTGAATTCATTTTCAAACTCTTGTGGAGTTATTTCCATAATTCCTAAATTACCATTCCATAATAAGTTAGCAATAATTACATGGATTCCCTCGCCTGATGAAGAAATCCGATACCAAACATTTCCAAAACCGTAACGATGTTGTAATTCTTTCATAGCAGTTTGAACTATTGGTTCATCATATTCTACATCATCCCAATCAAATGTAAGATACATAATGTGAGATTATCTCACCAACTATATAACATTACCATTGTTGGCTTGGACACGAAGATGGGTCCGTAGTCGTAAATCCGTTGGTTGGTGCATATTGGAATGGTGTATATTGAGGTCCAACTTCTTCTGCATCATTAGTAGATGTTTCAGTAACAAGGGTCCATTCATAATCTGCAGAAAGTGGGTTAGCAGGAGTGGCCTTGGCTGCTTGGGCTAATTCATAATTAGGAATCCAACCGCTTGGGTCATCAGCAGGTGCAGTAGTAGGAACTTCAGAATAACTCTCTCCATGACTTAGTGCATCAGACTCACGCCATTCTGCTTGGGTAGCCGCAGGTTGGCATCGCAAGCAACGGCCGTCTTGGGCTTGCTTAGAACTACCTTCACAGGCATTACATAGCAAACAGTCAATTTGAGCATCTTTGGTTTCATCTCCAAGAATATCTGTGAGGTCGTCACCGTCTGCATCATAAACATAAACTCCATTCACTAAAACACCCTTACATTCGGTTGCTTCGGTTACTGATATTGAAACGCACTTTTGGTCATCGTCTGGGTCAAGGTAATATCCTTCTGCACAGATACAATCGCCAGCATCATCTCGGCTCATGTTAGCATCGGGACAATACATTTGATAATAATAATAGGCTGCACCAGCACCTACAACTCCGACAGTAGCAATCAATGGGACAGCATTCATAACAATAACTTACTCTTTCGTCTATTTAAGTTTATCTTCATGTTTTTGTTTTGTAAGCATCTACAATTAATTCAGTAAGTTTCGGATTTCTTAGAGTGATATACCACCATACGAAATATCCACTGCACAGGGCTAACATGGCTACTACTAATGTTAAAAGGGACATCCAAATAAATAATATTGTTATTGGCTCCATGAGAGTGTCACCATATCCTTGTATTTTCTAACTTGAGGTTTCCCCTCAACATCTGGTGGGTGTGGTATGTAATACCATAATTCTCCATGTCCAAAGTTAAATTCGTCAAATTGATATTTAATTTCAGTTTCTGAAACTTCCCACTTAGAAACGGCGGCAAATGGAATCTTAACTTGGACTTTATTTGGGGTGGTGGTGAGAGAGTATATAGCGTCATAGTTTAGTCCAGAGTTTGGATTCCACAATAGGTTAGCATAATCTTTGAGTTTTGGTCCTCTTGGCTCATAAGGAAGTCTGGAGACTCCTACTAATTTAATTTGATGTAATTTGCATACATCACTATATCGTGCTAAATATGGTTGTTGATTATCATATTCACATTTTACTAAGGCAGTAGCCATATTAGTTGTGGCAGCCTCCCAAACTTGCTCTCCAAAGTTGGGAACGATATTATTAATGATGATATTTTTAACCTTGATTTTTTGTGAGTCTAAGAAACGAATGGTTCGGTAACACTCTTGAAATCCGGCTTCGGTGGGAATAGATACTAAATTAACTGTAACCCAATCAGGATTGCGAAGTAATACCTTGAGCCTGTCAATCTTTTCACAAACGGCTTCTAAAATGCTGACTAATTTTGATGCAGTATCATTCTTGCGGAATAAAATTCCTTTGAGATTTTCTACTTTGGCTTTCATACGAAGGATTTTTAATAGAAATGTCTTAATATAATCTGGTGCTGTCAAGGCTCTAAGGGTATGTCCCGTAGGGGCTGTATCAAAAACTACTATATCATAATCAGTAGAATGCACTAACTTTGATATTTCCTCTAAAGCAAAGAACTCATCTATGCCTGGAAACATCGCCATATCACTAAATAAATCAGCATCTACACCTGGCATAAGTTTCTCAAAAGTATCTTTGCTGGCTTCATTAAGAGAGTGTGCAAATATCTTGGCTTCTCGTTCTGCGTCTATGTTTCTGGCCCAAAAGTTATCTCCAATTTTAGTAGTTTGGAGTCCTACTGATACTCCGAGAGTATCATCAGTGCTGTGGGCTGGGTCGGAGGACACCAAAATGGTTCTATATCCTTGTGAGGCCCAGTGTTGGGCAGTAGCGGCAGATACTGTAGATTTACCTACTCCGCCCTTTCCGGTAAATAACATCAGGGATGCCATGAGATTTCTATGTAGGTATTCCTATTTAATTGTTCTCACAATAGCATTATGCCCAACTTAAACAAAATTCGGTATTATATGCGGTTGTTGAATCATCACCGATGATATACCCATCTACATAATCACCTAATATTTTAACTCTAAAAAAAGATTCTTGTAGAAATTCCATCACATCCATAGGACATAAGTTACAAGATAATGAAAACATTAATATTCTTTCTTTATCATACCCTCCATCTTCAATGGAAACATTGATTCCATCTGGTATGTATTGGCCGGTATAAATTACTTCTGTATCCATGGAAACAAACATTTGTAAATATTCACTGTAACCATTATTTGATGGTGGTATCAAAATTTGTTTCAGACAAACTCCAGCAGGTATTTTAGCAGTTGTCATTACCAAATAATCTTCGGTAGCATTCACAATTATGTTTCTTTCGTATTGCTTCTTCTCCATATCAACCACTAATGGCTTCTTATTTCGGATATTTAAGGTTTTTCGTCTTCTGCATCACTTTCTGGTTGTTTAGCGGCTTTTCTTTTCCGTTCTAAGGAAGTTGATTTCTTGGGAACGGGGGTTCCATATAGGCTATCTAAACTATTCCATTGTTCATCTGTAATAATTTGATGTTTTAATGCTTCATCTTGGTCAGGGAATGCACTAATGTTTTTCAAATTTCTTTCAATGAAATCTCCTTCTATAAAGTCCATTTCTGAAACTACAAACTCTCCTTGTATTTGTTCTTCTAAATCATGTGCAATAGCAGATTGTTGTCGTCTTCGTCTGCGAACTCTACCTTGACGCTCATTATCAATAAGCATCTTTCTGTATTCTGCTTGTTGTGATTGAACCCAAGCCTCTATTTCTTCATTAGTCATGTTAAGAACATCTCCACTAATCATTTTTCGCTTATACCATTCTACATTTTCAACGGTAACTGATAATCCCAATTCTTGAACAACTGTGGCGATAAGGGAATCTACTCCATCAAACAGTAAATAATCAACCCACATAACTACTGATTTTCCACCTACTGCTTCCATTTTGGTTAATTGAATTGCTCCACTAATTCCTGGGAATCCATCAGCAAATCCGACATATGTTCCTCCAACTCCATCTGCCGAACCAAAGTTTCCTCCTAATGTATATGCTTTGAATGTATCTGAGCCTCCGGCACAATCTGTGAACATGAATGAGGTGGTTTGAGGGACATTAGGCCCGCCTGGAGGTGTTGTGGTTTGGTCATATTGGGCTAAGACGGGATTTTTGATACCGGCTGTTTTGAAAAATGCATAGCGAGATAAATTAGAATTGGCAGCCATAAACCAAGCAGGGTTATTTTCGGCTCCATTACGATTTGCTGAAATACTTATAACCCATTGATTTCTATCTAAATCATAGGCCATATTCATGACTCCTCCTGTGAGGTATGCTGTGGTGTCTAATGGAACTGCTACTTGAGCAGTATATTGATTCATTTCTGCAACTACGCTATCTTGTAGTGGTGTGGCAGTAGGTGTGGTTCCATAATCAAAGAAACAAGAAGAGGTGATGGCAATAGACCAAAAACTCCCTGCTAACATCGCTGCATAATCTGGAAGTATGGTGGAGCCATTGGCTGTGTCATAGGTTAAAATATAGGGGCGAACTGTTTCCCAATCTGCAGCAGCATCATTAGTTGGTGAATAACTTCCACAAAAACCTCTTATGTCTGCAGAAAAACGAGGCACATTGTTGTAGGCTTTGCCCCAATTCTGACTTCCAAGTTGAATATTTTGTGAGTCTGGTCTGGCAAATGCTGTGCCATAAATAAATGTGTTAGATAAATTGGTGTTTTGAAATCCTCTTTCCTCAGTTGTTGGGAATGTTTGCCAAGTATTGAATTCCGTATTAGACGAAATTAGTGGGCCTATCTGCATAAAGTCAAAGTTCCCAGTTGGTTGGGGGATAAATCCTAATGCTGCATTAAGAAGATTTTTACAAGTATAATGATAAGTTATGTGAGTTAAATTTTCCCATGGCTTTCCGGCTGCATCAAATTGTGGGACATATAACCTTAACAAAATTGGTTCATCTCCTCCTTGAGTGGTGCTTAATTGTTGTATTGCTGTATAATAGGACCCATCCAAAACATCTGTGCCTTCTTGTTGGTCTGGGGTTGGGCCTACTATTCCATCAGTTTGACGAGCAATAGGTGTAGTTGGTAATGGATTAGGGGCTGCTCCTGTGGGTGTATTACAATAAGAACGATTGGCTGCAAAAAGAGTTTGAGATAATTCTAATGTCCCAATAGTTACTAATGGGCTGGTAATTGCAGAAGTAGCAGTTCCGCTTGCATAAGTATAGGCCCATCCAACAGCCATAAATTGTCCCAATAGGCTGGCGGCCTCATTTCCAATAGCACTAGTCATATCTGTGGAACCAGTTAATGTAATATCTCTATAAAATCCAATCATGCCTCCCCCAAGTATTGGTTTTCCAGTTCCAGTGAAATTATCAATTAAACTATTTGCTGCATATGGATTATAATTTTTAGAAGATACTGTCGGAAGGTCACTTCCAAATAACATTGGAACTGAGGATACACCAGAATAATTAGGGTTTCCTCCTATTGCTGGTGCTGCATTTGCTCCTGTTATGGATGAGTCTGCCACACCAACAACTAATAATTCGCCCCATACTTGATAGTTATTGCTATTATAGGTATTAGAAATATTAAATGCGGCATTAATTGTAGCAGGAATTGTAGCACCAGGAAATGCCGCAGTTCCATCGGTTACTCCATCTAATGGAATGGCATAATACATATGGTGCATAGGATATGAAACTTGGCCTCCTACTGGTAATGCATTATTAATAACAGTTCCTGCTGTAGCGGTGATGCCTACACCTCCAACAGTATGACAAAATACTCCTTGAGCAATTTGAGCCGTTCCATCAGTTGGCGAGGAATAGTTCAAAATATCATTTAGGCCAAATCCATCACTTACTGCCATTCCATACATTCCCCCATCTAATGTGGGGTCGCAATCTGGTATTTGTGGTAATGAACTTGGTATTCCAGGCGGAACTGGAGCAACAGTAGGAACAATTAATGCAGGGTTAGAATTAAATATATTTTGAATTCCTCTATCAAATAATATGTGCCACGCCGATAAATCATTAAGTTTATCTAATCTACAACAAGCAAAGAATCCATCTCTGATAGGAACTTCTGGCCCTGGTGCTGCGAATCCATATTGGTCAAAAAACCACCGATAGTCTATTGTGCCGGTCACAAAGTAAATATCATTAGCAATTTTGGTTTCTCTTACTACAATAGATTGGGGAATTGGATTTGGTTGCGGGTTAAATGGGTCCCTATATGTGAATCCACGCATATTTTCTACTGTATAGGCATCAGGCCATGCAACTGGAATAGGGCCCAAACGGTATTCTAAGACTCTCTCCAATAAATTGATAGTTATTGCTGTCTGAGGAGTATCATCCGTCACGCCTGGTGTAACAATCATATTAGTTCGCCGTCCATGTGTATTGAGATGCTGCTGAACAATCCAAAGGTTGTCTTGGGTCCACAAATGGATTAATAACTGTTAAAATAATATCCCAATCAGTTCCAGGAGGAATTTCCACTGGAATGTAAGTCTTATCTCCCAAGACTGGTCTATATCCTGATGTTCCAACACCATTACTAATGCTAATTGGATATGGTGCTGCACTTCCTGGCATTCCTTCCATTGGAACTCCTGTTAGGTCTTGGAAGTAATATGTAGTTCCTACCTTATAGTTCATGTAAGTTCCTGGATTCCAAGCGGTAGGGTCATCTAATTCTGATTCTGTGATATTGACTCTTCCTGGTGTGCTCCCATAATATTGAAGAACTAAAAATTGGTCTATTCCAGTCCGATTTCTTGAGGTTAGTGCATTAGTGGCTCCAGGATTATTATAAAAAATAGATTCTCCTGTAGATAATCCGGTAAAGTCCGCTACGGGGACGCTTCCATCATCGTCCCATTTGACAGTCCATCCCTGCCTACGAATACTCATACATTAACTTAGTCAGGCTTGTTATTTAAGCCTTCTTTTAATGCCTCTGTGTTGAGTCGGCTGTCCTAAGACCCCATTTAATTTAGATTGTTTTTCTTTTTGCTGCTCTATGGCTGCATTTAATTTATCAGAATCTTGGGTTGTTATCTCTTTAGTCCATGCAGGAGTTTCATTTTTCGGCATAAATGGATAGAGATTTGGCAATACATCAGGAAGTTTAATTTCTCCTTGTGATGCGCTACGATACTGAAGTTTAGCATCTACTTTCTTCTGCTCGGCTTCAAGTATTTTTTTGAGTGGGTCGGACATGGCTCTCACTTCCTACAGAAGAACTGATTGTTAATAAACCATCCTACAATTATGCCTGTAATTCCCATAATATATCCATTTCTTTGTGCTCCTCTAATTCCAGTATGCCATTGGTCCAGCATCGTCATGAGCATGGCATCATCTTTTTTGATGGTCTTACGAACATAAGTTTTTGGAGTTTTTCCACAAGTGGATTTGTTATGTCCTTGAACACCACATTTGCTACAAGTTACTTTCCAACCATTTGTTGCTTCAAATGATTCTGCACTATATCTCCCAAATTGTTGTTGAAAATGTTTATCGCACAATTGAACTGCCCCATTTTTGTAATGATGGACTGCCTCAGAACCACAAACGGAACATTGATTTTCATCAACAGTCATGGCTTCAAAAGTTTCTGATTTCAATACTTTATTGGTCCAAGTTCCCCATGATTTAGCAACAGGATTTCCTTGTGACATTTGACTATAAATTGCTATAATGGTTCCATCTGCAAGATTATCATCTAACATATAGCGGCCACCGCCTCCAAACATTGAATAATTATAGCCACTAATCTCTTCTCCAGAGGCAAGCCTTTGAATTAAAGATTTTTTGCTGGATGCTTCAACATAGAGTTTCATCAATAAACGACTCCGGCTTCCATAAGATACCCACCAGCAATAAGTCCTGATAAGATTATGGTAGCAGGGCCAAGTGTCATGCCAATAGGAGATGATTCACCTTTCAAGATATATGGTATTGAATGGAGTGTTTCTAAAGCACCGATACCAATTAACCCTAATGCAAGGGTATAACCAATCAAATGTATAGGCTTCTTTTCTTTAGCATAGTATTCTGCTGGATAGTTTATCATTTTTATATCTCCATTTTTAGGTAGTTCATCTTACTTTCAGAAAATTATGCATCA
>TARA_B110000285_G_scaffold42150_1_pt1 | contig 26304 bp, 44 predicted proteins | sample TARA_B110000285 | Tara Oceans TARA_B110000285 (sample SAMEA4397756) | marine metagenome | biome: Polar Biome; feature: [SRF] surface water layer (ENVO:00010504); material: water (ENVO:00002006), including particulate matter (ENVO:01000060) such as... | depth 5 m
TCTCTAGCGTCATTACAGGTAAAGTATCCTGCTTTACATTTAGTAATAAATCTAAATTTACCAGGTGTGTTTTCGTAGTGATCATTATTAATGATGTCTACTGTTCTGATGTCCGTGATGTTTGTAATTGAATTTGTCATAACCTTTATTTGTTTTATTATACCTTAATATATGAAGAATACCTCGGGGAGGCAAGCTCCCCAAGGGTTATTTTTAAGTTTTATTCTTGGTCGGTTAAGTTTTTATTAAAGACCAAGTTAAAAATATCGTCGGCGAATTCGGGTGTAATCGAATTAGAATCTAATAGAGATTGAGTAATTTTTTTGATGTTGTCGTCGGTGTGATAAATTGGTTGAGTCATATGAGAATAAATTAAGTTAAGTTATAAGAAGAGTATATCTCTCCTTCTTTAATACTTAAAGATACGAAATTTAATTCATTAAACCGGAGGGTTACTAAGTTATTTTGGTTTACCCATCATCATTTTTCTGTGAACAGTCCCACCTAGTTTCCTATCGTAGCTGCCATCACCGTGCCATTTAATCTCCTTACCCTTAAGAGCTCTTTTAACTGTCTCTTCATCATCTACTATTGCTACACCTTTTGCTTTTAGTATGTCTAATAACGTTCCGGAAACCTCTATGTAGTATCCGTTTTTGTTTAGGTCACTAACTGTCTTAGCTACTGCTGCTCTACGTGCTGGTTTAGTGCCATCATGTCCCATTGCAACTAACTTAGTTCCTCCTGCTCTTGTCTTATATGTAACTGTAGCATCATCTTCTGGATCATCATCGAGGTTAATTACTGAGTAGTTATCTCCTGCTGTCTTTACATCATCTGGTTTAGTAACATTAGGGTGCCCTCCCAGTGGTGCGTAAGCTAGATCAATCATCTTAAATAGCTCGTCTTTATCGTCTTCTATTTCTGATGGTGATAATGGTCGCCAGGTTTGTTCTAGTAATATCTTAAGTAGTTTCATCTTCTATGACTTTTATATAAATATCTCTAAATACACTTAAGGACGTTCTGTGCCCCATTCCTTTTATCTCTGTATAACTCCTAGCTATATCCTTATAGACTAACGTAGCCTTAGGGTCTATTACCTCATCCTCAGTGCCAACAACGAAGTGTCTCTTCCAGTTACTTTCTCCATATGTTACTCCTTCTGGTTCAATCGGTCTACTATGAAGAGCTGGGTTGAATAGTATTACCTCTACATCTAGATGGCTACCTAAAGCATCAGCGAAGTATCCTCCCATTGAAGAACCTATGATTAGATCAGGCTTATCTATCTTGCCCATTTCAAGCAATGCCTTAAACATTGTAGGATTAGTATAAACCATCTTAGGAGCAAAGACTCTTTCTGCTACTTCACATAGGAAGTCTACCTTAGGTCCTCCTACTTCTGATTCTAATCCATGTAAATACCATACGTTCATTGATCTCTCTTTATATTTAAAGATACGAATTATCTTTCGGGTAACCTAATTATTTCATGAAAGCTTGTACTCCCAGTATTAGTAAACAGAGTCCTAACTGTACTGCTATTTTGAGAGTAAATGGCTCTTTAAAAAACCATTGGACAAGTACTGCATAGACTACAATTCCTATTGCAAAGCCTATAAATCTTCCAGCCCAGATACTTCCTCCATAACCTACTACATTATACTTTGTTGCTAGTATAAAGACATATGTTAGTGGTATAGATAGTGCGTACATGCCCCACCATTTTTCATCTAGCTGTGGGTACTTAAACTGAAGGTTATGTTGGAACCATGCTCCTACCTGTGCTAGTAATGTTACGAGTGCTCCTATTATAATATAATGCCAATTTAAGTCTTTCATTATCCGAATATTTCTACTTTAATATCTTGTTGCATTTTGAACCCTCTCTTATCTAATTCCATTCTACCTTCCGAGATCATTCTATCCCATCCACAGAAGTATACTAAAGGCTTTATATCTGTATTATCTATAACATTAAGATAATGTTTATGTACGTGCCCTTGAAGGAAGCCTGGCTTTTCTTCTTGAGATAGTACAGGAATATATTCAAAGTTAGGTAACTCTTTAGCTATCTTTTCCATTTCATCTCTGTAAAGTAAATCGTCTTCTGTACGAGTACCAAAGAATAGTTTAATCTCTTTGAAATCAATCTTCTTTTCATATATCCAATTGATCATAGATCTAAATGGAGATATACCTGAGCCTGTACTGATGAAGTATAAGGGTCTAGTCTCTAGTTCATTTGTTAATGTAAATGCTCCCATTGGACCTCTATATAGAAATTCAGTTCCTATGTCTGCTTCTAAAAATAAGTGATTGGACATCTGACCTCCCGGTAGGTCTGTTACTATTAGTTCAAATTTATTTGTTCCATCTGGCCATGAAGCTACTGAGTAGTTTCTGATAAATGCATTATCCTGTCCTGGGTTAGCTACTAATTGTACTAAGTGCCCTGGTAAGTATTTAAGTTCATCTGCTAGTGGATCTTCAAATACAAATCTCCAGTTCTTATTTGTTTCTTTTATTATGTCTACTAATACTGCTACGTTCATTATCGTAAGTTGTTTATAAATGTTGCTACAAATACACATAGCGATACTGGCCATATCATAATATTAAAGAGTCTCTCTCTTAATGTCCATGGTCGGTTATCCGGCATTACTTCATGCTTAGTTGTATAATACTCTAACCAAGCACACCAAATTAATCCTATTAAAATATATGTTATCATAATTTACTTTTAACTTCTGTTATATGTTTACACTTTCTATGTCCGATATATCCCATGCAGTCACAAGATAGCTCTCCTCTCTTATTATGTTTAACTTTATAAGTCTTACTTGAAGAGCCTGATTTAAATTCCCAAGTCTCTACTTTTTTATCCTCTACAAATAACTCTTCAAAAGGTTTCTTATCTACTACTATATCATTTAAGGTAGTCTTTGGATGTACTTCTGTCCAAGATGGAGTATGAAAATACTTACCCTCTTGATTTTTCATAATACCTCCTTTACCTACATTACTGTAAGGAACCTTATAGGTATGTCTAGTTACAAATATTGCATTTGCTACTGTAGGATTCATCCCTAATGATCCTTCACTATAAATTATTTCTCCGTCTACATCCCAAAGTGCCATACTTATTATATTAATGGTCCTGCTGAACCTGATTTAATTGCTGCTTTCATTCTCTGCTCTTCTAACCATTGTAGGTAGTTCCAAAGCTTTTTAAGTTTCTTAATCATATTAGTATTCTATTTGAGTTAGTACCTGCACCGTCTCTGCAAGTTTCTCTTCTTCTAATGCTGCTAATTCATATGGATGGTTACTATAGTCATACCCCATAGTGTAGTAACGTTTCATCCAAACATCTGATTGTAGGTAATGTTTGAATTCATGTAGTAAAGTTCTAATCAAATGCAGCTCATCTTTAATATTAGGATAGTATATGTAGATTGTATTCATCTTCCTATCATACTCTCCTACTATTGTTTCACTGTTCTCTCCGTCAGCTATTGGGTTTCCAGAAAGCCTAGCATAGATATTAGTCTCATATTTTATAGAAGGGAATTGCTTCTTATACTTAGACCTACCGTAGTGGTTTTTAATCCAAGGATAAACATCTTCTAATATGGACATAATAGTTAGTCTACGCATCATGTTTAATTTTACAGTCTTTCTTATGTTTAAACCATCCACCACAGCATTGCTTAATGTAATGTACAGTTGTAAGGATAATGGGAGAGCTGGCGAACAAGGTTATGACATTTGGATGCCAATGCTCTCCACATATTCCTAATGTATGTTTTATAACTTCTATCATATTAAAATGGTAAAGGTTTATCTACTGATTTATCTCTAGGTTTAGAATGATCGCCTAGTTTTCTATATCCCATTGATGCAAATTTTTGCTCACCTAATTCTGTTATACCTGGTCTAGCATTAACATACTTTTCATCTATATAATCAACCATCTTATGAGCTCTCTTACGAGCCATATAGTCATCTTTAGCATAGACGTACATATCTACACTCACTACGTACCTTTTTTCTGCTTCTGCCATTATGCGTGTATTAAGTTTTGATCTAAGTTCCAAGCAATCATATCTCTTAAAGATGCTTCTGGGTTGTTTAAGGTTGTCCATTCGTAAATGATAGAGTCTGCTATTGCTTCTATTCTATCTCCGGACATATCAGGAATACTTTCATTATCGAACTGCTTCTGTGCAATGATATCTAATAACTCTTGCACTACAAAATCTCTCATCCTACTCATTACAAGACGTCTTTTGGAGTTTCTAAATCTAGTATAAGATTATTAATCTCTCCTCTACCTTGCCAGCCCATTACATCGTCTACAAAAGAACCATCTATATCTATAATAGCTACTTCGAATGAAACACATTGCTCAGGTTCTGTAACTGGGTCACTTGAGTGAAGTCCTCCTGGAGTGCTGTATAATGATGGACCTGCTGCTAAAGAGAGCTCTTTACCGCATTCTAATATAAGATGTCCTTGAATTGCATTAGGTATATTCCTATGAATATGCCAGATAATGTCTTTGAATGTTTTCATAACCTTTATTTGTTTTATTATTATACTTAAATATAAGAAATATATCTCATATAAGCAACTACTTACTAAGTTATTTTACGCTAAAAGAACAATTCTTTCTGTCTGTTCTTTGTTAATTAACTTGCGATAAGTACGCTTGCCATTTGGTCTCTTTGTAATTCTTTCATACAAGTAACCTTCGACTTGGATTGGAAAGCCAGGAATTATCATGTCAGTAATTCGAGCGTTCATTTTTGCTTTTGGGTAATAGAATAATTTGTTCATAATTTTATCTCTTTTGTTATACTTAAAGATAAGAATAATTACTCAATAAAGCAAGCTAAAATAGAGTTTTGTCTTTGTATATAAGAAAGGTATTACCAGCTAAGACTATTCTATTGTTCGTAGAATTAGGGTTTAATTCTGGTCTGTGTGCTAAGGTTGCAGGGAAGATATATAAGCTATCCTCTTCTGGAAAGAGAGCTATTGAATCGCTGTCGTTTTGGGTAGGGGAAAAGAATAGTTTACCTTCGTCTCCTGAGCAGTTGTTAGGTGTTTGGAGATAGTATGTCCATGTATAAGAAGATGATATAGCTTCCTGTGGTGAGAATTGTACATGGCTATGGTAATTTGTCTCTTTATTGTATGGGGTGCTAATAAAGGTCCAAGCGTGAGTATAAGTCTCAATAGCTTTTCTATCACTTATTTGGTTATGGTACTCTAGTACTTTGTTTGAGAAGTGTTTATTGAGAGAAGATATACTATCTGCATCGGAATAATTAAGGCCAAGCTGTATTCCTGGTCCTGGTGTTCCTTTTAGTCCCATCTGTTTTACATGGTCCTGTGATACTTTATGTCCGGGACGGAAAAGATCTACATATTTCAGTAGATCTTCTTTTATTTTCCCTTTATTGTCTAGAAGCATAGGCACTTTGTGTACTCTATACTTTTTATGAGTGTAGTCTATCTCTAACATAACCTTTTTTTGTTTCTATCCTAAATGTACTGCTTTTATAGCATTAACTATATTTCCAAATGCTGCTTTAATTGAAGCTTGATCTGCTTCACTAGCTTTTCCAACTACCATTCTAATCTCTTTTAGATCGAATTCTTTTTCTTTATTTACTTCTGTTGCCATTGTGTTATATTTTTAATTATATATATTATATTATTGCTTACCACCGGAATCACATCCATATCCAGTACTCGTAGAATATCCTGCACAGTATACATATGATGAACTACATCCTGGTGAGGCGTAACATCCATTAGACAGACATGGTGAACTTCCGTAGTTATAAGAGGAACAGTAAAAACATACACAAAGAGTTACTAAATTATGTACTGCAAAGTATACATTATCTTCTGTACCTTTTACTTGTGCTACATCAATTGTCTCTATATCTAATGTACCTGACTGTCCAATTATAATTTTTTGTTTGATTGATGTTACTTCTTTACTAACATCGTTACCTCCACTATCAACTGCAAGTAAATTATCTCCTACTTGTATTTCAAAAGGTGTTTTAAATCTAACTACTCCATCTCCAACTGTATTGATAAAAGCATCTTCTCCTATTACTAGTTCTCCTCCGCTGTGCTTAATAACATAAACAACATTGTATAAGTCTTGTGTAGATTTTTGAATATCTTCTATTTCTCCAGCTCCAACTTCTCCTGGTAATGTGTCAGAGTAACTACCTGACCATGCCTGAAGATTCATACCTGTTTCATCTGGATCTATTCCTGTAAGTTTGATTGCTCCAATGCTATCTCCTACAGCTAAAGCACTAAATGCTGCTTCTGTTCCATCTTCTTTAAGAAATACGGTATCTCCTAAGAATTTACCTGCTTGGTCTCCTGCAGCAGAATTAAGCTTCTGTACGTATGCTGGTCGTTCCCATGGTTGAACGTATTCATTATTAAAATCTGGTGAAGCTACTGTAGCTAATTTATTAGAAGCAAAGTATGGAGTATAAAAGTCAAGTACTTCTAATTCTGGTCCTGCAATTGCTGCTACCATTCTATAAGTCTTAGCTTTTCCTTCTACTAAATCAGATGGGTTGTAAACGTACTCTTGAAGAATAACGCTTCCATCTAGAGATTCTTTCAACTCTAACATTTGTGCTGAAGATGTTATCTTTACTAATTTTGGGTAGTTAAAGTAATCAGAGTTAACTGTTGATTCAGATAACTTAATAATGTAGTTAGGATGAACTCCATTGTCTCTTAACTGATCATTGTTAATTGTATCTAACACAGGTTCTAATCCAATCATATCTCCATATACTTGACCTTCTGATCCTGAAGGAGCGATAAAGGTTTTAGGTATATTAACTGCATTGTCTCCTACACAGTGGATAGATACAAATTCTAAGAAAGCTAATGAAGATGCTCCATAAGTAGTATCGATTACTGCTGAGCTATCGTATGCGTTTCTAAATATTAATGTATCGCTTGTGTCTTCTAAATATGGAACTGTAGTAGCATTAAGCTGTATTAAGTTATCATTGTAGTCAATGCTTGCTGATACTGCATCTTTAATTCCTTGAAATGCTCTTGGTCCGTATTCAGTATTATGGTCTCCGTTTGGTTCTACTAGGTCTTTTATTCCGTTAGGTGGAGCTCCGAAGTCACCGTATTGTCCTGTACCGATATATTCAAAGTTTGTAATATTATTACTGGTAATAAAGTCGGTTACCTTAGAGCTATCTAGGTAGGCACTCTGGCTAAGAGGGTGTAAGGATACGTTGGTATTAAGCTCTAAAGCTTTAAATGAACCATCGATGTCTTTTACGAAATCAATTGCGATTACTGTGGCTTTCATATGTTTCTGTTATATAATAGTTTTCTTTGTTTTTACTTTACTCATGTCAAAATGTGCATCATCCGAATCTTTCCACTTATGAAGAGGACAAGGATTATACTCATCTGTATATATTTTTTTCTTTACTGGGCATCCGCAGGCTTTGCAATGTCCTAGAACAGAAAATTTATCGCAACCTGTACAAACTTTTAATCTAGCCTCTGCTAAAACTGCCTGTCTGTCATCAGGGTTAAATGATATCGCCCATGCTTTTAATATGGTCTTTATGTTCATTCTTTTATATAAATAGCATGTTATTATAATTACCTGACACCTTATATCAAAGTGATTGGCTTCTTTACTCCTAACTCTCCTCGGTAGACTATCTTATATTCTTCTGTTGAATAGAAAGGGGTGGCTCCTCTATATAAATAGGGTGGAAGTATACATATATATCCTTCTGAATGTTTAGATGTTTCTAAGTCAACATGCTCTAAACTTATAGCTGGTGTTTTATGAGTAGCTGTTGATGTAATTATTCCTCTATTATTAGGAGTTGTAACATAGTCTTGGCCTAAACCTTGCTGACTATTATAAACGTTAGGGGAGGTATTTTTTTTATCTGCTGCAGAGTAAGGAACATCGGCCCAATACATAAAGTTAAATAAGTTATAACCTCTATGTGGGTGTTCAAATTCAAACCTGTTCTGCATAGTTACCCAGCCACCTTTCTCTCCTGTATACCATGGTGAATTAACATCCGGAATTGTCTCCAGTTTGTTAAAATCATAGGTAGATATTTTAAGAGCGTAATCTTCTCTTATCTCTTCCTCATATTTAAGTATCAACCCTTTGACATATTCCAGAAATTGATCTGAGTATGTTGTTTTAAATTGTTTGTTTATATAAGAAAGAGAATGGCTTTCGAATGGTTCATTAGCGTACATATCGTACTTGAGTAAGTTAGCCTTCTCCTTCATTTCTTCTTTAATACTTGGAGGTGCTTTATCTATTATAAACCACCCCCCTGCATCTTTGGAACCTACATTATGGTATCCTGTTCTTATCATACTCTAACCTTATTTTATACTAACGCTGTCGCTAGTTTAAATAGTTGTTTGTTTACCTTTAAGTCCTTTTCGAATGAAGCTATCTTACGTACCTTTCTTACCTTTGCTCCTGTTAGAGCTGCATGAAAATCTCCTTGAGTAATCTTCTCCTGTATCACATTAAAGACTGCCCATAGATCATTCCCTTCATCTTCTTTTCTTTTTGGCTCTAAAATATCTACAATCGTTTCTTCATCATATGTAAACTCTTTAGCTTTATCTGATCCAGGTTCTACTCCAGCTCTAATTAACATAGCATCTAGAGCTAACTTTTCTTTTTGATCTTGAGTAAGTATTGTAGATTGCATTTGATTCATTACCTCTACTCTATTAGGTAAATCTTCTACTGCTTGAGTAACTACATTTCTTAACTCTCCAAATGTATATCCTTTATGTTTAATTTTAAAGTCACTAAACTCTTCATCAGCAACTACCAATCCGTTTGAACATACTAACCTGTATATGCCTACACTAAATTTAAATGCTTGCATTCCATCGTGGGAGTTAGTTAGAATAATTCTAGGGTAAGCTTCTGTTTCTCCATCTTTACCTGCAATCTTAATGTCTGGGTTCTGAAATGAAACCATATGCTTAGAGAAGATAGTACTTTTACCTCTAGCTTTTCTCTGTGCTACAGAAACCGGTCTCCAACCTAATTTATCTAGATCATCAATGATTGTTTCTGTATTAACAAATAAGTATTTATTTGATACATCTGGGTTTGTTGGAGCATCAGCGAATACTAATGGTGCTTGCTCTCTAATTTGCTCTTTAGATAAATAAGTATCTAATCCTTTTCCGTAACTTTGAATAATGTCTGCCATTTTTATAACCTTTTTAATTATTAATATACTTAAATATAAGAAATATATCTCATGTAAGCAACTACTTACTAAGTTTTATTTAAAAATACTTATACCTTTATGTAACTGAAAGAGATGTTCTCCTCCTGATACTACATTCTCTTTCATCTTTTCTATCTGCGGTACATAATACTCCCAGATCTTTATAATGCCCTCTAGTCCTATTACTCTTTCAAGCTTATGTAACATGTAGGACTCTATTAAGGGTGATGATTTGTTTGATGTTGTATGAAAGTACCCTCCCATATCACAGTCATAAAGTAAATCTACATCTGCCTCTGATTTAATTATAACTTCTTTATAATGTGTGTAGGAACATTCTGAGCATAGCTGTTCATAGTTAAACGAACATGGATAGTTTTCTAATGCGAATGGACTATTTTCATTCATATCCCATTTCTGGAAAGGTTCTTGGTCAAATATAACATGTGAACCTTGTGAACTTGCTTCACTGTAATCCTTATCTAATAGTCTCATATATGTATGAACTAGAAATTGCTCTAGAAAGCATGCTGAGTCTCTGTCTGTCTCTAGGTTGCTTTTATTCTCAATAAAGAACTTCATTGCTAGTTCTGATGCTTCGTTGATTAGTTGATAATTTTGAGCATGTACTAGATTCATATTAGGAATAGAGTTCATGTCGAAAGCTCTTTTGAAGTCGCCAGAGAAACTATTCCAATACCTAAAGTAATAGTCTAGGTATGTTCGATTTTGTGCATCGTAATATAAGTCACCTCTTAGGTACCTACTTAAAACATCTCCTTCAGGATGCTCACCAGCTGCCATCTTATCTTGATCCTTAAAGCAGAATAAATTATCTGTATATTTGCCTGCTGCTTTTAATCCTTTGAAGTCAATAGGTTTAAACAGAGTTGTATCTGTATCTATATGAAGGAACGGTTCATTTACACTTTTAAATGTATCTAGTTTTGGGATACTCCAAGCTCCTAGATAGCTTTGATGGTATTCTTTCTGTATTATCTCTGAGTATAATTTGTCAAAGCCTGTGTCAGTTAGAGGTTTAATTACTGCATTGTCTCCATATAGAGTAACATCTCCGTAGTTGAACTTAGCGTACCATGCACTAAGTACCATGTTATAGAAGTTTACCTTACTTATAGGTCCTCCAGTGTTACCGGTTGCATATGTATGTACTACTTTCATTATAAGACTTTAACTGCTTCTAGTAATTTCCAAGTGTCTATACACTCATCGTCTGCTTCTAGTTCATGATAGTGTTCTAGTGATGCTGATAATGCTTGTTGCCATTCCGCTCTAGGGAGAGAGATATCAAACATTGTCTCTTCTTCTTCGAATGTAATTTCAAATAATTGTGCCATTTTCTTTCGATTCATCATAGCTTGCTGTATTCCATCTACTATGGCGTCTGTTACGTTTCGCTTTTTAGATTTGAAAAGCACTTCAAATTCCTCTGTTGTTTTAAAATGTAGTTTTACCATATTATTCTTTTGATCCAGATTTCTTTCTAAACTCTAATGACTTTGTGCTATCAATAATCTTTTGAGTATTTTTATAATATACTTCTCTATTAGTTAACGACATGTAAACTGGACCTTCAGTAAAGTCTACAGTTCTCATTGGAACATCACTAAAAGACATTCCATGTTTTGGTTGTTGGATAGGTTGCCTATATTGTCTAGGTCCATCGTAAGATCTAAATACCATAGAAGTTACTCTATGCCACCTATCTAATTTATCCATCCATATTTCTAACACTGCTTCCGTAGGGAAGTCATATCTTAGCTTCTCAGTATTTCCTCCTTTTTCTGCCATAACCTTTATTGTTTTATTATATATAAATATAAGAAAATTATCTTAATTAGACAACTGTTGGTGTGACTTTAATTCTATGTCCTTTGCTTGGTCCATAGTGATGAAATGTATCGAAAAACTTCTTTGGTTTACTTTCATATATAGTTATACCTGCTTCTTTAGCTGCAATAGAGATTAAACATCCTTCCAATGCTCCAGAAGACCTATCAGAAAATCTAAATGGAGAGTTGTTCTTAGTCAGTTCAATAAGACTATCCCAGTTACTAATAAAACTCTTCATTTTGCTTTCATCTAAGTTAAAGATTACTATAGATTCATCTAAAAAGTTTATACATTTACTCCCGTACTTATCTTTAAGCACATCAAAGTATCCATTAATGTCTATATCTTCAGCTATACTATCCATTACTAAGTACGGTCTTGAGTACCTAACGTGAATGCCTTCTTCTATATCATCTGCTTCTTTAATGTAAACATCTCTTGTTAAGACATGATCAGTATCTATCAATACTACCTTGCTCCCTATACCTCTAATAGCATTAACCTTCTCATTAAAGTTAAACTCAGCTGGAGTGTATCTTAAATGTTCTATTCCTAGTTTATTTATTTCTTTTCTTAAGTATTCAAATTCTTCTTCGTACCGTTTTCCTTTAACTAAGGAAGTAAAGATGTATTTACTCATTAAATGTTAGTGTATACCCAGCAAATTGTTCTATATAAGAAGTAAGCTTGGTGCCGTTTCCGTCTTTAAATTGATATCCTTTCTTTAAGAACTTACGTACGCTTCCAGCTCCTCCTAAATGTGCTGCTGCTAGTAATCCTGACTCTGTAATATATACTCCGTGTACTGTTTTATTGTTATACTTTCTAATATACTTCCTTAGTGACTTCTTATTGGCTAGCAGTAACCTATGCATTGCTTCTTCTTGAAGTTTAGGAGAGTTTAAGAACGTCTCTTTATCTACTTTTATTTTTATATGATCTAAAGTAGATTTACCAAATTGATACTTCCCTAAGTATCCGTACCTATTTACTGCTTTGTAGTTACCTGAAGACTCTCTTTGTCCTATAGCATCTAAGAATGCATGATGGTTTTTAAGTTTAATCTTTAATACTTCTGGTTTAAGCTCTACTTTAAGTACCTTTATTGTTGCTGGTGTTAACATTGGAAGTTCCAAAGTTGTTGCCCTTTTATTTCTTATAGATGTGAAAGCCATAACAAATGTAGACAGCAAGGAAATCCCTACTACTAGTTGTAATTTTTTCATATTATAATTTTATGTTAAAATAAATCTAAGAACGATGTATCAATGTTCTTCTCTCTGAGCTTTTCATTCTTCTCAGATTGTCTGACTAGGTCGTCAGCGACTCTACGTTCGAGTGGTTTCTGTTTTTTCCAAGTTGAAAACTTATTACTTTTCTTCTTTTCCATATAGATAAATAGTTACAGTCTAGAGATATATTCATCTCCAGGTCGTGGTTTGTCTTCTTCTCTCTCATATAGCCCTAACTCTTTTAGGTGTTCAATATGATGTTCGTCCAATTCCCAATCAGGTTGATCGTCTACGGTTTTAACGTAATCCTCCATTGCCTCTGCTTGTTTTTCATCTATAGGTGATGCTGCATAAAGGAAAGAATGATTGTAACAGAGAAACTCTAAATTATCTAAATGCCAATTTTTTTTGTTCCCGTCTTTGAAATTTAATATAACTGGTATTTTTTGATCAGTTACTCTTCTTTCTGAAAAGCCACAAGAGGCACATACCTCTACTAGCATTCCTTCACTTAGTAACCTCGCTTTAATCTTTCTAGAGTCAAAGTGTTCTATTGGCACTCTACCTTCTAACACATCCATTAAAGGTATATTGTCAATGCCGGAGATAGCAAATTTTGGTATTCCCTCTCCGGCTTGGTTCTTATGCGCTTCTAGTAAAGTAATTCCTTCTTCATTCTTATATGTCTTAGCATACTTCTTATAGTGGTTATAAGATATATGTAGGTACCTAGCAGCTGCCATGTTAGAACGGGTGTTCAACTGAGCTCTTTGGATGTCCTCTTTCGATATAATTTTAGAAGGTCTTGCCATTAGTAATCGATGCCTCTCACTTTAGGTCTGTTATCGTTTTCAGGATCGATTAACTCTTCTTCTTCTTCATCGTCTCCTACTAACTTCTTAACTGACTCTTTGATTGACTGTGACACTTCATTCTCATTTAAGTCTGCTGTTGTGTCAATATCTAAAGATTCAAAGTGTACTCTCTTACCTTCTAACTCAGCTGCTGCATTAGAGATAGCTCTAAACTGCTCTTGAGGCATAATGATTAAATCATTGTAGGTATGGTCTCCTGTTCCTTCTACTGTAGTTATCCCTACTAGAGGTTCTACTGTCGAGCAGTTAACACATACATGGTAGTTGTACCTTGTCTTTCTTAATTCTGGGAAGTCATCGCCACACTTTGGGCAAGGAATCATTTTTAGTTCTGTCATATAACCTTTATTTAATTATTAATATATCTAAATATAAGAATAAAATCTCATTGAAGCAACTACTTTGGTTGAAAAGTTTCAATTACTTTCCAAACATCTTCAGGTCTCTTAAAAGGCACTACCTTTTCTACCTTACCTTTTTCAATTGTTATTGTACCATCCCAATCTTTATCGGGAACTAATTGATAGAGGTACATCTGTATTAATGCTAATTGCTCTTTATTATAATGTAATCTAAGTAAGTTCTCTATGACTGCGAAGAATTGATCTTCATACGCTGTCATGTCCATACCTATTTCTTCTGCCATAAAGTCTTTACGTTCCTCAATGGTTTTAAGCTGGTGTAGTACATCTATAAATATTTTCTTCTCCATAACTTCTTTGCTGGGAGTGTTTTTTCGTATTCTATATTTTAGTTTGTATATAGAATGAAGAGTTTGTCGTAATTTTTTTCTAGGATCTGTCATCTTCTACTACTGTAAAAAGCCTGTTAAATTGATCTTGTTTAAGATCTTTAAAAGTAGCAAAGACTCTTACTGCCTCGTTTAGACTAGGGGCATTAAAGGTCATTAAAGTCTCTTTACTAGGGTCGAACTTACTGTAGTAGGCGTATTTCTTCATTAGATGATATAGGTTTTAGTTAAATTTCAGTACCTGGAACTTCTTCTTCGCTATCTTTTTCGATGGAAGGATTTTGTCCTGCTAATGCTTTTCGTATAATTCTATCGAAGTACTCAATGTATATAAAAAAGCCAATGATAGTTTTATCCTTAAGGTTTCTATCTCTTTCTACTCTCATATCAAACTCACCTAATCCTTTTTCAAGTCTAGTTTCTAATTCGATAGCTATATCATTCTGTTCTGTGGATGTAATTTTACCAAATTCCGTTGGAAGGAACTGTACCTTCACTCCTTTTTTCTGTGGATCTTCATTTGTGTCTACTTTAAGCATAAAGGTATGCCCAGCAAAGTTAATTTTTGCTGCTTCGGTTAACACTGATCGTACTACTTTTTCTATTTGTTCCATATCTAAATATAAGAATATTAATTCGGGTATACTAATAAATAGTTAACCAAATAACATTTTTTTGGTATTTGATGAACCTTCTTGAAGTATCTGGTGTGCAGTGACTGCTCTGTTTCTCTTGTACTGTTCTATAGTCCAGTCTATTTTATCTGTTAGGAATTCTACTTCCTGTGTAGTTCCGTCTACTAATTTGAATTCTACTATATACTTTTTCATACTATCGTTTTGTTAAATCCTCTTTCAATTTCTCAGATGGTTTAGGTACTGTAAAGAATATCTTAGACTTAGGTAAGGGTAAATTACCTTTATGTGCTGTAAATGATTCTTGTATAGTAAGTATCCCTTCATCGCCTGCATCTCTGCGCTTCTTAACTACGTACGGTGTAGAGATTTGATCTCGTATACTATCACTACGTAGCTCCTTATAAATAGCTGCTCCTAGCTCATTACTCTCTTTGCAGCATCTCCTCATTAGTATACCTGTTTCGTAATGGTCATATTGATAAGGGTGTCCTTCATCATAGTACCGCTCTAACTGACGATTAACCACTGCAGGCTTATCGTTATCGTATACATACGATGTTACCATTCCTTCTACATATATACTCTGTAGGTCTGTATGGTGGTGTATAGCTGTATGATATTTGTCTCCGTCTAAGAAATACTCTACTACTGGTTTAGGAAAGGTGTTAAAGAAGCACTGTGAGTCCATCCACAACGTATGTGTTGATTCCGGAAGAGATATTTTAGATGGATTCCACTTATAGAATCTAGATGTCATTCTATACGAGTGACCTTTCTTTTTAGGTATTACTCTAACGTCCCAAAAGTCAGATTTTAAATCTTTTCTGTTTGTAAATGCTATGTACTCTACGTCTTCTTTGTCATGTACGAATGGAAACCAGTTACCTACTTCCTCTATAGGTAACTTTGGATCTGCGAATAATGCTGTGTATACTACTAACTTCATTTAATTGTTTTAACTTTAGGTAGATCTAATTTCTCTTTATTTTCTTTTGGTTCTACTTTCCAAAAGCTATATAATCCTTTTTCAAGTTCATACTTATCCCATACGAATCTTTCTCTTTTAGGTTGCTCTTGAGCCCATTTCCACATCTTAGTAAGACCTGTTCTAATATCTGTCTTATCTTCATACTGTAATAATACCTCAGACTTCTTATGTGTTGGATAAGCATCCTTTACTTCATGTCGTGGCTCTTTATATACTACCGGTACTCTTTCTATATCTCCTCCACCCATAATCTCTCTTAGTAACTGAGCTGCTTCATTTATAGTTGTAAACTTTGCTCCTCCAAGATTAATTATTTCTTTTGAAGTCTCTTTAAGTTGTGATGCTTTCCATAATGGCTCTAAACAATCATCAATATAGCTCCAAGCTCTCTTTTGTTCTCCATCACCAAATATAGTTAATGGTTCGTTGTTCATATGTTGATACATCCATATACCTAATACGTTTCTATATTTATCCCATATGTTCTGTTTAATACCGTATACATTATGTGGTCTGATAATAGTCCAATCTAATCCGTGTTGGTCTCCTGCTGCTTGAATATCCATTTCACATGCATACTTTGCTATTCCATAAGGATCAATTGGTGCTGGTGGATCTGATTCTTCAAATGGTCTTTTACCTTCCCAGCCGTGACCGTATACAGCCATTGTAGAAGTGAATACCAATCTCTTTACATCCCACTTAATACATTCGTTAACTATCTTAGCTGTTGCTTTTAAATTGTTATCGTAGTTGTAAGTTCTAATGAAAGGAGAGAGTCCTTCAGCAGCATAAGCAGCTAAATGGTAGACGATATCTGGTTTGTGTTGCTCAAAACAATTTTCAATAGGATGATTAGCTAAGTCCATTTGCCAGAAGTTTACCTTCGGATTAATATTCTCTTTATACCCTCCGCTTAAATCATCTATACCTACAATCTTATGTTGAGGATGATTTTCTATAATGTAATCTGCTAGCCTACTACCTAATAGTCCTCCTACTCCTGTAATTAATATTGTTTTACTTTCTACCATATCTGTTTAACTTTGTTTATTATGTCTTGATGATTGTTCATTCCTATTATATTTGCTCCTCCTAGTTTTGATAACCATGAGTCAGTCTGCCATACTCCTCTTCCAGCTCCTTTGCCATCTGGGCTATCATATATAATTACATCTCCTCCAAAGTACGCACTTAAACAAGCATTGCCTCCTGATACGGTTAAGTGTTTATCGGCTGTTGCCTGTAGCATTAGTTGCATGATGTTATAGCTAAATTGGGGATACAACTTACGAAACTTATCAATAGTGTATACGTAAGGATGTTCTTTAGCAATGTACTCAAAGTCTTTGAATACTTGAATTTCATTTTCATCCTTATAGTATCGACTATCATCTCCTTTAGGTCTTATATATACAATATCGTAATTTTCTTTCAGGTATCCAAATAATTCTCCTAAAACTTCTGTAGGGTAGAAATTAAACATTCCTTGATTCCACTCTAATGAATACTTATTTTGTATTACTACTGTAGGTTTATTAAACTTAATAAAATTACCGAATTTCTCTTTTAATGGAGGAGGAGTCCAATCTACTTTTGTATACTCAGGAGCTTTATTAGTATAGGAGACTGAGTCATTGTGGGCATCAAACCTGTCTGACTCTTCTGTTTCATCAGCAAAGTAGTATAGCTCACTTAGACCTTTCTTACAATTTACCTTTACCTTATTACCTATTGAATGCTGATGGTATGCTTTTGGCATAGCTCTAATCATATCCCATGTAAATTCGTGAAACTCTGATATCTCTTTCATTTTATATTTTAAGGTGTTTATGGTACGATCGAGTATGTTTACCAACATATGGATCAAATACACTTCCTACATCAATATACGTTTGTGTACTGTCTAACTTCCAGAGCTTGTCTATAAATACGTTTGTAGCCATTCCAGCTGAGAATAGATAGAGTTTGTGTATGTCTTTTTCTATTGTTGATTGCACTCTCCTTAGTAAATCATCTTTCTCTTTCCATATGTTGCTTGAAGGTATTTCTATAAATTCATTTATAAAAGGTAACTCTTTCAAGTCTTTATTACCTATGTACACTACATGTTCATCCTCTAATGCTTCTGCTAAAAGGTACATTCTTCCTCCCATACTAGCTTTATGAAATATATCAGCATCGATCCAGTCCTGTTGAGGGTACTTATGTACACTGCTGGGTAGATTATGTGCTAGATCTTGAGCTCCTATTACGTACTCTTGCTTTGTACTTACTATCTCTTCTAAAGCTTCTCCTAAGTCATGGTAGTATAGGTTGCCGTCGCAATTACCTCCAGGAGCTTTAGCTATATTTAACCATTCTCCATCTCCCCATCTTGTAAAAGCAAATGGTTTACGTAATAATATAGACTCTACTATGTCGTCATAGTTTTTAATCATCGCTTACTGCCCTTCCTTTATCAGCTTGCCAGTCTTGTTCTGGTCTAACATATAAATTTGTTTTCCATCCTCCCTTGATTGTATTCAATTCTATATTATGTGTTTCAGCAAATGTTAATAGAGCATTAACATCTTTCGGGAAACAGGTACCTCCGTATCCTAATTTACCATCAGGTCCTGGTACATGTAAGTGACTGTCTCCCACTCTTCCATCAGAGGCAAAGCCATATAAGGCATCTTGCCAATTAGCTCCGATGGCTCCAGCTAACATTTTAAACTCATTTACGATGCTAACTTTAGTAGCAAAGAATGTGTTGTTCATATATTTAATTAACTCTGCTGTTGTAGAGTCTGTCTTAATAATATGCTTATTCATAAACCTTTCCTCAAATAATTTAGCTGCAGGTTCTATATCGTCTGCATGTCCACCTAATACTATTCTTGCTTGAGTTAACATATCTAACTTAGCGGTTCTCTCAGTAAGAAACTCAGGACTAAATACTATATTAAGATCTTTATACTTCTGTTGTAGACTACGTGTAGTACCTGGTAGCACTGTAGATTTAATAATATAGACAGGTCCTGATATTGCTGTATCAAATACTTTATCTATGTACGTAGTATCTTGTCTACCGTCTTTATACATCGGTGTGGGTACACAGACAAATATGAAGTCACATTCATCTATCTCCTCTTTAGTATGGGTAGCTCTTTTAGGGTCTATATCGTAAATTCTTACATCAGTTGTTGGAGAAAATGCGAAAGCTTGAGCTTCTCCTACAAAACCATTACCGATTATTCCTACTTTGTATTTCATATAACGCTTTTTATTATGTGGTTCAGAAATTATCTGATCTTGTTCTTGATGGTGTCTTAACTTTTTGTACTGCTGATAAGCTTTTTATTATCGTGACTTCGTTTGTTGGGGTTGTTAATGTTTTACTTTTTGAATACTTATCTGGTATAGCATCTAAGATGTGTTCGCTAAGTGCAGCTGCTGTATCTCTTAAATGTATACAACTGTTATCGTCTACCTTTGTAATTAAAGATTTATAGATATTCAATGTACGATCTGTATTTAGCGCTACAATGGTGAAGAAGACTCCTGAGGTGTCTATTTCCTTAATGTCTAAGTATTCCTGTTTAATGTAGTCTCCGTTCTTCTTTATTTTGTTTCTAACTTCATTACTAAAGTCAAATGCGTCTTGCCAATTAGTTTTTTCTTTAAAGTCATCGACAATTGTAATGTCTCTTTTGGTAAGCTTACCTTCTTTCATTGCTGATAGAATAGTATATGATAGTTTGCTGTCAAAGCCTATTAACAGTAGCTTTCCTTCTCGGTCGTTCCTAAGTGATAGGTCTTGTACGGTGTTGTAGTAATGTGGATCCATGTTTATAAATAGCTATTTCAATTGACCTTGTTCGATTTTATCGTAACGGTCGTTCTGTTCCTCTTGTCTTGTAATCTCTTTATTGTGGTATATACAGTATGCTTCATCTAAAGGAAGGACTGCAAATGTATCATATCCTTCTACCATACCATGTACTTTATGTCCAGACCATTTAATCGGAGCAACGTTTTTATATATTCGCTTTTGCTGGTCTGGCCAGTTTACATGCCCCTTATCGTTTATTTGCCATCTCCACTTGTTAATGTGTTCCTGTGTAAGACCTTTAACTACATTAGCTCTAGGTACGATTAGTACATCAACAAGGTTATGTTCTAGTATACTCTTTAGACTTTTTACTAATGTAGCTGATGGTATCTCATCTGCATCTATCTGAAATATATAATCTCCTTTGCATTCAGAGTTCATGTAGTTTTTATTCTCTAAGAAGTTCTGTTGGAAGTCGAAAGGAAATGCTCTTACTTTTTCAGCATGGTGTTCTAACACATCTAATACTTCTCCTGTAACTCTATTGTCATCGTACACAACTACAATCTCATCTTCTTTATCTAACAGAGGATGTATGAACTCTATTAAATGCTGTAGTTCCCTCGCTTCATTGCAAACTGTTATTCCGTAACTTATTTTCATATTAGTTTAGATTAAAAAAGCCAATATGTTCACAAGCATCCATAAAGTTCTCCTTCTTAAACTTCTTTCCATTAAGCATATCCATCTTTACTTCTTGCTCTTTTGGAAATCTACCTGATGCTTTATCTTCTTCTGTAAGTGGCACTGCATTTACAGCTGCCCATTCCCAATTGTCTAAAGTAGTCCCGTCTATAAAGACCATACCTTTACCTGGTAATGTAATTGTAGCTGGGGTCCACATATTATTATCTTTGTCTTCGAAGAGCATGTCCTTATATAGTTCCGGAGATGTCTCTAAAAGATCGTTTACTACCTTACTTCCTTTCTCCATAAGAGTTGAAGTAGTGAATCCACATCCCATACAAAGCCAAGTAGTGATCTCTTCATTTACTTTTTGTTCGTAGCATGCATTCCCGCCACATTTCTTACATGTTTTTAAATTCTCCATATATTTTGTTTTATAGTTCTGGTAGCTTTAATGGTATTAACTTAGGAAACTTTGGTACTCTTTCGTCTAATATAGTATCAATCTTAGTAGCCATATGTTCGTAAGTAAACTCATTTAAAGTTCTACGTTTTTGTCTCTTAGATGAAGATACGAACTTTTTATAGTGTTTGAAACTATCTCTAAGTTTTTTTCCAACATCAATTGGATCAGGTGTAAACCATTTTGACTCTGCTAATATCATATCCTTTACTTGTGCTGATGGATGCACAGGTGTTAATGTTCCTCCAACTAATAAGCTCATGTCAGGATTTAAGAAGTCAATTTGACCTGACCATCCAGATGCAATAATAGGTTTACCGGTAGTGGTAAACTCTAATAACGGTCTGCCAAAGCCTTCTCCTTTAGCTAAGGATAGCATTACCTTTACCTTTGGGTGATTGTACAACTGGTTTATATTATCATCTGATAGGTCTCCATGTAGTAAGTATATGTTGGGTAACTTACCTTTTACAGTAGCTCTAATTTTATTAATTTTCTCAAGAATTTTACCTTGATCCATAATTGAGCTTCCTACTTGCTGAGTTTTTAATATCAATGCTGGAGGTGTTGGTTTGTTCTTAAAAGATTCTAAGAATGCTTTAACTGTAAAGCCTAAATTCTTTCTATCTTCTCCTTGATCTCCTTGCATCCAATGCCCTATCGATAAGTAACAGAACTGCTCTTTAATACTAGATAGGTCTAATGTAGGCTTTACTGTCTTATATTTTTTAGTATCAACTCCTTCAAATAAAACTTCAATGTCTTTTTCTAATTTAAGAGTCTTAACGAACTTTTGGTCCTTATCTTTAATATCATATGTAGTGTCTTTAAATACATTTTTCGAATGCTTAGAAGATGTTAGTAAAAAATCCATCCTATTACACCCTTCTATCCATTGAGGAGCTACTACTGTAGTTTCCATTCCGGCTGTACATCCTATATTATATTTTCCTACTCTTTGGAACTCATTAGGGACTGTGATTTGCATCCAAATATCTGGTTGACCTTCTAGCTTAGGAATTACTCTACTGCTTAGAGTAGTATCTCCATGATCTTGTAAGTATCCAAATCTAGTATTACCCCATCGTTGGCTCAGAATCTGTACTTCGTACTTGTCTGATTGTATAATAGCGTTTACTAAATCTCTTGATCTAGCACCATAACCTGAGTATGTATCTATTGGGCAGCTAACTGCGAAAATTGGTTTGCTCATATTAATAACCTGTGATTTTATGTTTAACTTTAATGTCAGTACTCTCTTCTACTCTAATTAAATCGAACTCTGGTCTTGGTTGAAACTTCTCGAAAACTTCTTCCATTGCTTCTATGATATTTAAGCACATATTTTTAGAAGACATTTGAGACTCTTTAGAAGTTACCCAGACTCTTCCTTTTATTCCGTTTTCTGCTCTCTTATCTTCTCCTAATTCATATGCTTCTACCATTGTCTTTGCTGCATCTGTTGATGAGCATCTATCGTCGAATATATAAGGAGTGTTAGGGGACCCTGCTAGACATATATTAGAAGGAAAGATTGGCAATGCCCAGCTTCCACATTCTTTATATGTTCCTCTATGGTTAGAAGGAAAGTCGCTATCAAAATCTATCCATTTTCCTTTCTCATCTGTAAATCTCATTTGATCTTGCATACCTCCTGTAACGTTAGCTGCTATCATTGTTCCTGCCATCATTGACTCTGTTAAAGATAACCCCCAACCTTCATTAGAAGACATTAACACTGTTAAATCTGCTACATTATACAACAGGTTCATTTGTTGTGGTGTTAGTTTAGCTGCTGAGAAGTATATGTTAACGTATTCTGGATCTGTAATAGCATCTTTGACTGCTTTAAGGTCTGTACCGTGTGGGTCTACTATTGCTGTATGCATTAGAAGAGCACATCTCTTTGCTTTATCTTTTCCTATTTTATCACAGAATTCTTGATAAGCTAATATTACATCACTAGGGTGTTTACGTGCTATGTTTCTTGAGTTATAAAAGACTACATAATCTATCTCTTTATCTTGAAAGAGTTCTGATTTAAACTTTAAGTAGTCTGTATATAGAGGATGCTTTTTACCTATAGGAAAGAAGATCTCTTCGTCGATACCGTGAGGAACATACTTAATTACTTTATTGTCTGCTTCTGGTCCTAAAACTAATTCGTTGATATTCTTAGTTTGCTTAGAAATAGCCATTAGTAAATCAACTGAGTTATAGTATGGCTTGTTGTACATAGGAGCTGGATAGTCGTCCCAGATGTTTAACCAGCAAATTGGAATCTCACTTCTAATTTCTCTTTCTATTTCGAATAACCAAGTCCAGTATCTAGGATCAGTAAAAATAAGAATTGCATCTGGTTTCTCTGATTTTATTAACTGTCTAATCTTTGCTACATCTCCGTAACCACTAAAAGGTTCTATTTTTACATCCGCATCTGTTATGTTAATACGTTTGTTTATGTCGTCATTTAAATCAAATACTTTACCTGCATCTGGATGGTTAATACCTGCACCTAATTGATACCAATTAAAATGATTTGCAGTATTGACTACGAACTCTCTTGCCATAGTTGCTATGCCTGAATGCATTCTAATGTCATCTGCTAATAGTAATACTTTTTTCCTCTCTTCTCTAGGAACGTAACCGAAATTGTCTTTCATCTATTTTATTTTGATGTTGTGTTGTTTTAATATTTGCTCTCTGAACTCATCATCGGTAAGATATAAAAATATTGCACGATCGGCAAGCTTTTTAAACGAAAAGTTGTCTTGTAGTGCTGCCATTTTAAAATTATCAAATAGCGGCTGAGTAATTTTTACTGATGTTAGTTTTTCATCTTTAATCATAACGTAATTTATATATAAATATATACTAATTTAAAACTGCGTCAGGACATATACGCATCTCTTTAAACGCACAGAAGTTACAGCCCCATTTTGATGGACTTGTAGGATACTCTTTGTCTATATACTCTCCGTTCTCATCTACAGCTGTAGTTACAAATGTATTCATGAGTGATAGAGCTTGTCCTCTTTTAATCTTTCCTGAAGGTGGTCTAAATAGCTGTACTCTTTTTTGCATTGCTGCAAAGTCTGCATCTTTTGGTACTCTTCTTTTAACTATAAAGTACTCTACATCTATTTTATCTATTGGAATATCAAACTGCTTTGAAAAGAACTCTTTGTACAATAAAATCTGTGCTATTTTACTATTGTCTTTCTTAGCGTAATCGTTCCAGCCAGAGGTAGAAGTTTTGATATCTATAACTGTCCATCTTTCGGTAACGTCATTGTAGAATACTAAATCGATGAAGCCTTTGAACATCACGCCAGGGCGTATCTCTTGGTATAAGAGCGTCTCTACTCCAGCTAATTTATCACTCTTAGTACTAAAGTACCCACCTCTTTTTTTCTTTAAGTACTCAAGAATATGTTTACCGTCAAGCCAGAATTCTGTTAACTGTTCTGGTGTTGAAAAGTGTTCATGTCCTGATTGAGCTTTGTTAACTTTATAGGACTGCATCATATTTTTATACAGTAAGTCAGATAAGTCCATTGCCATTGCATCCTTAACTTTACCGTGGTATAGTACTTCCAGCCATGTTTGTATAGTTTCGTGCATTGCTGATCCAAAGCAAGCATGAATAGAAGGCTGGTAAGGAGCTAGTTTTTTAAGGTATTGTAAGTACCATTGTCGTTGACAGTTAGTAAACGTATTTAGTTGTGAGTATGAGATATGTTTATTAAGAGATGGTTTCTGCTTAATCTTACTCTCCCAAACTTCTTTAACTAAAGGTTCGATTGTTTTCTTTTTACTCTCTGGATATATTTTCTTTGGAGGCATATATTACTTTTTCCAACGGTCTGTAGCTACTAATTGTGCTATAATTCCGTAATTAGTAAGATCCTGGAATGAGTCTATTAGTGATTCGTTTTGTGGATCCCTCTTAGTAATAATCATATTTTTCCAGCGATTCACTTTATCGCTTATTCTATACCAAAGTCCCGTAAGAGCAAAAGCCCTTTCATCTTGAGTAGTAAGCCCAGTACCAGCAGAGATATTACCCATACCGTAGTCCAGATGCTTTTTGCTAAATAGCTCCAGCTGCTGTTCCATGATATCCATATAACCATCGTATATAGTAGGATACTCTTCTTTAAGGATTTCACTATGTTTCTTTGTAATGCCGAGTCCACCATACTTTGCGTTCATAATTTCTCTGTCGCTCATAACTTATTCTTGATTTATAACGTTTCTATTTAATATAAAGATAAGAATATTTCTGTTCTTATGCAACTATTAACTAGCTTATTTTTTTAAGTTTTCTAAAAGGTACTGTAGTTTTTCTACCAGTGCTATTGATGTACTACCGTTTGGATGTCCACCGTCTGGGTATACTAATTTAAATAGAAGAGGTGTTTTCTGTCCAGGAGTTATAGGAGTAACTTGTTCTATGTCATGTATGATTTTAGCTATTATTTTTTGATCCCAGCTTTCAAAACCTTTCCAACTAAATGGTACCTCTGTTGAAAGTCTAAAGTAGTTTGGAGATTGTTCAGCGAAATAACCATCATATTCTGGTTCCCTTTCTATTAGTACTTCCTTTAAGTAGTCTTCGTATAGTATATGTACGTTCCTATGTAGTTGCTGTGCAATTAATGGAGACAAGGGACAGTGACCTCCAACAAGGAATACATCTTTTTTATTTTCTTCTGCAAATCTATTTATTCTCCAAATCTGTCTTAGTTGTTCGGATTCTATATATGTTATAAATGACTTTAGGTCGCTGGTTACATTAGCCGGTAAATTAGCGAAATCTTCTTCGGTGCGAAACATATTAGATACCATAACTACATAGCAATCAAACTCTTCTTTTACTGTTAATAGGTCATTAACTGTCTCAACTAAACAATTGCCTGGGTATCCATAGCATTTGGCTTCATGTCCTGTTTGGCTTAGAAGAGCTCCGTATAGGAATATAGCTCCTTCTGGTGTGACATATTCGTGATGTTCGTGACGATCTTTAATACTATAACCTTCTCTACTTGTCTTGTATTGCTGGAGGCTTGAGTTACTAATGTACGAAGGGGTATCCCAATGGTATGTCCATGAGTCTCCAAAAAATCCTATCTTCATTTACATGTACTTTATAGTGTTGTCGTCGTTGTCGGCTGGTTTATTAACCCATCCTTCTGTTCCATCTCTATATAGGACTCTTCTTTTAGATGGAGTTCTTTGTAGTACTTCGATAATGTCTTTTGGGTTTAGAGATGGTGTAAAAATTGATTTTTCCTTTAGGGTAGCTGTACCATAGTGTTCTCCTGTGTTTCCATTCTGAGCTATTGCTCTCATTCTTTGTTCAGAAGTCGCTTCATCATATACTTCTTTTGCCTGTACTAGCTCTTCAGTTGGTTCTTGATGTTCTATATCATCTAAATCAGTTTCAACCTGATCTTCTGCATATGAATCCTCATCTTCAAGCTGTTCGCCTTTTAAATACTCTTGGTAATCAGGATCCCAGTCTTCAAAATCTTCATCCTCCCACAAGCCTTGGCCATCATCAACCTCATCTTCGAATTCACCGTACAATGTCTTCTTATAAGCTTGATCAAATGCAAAGTTAGCTGCAACTACTAATGCAATTGCTAATGGATCGAATACGAATATAATAATTAA
>TARA_B110000285_G_scaffold233717_1_pt1 | contig 26004 bp, 21 predicted proteins | sample TARA_B110000285 | Tara Oceans TARA_B110000285 (sample SAMEA4397756) | marine metagenome | biome: Polar Biome; feature: [SRF] surface water layer (ENVO:00010504); material: water (ENVO:00002006), including particulate matter (ENVO:01000060) such as... | depth 5 m
AAAACATTATCTATCGATCTAGATACTTTCAAAATAACCGAGCTAAAATCATATAAACCATCTACTTATAATCCTAATAAATATACGGAGAAAATAGTCAAAGTACACGATCAACTCTATATTACACTACTATATAAGACCTCTCTATTCAAAAAAAATATGAAATGTTTGATGGGTGGATATGGGTCCTATGGTTCTGTAGAAGACCCTGCTTATAATTATACAATTCAAAGCCTACTTGATAGAGGATTCCTATATTGTTACGCACATATACGAGGAGGCGGGTTTATGGGCAAAAAATGGTACGACCAAGGAAAAATGCTTAATAAAATGAATACATTTCATGATTTCATATCATGCACAGAATTCATGATTAAAAAACAATACACATGTCCCGACAAAATAGCTATATGGGGAAGAAGCGCAGGAGGATTACTTATAGGAGCAGTTATCAATATGAGACCCGACTTGTATAAGTTCGCTATATTAGGTGTACCCTTTGTTGATGTTATTAGTACAATGAGTGATAAATGTAGCCCTCTGACAACAGAAGAATATCACGAGTTCGGCAATCCGGCAAATAAAAAAATATATAATTATATGAAAAAATATAGCCCTGTTGATAATATTGATCCAACCAAGAATTATCCAAATATATTCATTTATTCAAATATGAATGATACACAAGTTAGATATATAGAACCATACAAGTACTATAATAATATCAAACATTCTTCTGTTTTTGAATCTAGAGAGAAAACACTACTCATGAAAATAAATATGAACTATGGACACTCTCAATCTAGTAAACGATATGAGTCTATGGAAGAACTAGCAGAACTATATCAACTTATATTACATTTTATACAATAATTTAAATGTATTTAAATAAAATATCATAAATAATTATAGCGAATGATTAATGAAATCCAAAATACTTGTTTGATTGTGCAGTTAGAAAACAATAAGACAAACCACGAGTTTATGAATTATAGTCATGATGACAAAAATATTATCATTTCAGCAGGTATATCTATGTTTCAGTATGGACATCGCGATATATCTTCTTCTACCGATAGTAAAATTAAACATATTATTCTAGAAATGGAAACAAATCATCATGATGAAATTAAAAAGAAAGAACAAGACATTCAACGTATTAAATCAAACGGCGAAACCGAACTTAGTAAACGTATACTCGAACTACAAAATAGTCATGCGAAATCATTTCAGTACTTACAAACAGAAATCGATAGTTTAACTATTGCGAACAAAAAATTACGTGAAGGCGATAATTGGAAAGAATATCAAGTACTATTAGATCAATATAAACAAGAAAATGAAAAACGTATCATAGAACAAAAAGATCTATATTCGAGTCTACTACAAAGCAAAGAAACCGAAATTAATGGGAAAAATCAAGAACTTGGTGAATTACGAAACACCAATATAGAATCTATTAAAATTTCCACGAGTTCATCACGAAAAGGAAAAAAAGGGGAAGATGATGTTGACGAAATAGTTCAAAAATACTTCAAAAATGTAGATATTGAAAATATATCAACAGGCGAAGGAGCTCGAGGTGATCGTATCTATCATATCGATGGAATCAAAATTATGGCAGAAATGAAATCATATTCTAGTAAAATTCAATACAACAACAAAGACCGCGGCGTAGTTAAATTCATACGAGACATGGAAATGAATGAAGACTATCAGTGTGGTATCATGATTAGTCTTACCTCTCCTATTGCTGACAAAGAAAAAGGTGTCATAAAACCCATGATCAGTCCAGAATATTTAGACGACGGAAGACCAGTAATTTATATACATCCAGGAGAAAATATGTCTTTGTTGGAATCAGATGAGTTCATTTTTTTAGGTTTTATTACAATTATTTCCATCGTGAAAAGTATGAAAAATAGCAAAAAAATGCACGATTTACTCAAGAATACCAAAGTTATTAATAATATCATATCTGGACTATTTAAATTGAAAAAAGATTATAGTGACGCAAGATGCGACGAATTACGTAAGGCAAAACAATTAGTAGAATGTATCGAGAATAGAAATCAACATTCATTAATTGAACATATCGAAAAATTATTTACCGAATTGTTAAACGATAATCATTATTGCGAACAACCTCTTATAAATGATATTATAAATAATATTAAAAATTGATGATAAATAAAGAATATATGTTTATAGTATATAATTATACTATAAACATGAATACACATAAATCGAATGATGTCGGAAATCGCGACAAATCATATAGTATTGATAGTACCTCTCATACTATTGATAGCGATAGTACACACTCCAGTAGACATTCCAGTTTTGAAATATGTTTTACTCTAGAAGATACAAGTAATAATCAAATAGATGTATATGAAAAAATAAAATCAGAAAAAACAACAACCGATAATAAATCAACCCCCAAACCAATCCCCAAACCAATTAAATATATAACCCGACGAAAACGAGATCACCGTTGCAATCATAATATCGCATATTCTCCACCAGACATGGTAGAATATTTACAAAAATTAATGATTTATACTAATACACACAAATGACAAATCATTATTATTTGTTTCTCTATAAATAATAATGAGTTATATTCTTTTTATTCCACATCTTTTCAAAGAAATCGATATACAACGTATACAAACTGAACTAGGTTATCACCGTTTAGGAGAAATATCTAAAATAGATATTGTAAAATCACATCATAACACGAACAATTTTTTTATTCATTATTCTACATGGAATAATCATAATCCTATAGCAATAGATATTAAAAATAAACTGGATGATGGACACGCATGTAACCTATATATTATTTCATCAAATACTTATTGGAAAATTCTTAAAAATACCTCGAAAATACACACAATAGAATCCTCGTGGAAATTAATTAACAACCCATTCGAAACAAAACCATCCAAACCATCCAAACCATCCAAACCATCCAAACCATCCATTTTAATAGAAAATAAAGCAACACCCTCTTCACTTGATAATTTATCCTTATTCGACCGCATGATCGGATCTACCTCTATAAAATCAGAAGAACATAATACGACCGCCTCTAATAACATTCGAATAGATGACCTTGAAAATCGTATTAAAAAACTCGAAGCATTCGTCTACTATCATACTAATTAAAACATACTTAGTATTGATATAAATGTTCCGTTATTATCGAAAAAGACCAATCCATACCATTTAAATTCATCACATTACCCTTATCGTCCAATAACTGTATTCTAAATTTGTCTATATCCACCGGTCCAAAATAATTTCGCTCGTTGATCTGAATAGGACCACTAAATTCAATCAAAGAATCACCAACACTTAAACCAGTTTTCTTAAGCGGAATGATAGCAAATATGTTACCACTTGTAGGTGATGTTAATACATTATTTGAAGTTATTTTTCTATTTTTCAATATTTCATTTAGTGTGTATTGTTGCGCCTGCGTAATTTGTGGCGGTCTTCCTTGTAAATATTGAGGTGTTATGTATAATGGATTTGATGTGTCGCAAGAAGGATTTGGAGTCAAATCAGAAGAATAATAAGATGGAATATCCGCCTTCTTTTCTATATTTTCTATAGAAACCACCGCCTTGTTGATTTGATTCGAATTATAATCATCGATCGATAATAATAAATATCGTGGACCAAATGTGTCTACAACTGATTCACTCGCATATATATAGGTAGAATTCGTATTCGTCGAATTTTGAGACGTATACTCTTGATCACGAAATCCAATAATCCAACCTAAATTATTATTGGCACGCGGACCTTGACCACAACCAGAATTACAAAATGGATCATTTTGCTTATAAAATAAAATACTATAATATTTACTATATGTTGTTATTGTAGACTTTCCATTTTTGTTATTATAATCAATTGTAGCATATGTCTTATTATTTACTTTATTCACAAATGTTGAATCTATATTACCATTCACAGTATATCGTGTTAATGCAAAATCGGAATTAGTATTTTTATTAGCAGTTCCGACAAGTGTTATTTTTCTATCCAAATTTGCCAATATTTTACTAGAATATAAATCCATATTGCTTATTGACGTTCTCACATATCCACCTGTTCCAAAACCTGTAGTATCTAAAGCACCTGTCCCAGACATACGAGCAGTAACAAAATCATAATTTGATCCATTATACGCATACCCAGATGTAATAATGTCAATATTATTACTATCTATAGCAACAGACGTTAGAAAATGATGCTTGGTTGAATCAGTCGTGAATATTTTTTTACCGGATGTTCCAAACGATGTATTCAAACTACCATCTGAGATTTTTAACATAGCCAACGCAAATTTATATGATGCTGATGACGCATCATATGTATATCCTCCTATAATAATATAATCTACAGTAGCTATAGTAATTTTGGTCGCACATGTTACAATACTATCTGTTGCCGTAGTGTTAAAACTAAATGTAGTCTTTCCATCTGTGCTAAAACTCGTATCCAAAACACCAACCGAAGATAATTTTGCTACTGCGCATTTGTATGATGCAGTTGCTGAGTCATATGTGTATCCAGAAACAATCAAACTACTTGTTCCTATAAGCGTAATATTTGTTAAAATATTGTCATCATTTCCAAAATTAAACAATATCTTTCCACTTGTACCAAAACCCCCATCCAACACCCCGGTTCTTGCCGTTTTAATAATACCAAACTCGTACTTATTTGATGTTGTGTTAAATATATACCCGGCAGTGTATATTTTATGGTTAGTATCCACCGTAGTCAGATCCACCGTAAGCGGATTCTCAATAACAATACATGTTAATATTGAATCCCCAGAACCTAACGAAAACATAATACTGCCGGTTTTATCTTCACCAAAATTGGTATCAATTACACCAGCATTTGTTACACGAGTAATAGTAAAATCATATTTCCCAGAAACTTCATTTAGATTCACACCACCAACAATAATATATTCTCCTTCCGTCATATAACTCATAGCCTTTAATTCAGAATTGTTTATATCAATCGATATAGATAATTTACCTGCTGTTCCAAATGTCGTGTCTATTGTTCCACCTGTTTTATATCGCACAAGAGACATCTTTTTTTTGGTTCCGTCAAAATATGTCCCGCCAACTACAATTTTTCTATCAGTTGATTGAATTATGGCATCAGATACAATATCGTCATAGTAATCGATTTCTGTAGTTATTATCTTAGTATTATCTACCGTTTCTTTCATCCTATCATTTATTTCAGTAATCAAATCTGCTGGAGTATAATTACCATTTTCTATAACTACCGTATTTAATATATTATAAAATTTGAAATTATCATCACTATTAAAAATGACATCTCCGTCTAAATCCATAGTCGTATTTTCAGCAGTATATTTTACTTCACCCTTTTCATTCATAGTAATAATATTACCATCTATATCAACGTTTAATAACTCCTTATATCTATTAAATATGATTTTCGGACTATGCTCACGTTTTCTTGTAGCAACAACATCATTTCCACTTATATGCGTTACTGTATTACCATAATCATCTATTGTAAACAATAGTTTAGATTCGGTGTTATTCATTATTGTTCCTGTAGAAGTTACATTCGCAAAATCAGTCTTTTTAAAACGGGTTGGATATCCATTAATATCTAAAATCCGGTTATCATCATTTGCTATTAAAACCTGATCCTTTGAATTTACTAATACTTTCATACGTTTTCCTGTTTGGGGTTTTACACGAATACCATTTGCGTCTATAATATCATTTGTATCACTTACATAGAAAAATGGCATACTTATTTGATTTAACAATCCAGATATTGGCTCATCATTAAAATTAAGTACATTATTATTAATATTGTTGTCAGTTTTAACGATATTATAACCATCTACAAGAGTAAATCTACTTATAACGTCATTTATCATAGTAATACCACTCGACCCATTTACCAAATCCTTTTGTGAATCCGTTACATGAGTAACTACAAAACAATTTGTACCATAGGCTTCGTCGATTGTATACCAACTATATGGAATTTGAAGCGAATACAATTTAAATGACAAAACCTTTCTCAAAGGATCGTTAAAATCTAATGTATAATCTGTTCCACTCCATGCACTAGTATGATGATTTACAATATTCTTAAATTTTTTATTTTTGACATTCGGTACTGCGCTCAATCTGAATTTACTATCTATATTCACAAGACGATTAAATGTATTTTTTAGATTTGGATTGATTTGTCCTTGAATTATCGTGGGTTGATGTTGTACTGCTAATTTCTCTTGTGTCATTACATTATGATGATCATCATATATATCCACTTTCTGTTTTCTATCAGTTGTTCCTAATGGATATAATATCGCCTCTTCTTTTTCCTGCTCTATATTCTGTTCTGAAAACCATTCATTCATTTGTTCTGTGTCTTGGTTTTGATTTGAATATAAATCTCGCGATTTAACAATAGACGTATCTTGTTGTTTCTCTAAATTTTGTAATAATTTATTTTTTGCTTTTTCAAAAAAATCTGCCATCTTACCATTACCCTCCTTGCGAAATTTAGTTATATATTTGGTAGCAGAGTCAACGATTGTTTTCTTGTTTACAGATTTCAGTTGTAATATTTTAGCTAATTCATCCGGATTGTAAAAAGTAATGTCTGTATTAATTGTTTCTTTCGTTCCCAATATTGAATCTTTATTGTATCCAAAAGCACCCGACATATTAATCTATATATAAAATGATATACTTAAATAATAATTATATCATTTTTAAATAAATGTGTTCCTTATATAAATGACTCTTTCCTATTATAATGCAATTATATTAACAATAGTAGGAATTATAACAGGCACATCCGTAGGTTTAACTGGAATAGGATCGGGTATTTTAACCGTACCTTTATTAATTTACCTAGGAATGACACCACAAGAAACTGTTGCCACAGTACTACTTATGCATGTAATACCGCAGTCATTACCAGGACTATATTTATACTACAAAAAAGGACACTTGGATGTAGCAAAATCCATTTTCGTTGTCATGGGTTCTGTGATAGGAGTATATATAGGTTCTTATATCGGGTCCGAAAACATTATCGGACAAGACACTCTATATAAAATATTGGCTGCTATAATGGCATTATCTAGTTTGTTCATCTACTTCAAACATGTATGCAAAATCGATTATTTATTTTATATAAAAAACATGTAAGTATTCTAATTATTTATAAAAAATTGATTCATTTAATGATTATATTAAATGAATCAATCACTAGTAAGAAATGTCATCTAATTCATGTATGATATGCTGCGAAAACTACAATAAGAGTAATCATGCTCTCGTATGTTGTCCTAATAAAGAATGTGCTCACGAAGCATGTAAAGAATGCACAAGAACCTATCTTATTGGAAAGACTGTTGCCCCCCACTGTATGAGCTGTAAACAATCATGGAGTAACTATTTCATGGTAATGAATTTAAATAAAACCTTTGTCGAGAATACTTACACAGAACATCGGGGTAAATTATTGATGGATCGCGAAAAAAGCAAAATGCCCGATACTATGAATGCTGTCCAGAATTTTATCAAAGGAGAAGAATTAGAAAAAGAAGCCAAGGACATTGATAAAGAGCTCAATTCTCTTCACATCCGATTGCGCAAGTTATCCAACTTAAAAAACGAAAAAATGGTGCAAGCAACCGCTCTTAAAACAGGTAAACAACTTGTTTCAGAAGAGCGTAAAAAATTCATCATGCCGTGTCCATGTGATGATTGTCGTGGATTTTTATCTAGCGCATATAAATGCGAAGCATGTAAAAATCATGCTTGTTCTAAGTGTCTTGAAGTATTAGGACCTAATCCAAATCATGTCGAACATATATGTAACGAAGATGATGTAAAAACGACAGAGCTCATCAAGAGTACCACGAAACCCTGTCCAAAATGTGGAGAACGTATCTCCAAAATCGAAGGATGCGATCAAATGTGGTGCGTAACATGTCATGGTGCGTTTAGTTGGAAAACAGGCCTAGAAGACACAGGTACTGTTCATAATCCACACTATTATCAGTATCAACGACAGGCTAATAATGGTAACGCACCACGTAATCCAGGGGATGTTGTATGTGGAGGAGTTCCTAATTGGTTCGGAATGCGCAGAACGTTACATACGAAGTGGGTTAGACCACATGAAGCCGACACCATAAATAACTTTATAAGCATCATCCAATTGACCGAAACTATCCATCGAACAATTGCTCATATCACACATTCCGAGCTACCCGCAATAAGATATCGGGTTCGTGACGCACAAGATTACAGACAACTACGTATTGATTATATTTTGAATCGTATTAGCGAAAAAAAGATGGGTGATATTATGTCGTTGAATGATAAAAAAATGATGCGTGATACTGAACTACTTCATCTATTTGAATTATTCAGCGTTATCGGTATTGAAATGTTTGTATCCATTCAAAATAAAATTAACTATGTACCTGACGACGATAGTCCTTCTATTACAACGACGGATATGTATCATTTTATGAAAGAAAAAGTGAACGAATTCATTCGATTCGCAAATTACTGCAATAACGAGTTGTGTATGGTTGCCGTATCATATAATTGTTCCGTTCCCATTACCCGTATATCTAATTATCGTTGCACACATCACCGCCAAAAAATTACTCTCAGGACCATAAAAGAATTACAAGAAGAAAATAATACACATGTCATAGCTTGCTATTAAAAAAAAAAATTATATTTACACAATACTTAATTATATCTTCTACGAAACATTTCCATAATAAATTCTTCTAATGGTATTTCTTCATACGTGAAGTTTTTTACTTTTTTATCCGGAACAAGCGTAATACCCTGTCCTCGCTTCAAATGCGTTTTACCATAGAATACAATTCCCTCCAAATATGATATCAACGGTTCTTCATTTGACTTCAATTCATTCCTATCTATTCGATATTTGCTGAGATACACATATCTATTATAGTTACCATCCTCGTAAATTCGATAACTTTTATCGACACGCAAATAATTCACGATCAGTCCTATTCCCATTATTTTATTATTGGAATTATTCATCTCCAGTATTGCAACACCCGCTTTTATAGGTATTGTAGACGCGACACGCTTGGGACAACCATAAATACATCCAGTAAAATCCTTCTTCTTGCGATATGTGGAATTTTCGTTCCATGTATCCATATTAAAACGAGTGGTTGCTATAAGAACCATTCAAAGTAGTTTAAAAAATAGAATGGATTATTTACTCTATTCAATTTTTTTGTAAAATAGTATATACATTCATTTGGTGCTTTATTTTTAGTGCTTAATATTCAGTTAAATAAATGATCCATATGTTTTGAATTGTGTCTGTATTGCTTTTCTCTCTAGTTCATTAAATCCAAAGTATTCTGCAATAGAGTTATCTGTTATAACAGATGGGAAATCTTTCAACTTAGTTATGTCAGGTATATAACTGAATATATACTTTTCTAAGTATTTCATCCTATATTTTGTTGTTTCAAAGAACATTAAACTAGACTTCGTAGAGAGAAACTTGGATAATCTATTCATGTCTTTATGTGATCTGTTAATAATTACATATTTATCTCTGTTTGCAATACCATAGTCTCCCATGTAATCCACATAAGGAAACCCATACATACCATGAGCCATAATTATTTTCGGAATTTTGTAAAAAACACACGGTCTAATACTATATAAAAAATCGAACGTGGGACAACCATCCTTTATAACACATGATTTTATATTTATGTACGTATACCTACCTATCTTTTTATCGCATAATTCAATATGTTTATGTGGCATATTTGACTTTTCTACTTCTATACAACCGACTTCTTGAGTATATCGATATATCTTGTTTATAATTCCTGGAGAGAAAACAGGGATAGCCATATTCTTATATAATGTGAATGGAATATACTTATCATTTACCTTATCGAATATATCTATAGTCTGAGTATCTACCAGATTTATAGTTTTTTGCACTACCATAAATACAGATGGCGTTTGGGCTTCTCCATAAAATAAAGCATTCGTTTCCGTATTCGTAAAACAGCGAATCCTTACTATATTATAACTGGTTAATAAATCATATATACCAGCTTTGTCTGGTTTCATCCATATACATGGTATGATGAAACATATATAACCATCATCACACAACAATTCTAAACCCCTTCTCACAAATTCACACCATATTGTTGATCCATCATTCATTTTTGATACGCCCGAATTTGTAGGGACCTTTTTTATTCCATTCGAATTAAATGGCGGATTTCCAAATACTATATCATATTTCTCTCCAGAATCAAATTGTAGAAAGTCCTTTTGGATAACATTTTCTGTATGAAATATGGACTTTAGATAGGAACAGCTTGTATGATTTATCTCTACTTGCGTAATCATTTTCAATATATGTTTTTTACATTCTATTTCGTCTACAAATGATGATGATAAGTGTTTGTAAAGCATACGATACAATATAATTGAAATATTTCCTTTCCCTGCGCCTGGTTCAAACCATTTTAAGTTTTTATTTTCGAAGATATGTGGTGGTAACATGTCCAATAACATTTGGGCAACATGATATGGTGTTTGAACTTCACCTAATTGAACTTTGTTCTCTAAATTGGGCGAAGAGTTATAATTGTTAATATCTATCTTATCAATATTCATAGAATTAAAAATATGGAAAATTATAATATATACTAGTAAAATATAATGCCAACTTTTTTTAGCCGAAAGGTTAATTTCACTTCTGGTGTTACACCTTCTGGTGTTGTTCCAAAATCAATAAATATTGTTACCCCTGGTATTGGTGCACATTCTAGAAATATTAGAAGAGTTCTCAGTAGACAAGTCATAAAAAAAAAATGCGATTGTATAAATTAAAGACATAGACCAATAAAAAAGGTATATCACCTCTTTATTTTTTTATTAGTTTAAAAATAATGACTTACTATCTATCTATGTTTATTTATTTGTAGCGGTCTATTCGGCCTTCATATGCGTAGTCAAATCCATGTTCTCCCACATAGGATCTACCGCATGACTAGTTACATATCCTTGACTATGTTGCGTTTGGGACAACATACCATAGTTTGGATTCGCTATAACAACCCATGGTGTACCATATTCTTCGATTGGGTCGATATCGACTGGTTGATAAGCTACCAAAGGAATCGAATTGTGAATACGAGCACAATCATGAGGATAAGAAATATTCCACGTGCTCGCTATCATCTGAAAATAATCCCCACGACTGCGCTCGCTTGCCATAATCGCCTTGGCAATCGCCAATTCGCGCTCAAGAGCCAATTCATCCACAGTTCTTGGCTTATTGTTCATGAAGACATTCCAATACCATGGATCATCATACACAATTCGGGTGGAAGTCGCACTAGAAGACATCATCTTATTCTGAATACCATCAACATACTCGTTGATATACCACTCCTTGAAATGAACAAATGCCATCTTATATGGCTTTCCATCTTGCTCACGTACCTTATCTACGAAATCAACACGATCGACTACACCTATGTCAAGATGATTGAAGACGTGCTTGATACGTTCCTCCGTGATATTAGTAAACACGAAGGGAATATAAAGACTAAGCTGTTGATTAATGTTGTTTGACGACATGATTATTTGATTGATTGTAATACTTATACATCAAAAAACTACAATCAATTTTTTTACTAGAATCAAAACTTAATTTAGCAGGTTTATAACAAAACTGTATTAAAATTGAACTAGATTTATGCGGTATAGTATTTATAACAACTGAAAATGAGTACTCGAAGAAGTATGAATAAGAATAAGAATGAGAATGAGAATGAGAATGTAGAGAATACAGAGGTAGAAAATATTGTAGAAGATGTAGAAGATGTAGAGGATATTGTAGAAAATAAAAATACAACCAAAATAGTAAATATAGCGCATGAGTGTTGGAGTATATCCAAATTATATTTGTTTTGGATTATTGTTCATATTATATCTACGAATTTATATTGTTACTTTTGTGCTCATCTATCTATATATGGGCTATTTATATCTCCATTTGTTACAGTAGCTCCACATTGTAAAGCCCTTGGATGGTTGATGGCAAATAGCGCAACAGCAATTAGCAATATGTGGTTAACCGTTGGTGTTTGGTTAATTTCAAAAATTCCTATAGTAAATAGATAATACTAATTATAAAGGACAAAAAAAATGTATAGATGTATATACATTTTTTTTATAGAATACATTTTTTGATATAAAATTTATTATCACTAATATTTATGAATACCATGGAACAAATAAAAAAATTCAGAAGGGAATTTTTCAAAAAAAAAAATTTAGAAACATATTACACAGAATATAGACAACAAATAAATAAGATTACAACACATTCTATATTGTGGAAATATATTATCAATAATGCATGGAAATTAGATCAAAAAGTATTTATAGATGATATATTTAACCAAATGTATTATACAAATAGATTATCAGAATTGTTTAATAAAGCATACTCGATAAATAAACATTTTTCATTAATAATATACATATTTTTTAACCCAGACTTTATAAACAAACTGCATTATGTTCATGAGTATTTGGAACATTATATAAATATTGGATCTGGTGAAAAACGATTATGTGATATGGCAAGCTCAAAATCATTTAAATTAGATTATTTTATTATTAATAATACTGGATTAGGTGATTGTATATTTGATTATATTCAGTATTTTAACAAAAACACAGACATTTGTGTAAATTATACTAATAACATTAATACTACTATTAATGATAACAATACTACTAATGATAACAATACTACTAATGATAACAATAAAATAGGTACAATATATATTTATATCACATGTATAAAAATAATGAAAATAGTTAAAAATAATAAAGAAATATCAAAAAAAATAGTAGAGGAGGAAAATTTAATCAACATTATAACAAAACTAATGAATGATACATTATATAAATCAGTACCTATTGTTTTTAATAACGCCTCAATTAATTCTAAAATAAAAAACATAGATTGGAGATATTCAAAACAATATCCATTATGTATCGTAAAAAATAATAATATTAATGGTAGTCACCTTTATAAAGAATACCCATTTATATTTCATAAATATTTATTAAAATTAGCCGTTCCACATTATAATATGAAGTATAAAATACATAATGACTATATAATTAATACAAATAATATGAAAAATAATTTGATTGTCATTCATATGCATTGTTTTAATATAGATCATTTTGATATGATGTATGGATCATATATTACACAAATAAAACTATATTTCTCTGTAATTGTTATTACATATTCATGTGGAACCATAAACTATAATTTTAACAATATGATATTGATTAAAACAGAAAATAAAGGAATGGATATTGGTGGAAAAATAATAGCGATGGATTATTTACGAAGTATAGATATAAAGTTCAATTTCATTTTTTTTTTACAGTCTAAAAGTGATGTAACTAGACGAAATAATTATTTTCAACCTTTTTTTAATAATATGGAATTTATAATGCGATCCATAAATAGCGCTGACAATAATTATCTAGGTTACTTTCCTCCTATTATTCTGAATGGAGATTATCATTTCATCGTTAATAACAATAATTTTGAATATAATATTAATAAAAAAACCGATAGAGATATCCGAAATAAAACAACATTTCATGAATTCTGTACTATGCTTGAATTAGATAAAACCCTAGTAATGTTTCCAGAAGGAAATAATTATATTCTTTCTTATGATATTGCTAATGAAATGTTCAACCCATTATATTATCAATTATTAAATAAGATAAATTCATTTGATGCTCACTGGGTTATGGTATATTACGGACTATTTAATCAAAGTATTTCGGATATTTATACTATATATAAAAATAAGATGCTATACGGTAACAATTTAGAAACTGGTTTGGGACATAAAGGTTTGGCGGATAGTCAAATAGAACATGTATTCGAACGTATTGTATTCAATTTGATTCAAAAAAAGAAAGGAAACATATGCATATTACCATATTCGTCATCTACTATACATAAAACAAAGTATCTCGAAAATACAATTAATTATTCCTATTTATATGGTGAATATAAAATAACAAATCGCGAATTATTATTGTCAAATCATATTCGATGTGTTAGCAATAATATATTAACTATTATAGCATGTCATACTAATTCGCCATTAAAACTACAAAGTTTAATACATAATATAAGACAGTTTTTGAAAATATCAACACGCATTATAATTTGCAATTCTAATGAATTTAAAAAAACTATTGTAGAAGAACAAATAAGAGCAAAATATCCAACCGACGTTAACAAAATAGTATTCGAATATATTAAAAACGATCATTTTGTATGTCACAATAAATGGCATAAAATGATTGAAAAATATAAACACCAACTACACCATTATACACAATATATATTAACAAACGACTCCTACTTATTCATAGACAATATAGAATTGTTGGCACAAAAAATAAACATTAATTATGAAATGCAATCAATTCTTATAAGTAATGAAGGACATCGTCATTATACTGATTTTTTCAGGTGTTACAATTATGGTGGATTGTTGAAAATAAATAATTATTATAAAAATTTTATTGATAGTAATACCAAATCACTTAATTTTATTCAAATTATACAACAACTTGAAATGAAATCACATGAAATTTTTTATAAAGCATGCGGAATATTTGAAGAGAAAGAACCGGTAAATATACATTTCATCGAACCATATAAAAGAAATTATATTGTGGATACTAATTACCCAATTATTAAATTAAAAGCTATAAATACCACAATTTACACATCGTCTTCTTTACCAGACGACTTTGATGAACTCAATTACAGATCTCTTCATCCAGATTTATTTCATATAACAGACAAAAAAGACTTAGCGAATCACTTTACAAATAATGGATCTGTTGAAGGTCGACTATATAAACGAGGTCAAAAAATAATCCTACCCCAATATATATATAAATATTTGATTGACGCAAATATTACAATATAAAATATTTAATGAAATACTTATTTTTAGCATTTCATTAAACATTACATGTTTTTTCCACCTAATAAGCCATAATTTACATCATCATATTAACACTAACGAATTATTTGTCCATCAATTGTTTCAAACCATCTTCAAAATTAACAGTAACATTCCAACCCAAATCCTTCAATTTTTGATTGCTAATATAATATCTTTGATCATTAAATGGTCTATCTTCAATATAAGTTATCCATTTATCATAATCAGTAGTATTCTTAATATATTTAATCATCATTTTCGCAACAGTCATTACATCATACTCCATTTTATCATCACATCCAATATTATAAATTTCACCATTTTCTCCCTTCAGCAAAATTGTTTCAAACGCACGTGCGGTATCATACGCATGTAAAAAGGCTCTTACTGCGGTACCTTCTCCCTGAATAGTAACCTTTTCATCATTCTTCAATTGTTGAATAAATCTTGGCACAAGCTTCTCTGGATACTGATTAGGACCATATACATTATTACCACGTGTAATAATAATCGGCATTTTATAAGAATGATTATATGATTGTGCTATTAATTCAGCACCCGCCTTTGTTGCGGCATATGGATTTGTTGGGCACAATATAGAATGTTCTGTCTTATGATATTCCTCCACAACGTTCATCGATTCACCATATACCTCGTCTGTTGATACATGAATAAATCGCTCTATTTTATTGTATCGCCTACAACATTCTAATAACATATGTGTTCCTAAAATATTGTCTTTTGTAAATTGAAGGGAGTCGTCGAACGAATTTTGAACATGGGATTGAGCTGCAAAATGAATAACATGAGTAATATTATACTTAGTTAGAACATAATTCACTATATCTTCGCTACATACATTCCCCTTAACAAAATGATATTTATCACTTTGGCGAATCTCTTCATTTACATTCGTTTCTGAAGCACAATAATACATCGCGTCCAAATTAACTATTTCATACTTACTAGCATCAAATATATAATTGATGAAATTAGAACCAATAAATCCACATCCACCTGTTATTAATAATGTAATCATTATTATATATATTTTATATAAAAAAAATTAAAGGAAATGTTATAATACATATATAATGAAAGTGCTTATATATGGACATAATGGTTGGATTGGTAACATGATGTGTAGTATACTAAAGAAGAAAAATGTCGAGTATATCCTCTCTAAATGCAGAGCCAACAACAAAGAGGAAGTTGAATTGGAATTACAGGAAATAAAACCTACACACGTAATGAGTTTTATCGGCAGAACGCATGGTAAGACAGACGATGGACGTGTTTATACAACTATCGATTTCTTAGAACAAAAAGGCAAAATTGTTGAAAATGTACGAGACAATTTATTTTCTCCAGTTGTTCTTGCTGTATTATGCAATAAGTATAATATTCACTTTACCTATCTGGGCACCGGATGTATTTTTAAATATGATGATGATCATATTTTCGGCGATGAACTTACTGGATTTAAAGAAACAGATAAACCCAACTTTTTCGGATCTGGGTATTCTGTCGTAAAGGGTTTCACCGATGAATTAATGCACTTATATTCCGATAATACGTTGAATCTTCGCATCCGTATGCCCATCACAGATAAATTGGATCCTCGCAATTTTATTACTAAAATTACCTCATATGAACATATTTGTTCCATTCCAAATGCGATGACAGTATTAGATGAATTATTGCCAATCGCATTAGATATGGCAACAAACCGAGTTACAGGAACCGTAAATTTAACCAATCCCGGATTAATATCACATAATGAAGTTCTTACTATGTATAAGGAAATCGTCGATCCCGACTTTACTTGGAAAAACTTTACACCAGAAGAACAAGCAAAAATTTTAGATGCCGATCGGTCTAATAATTGTTTAGATACAACAATTATTAAAGAAAAATACCCTAATATACAACACATAAAAGACTCCGTTCGTGCCACACTTATTCGAATGAAAGAAAATGTAAATTAATACCTATTTATAATTATGAAAATGCCAAATAATAGTTACAACAAGCAACGCAACTTTCACATAAATACTAATATTCCAATCATCATAACCACCATAACCACCATAATCATCATCGCCATCATCACCATCAGTACTATTATCATCACTATTATAATTCACATTCTCTGGTATTATCGCTAATTTACGTCTCGACGAAACAGATTTATTTTTATGATTATTATATTTTTGTGAATGTAAATAATCCATCTTTTCAATATCTACAAAATGCCCCCAAGTATCATCAACCATTATTTATATGATTGAATTTTATTTTTAAATATTTCAAAATTAAATATATAAAAATATATAAAACTAACACCTTACTTAATATAATGGATGATTTCCAAAAACAAATTGAAGAAATGCGGTATATTGTATTAAGTAATGATGGAATGATGAACGTTTTTACATCACTACGAACTATGGCTCAAAAAATAGAAGTAGATTTTTCTACTATATCCAAAAAAATAAATACACATAGTGGAGAATCATGCTATTGTACCTCAAAAAAAACGCATATTATTTACTATATCCAAAAAATGAGAACGAGTGAATTAGTAAGTGAGATAGTTAGTTAGTGATTGAATTCAACTATTTTATCCTCGACCACACGATTTACAAGAGTTACTTCCTGTTCTTATTGCGTGAAACATGTCTCGTAAATTTGAACTTTGATTGGTTGTCGGCGCAGGCGCTGGCGCAGGCGCAGATACGACTCGATTAGTAACGCTAATCGAACTAGATCGTGAAGCAGATAACGGGCTATTGAAAGAAGACATGAAATACATATGTGGCATAATATATACTATTGCAATATTTTATTAACAAGAACAAGATGCTACGATATTATGTTTTTTTGTTTGATTATTAATATTTGCGTCCTGTCTCAACACCTTTCTTCCCTTTAATCTAGCTAAATAACGAGCATATGAATTGTGTTTCACATCAACCCCCGTTCCACCAGGACTTAATGATCCTGGTCTTAATCTTGTTATAGATCTTGCTGTAGAATTGCCACGCGTTGGAACAACTGCCTTCGCTATCGCAGCTTGAATTCTATCACTTGACTGATTCCATGATCCAGTTATAATACCTTTACGTTCTTCTCCTACATTTAAACTGGATTTGTTCATTATATATTCCGAACTGGAAACACGTACTGTTTTTTGAATTTGTTTAAAAATAGCACGATCATCTAAATTATGATGGAGTCCATAATTACTACGATTTACCTCACAAGAATGATAATTTCCAGATCTTACATTATTTGAATTCACAATATATTTTTCATATTTAGTATCGGATATAGTTTTATCACCAGTATCATATGGATCGCCACCAAACGTTTTTATTTTTAATCTATAATTGAACATATATATTATACTGGGATTAAAAATAAAATTGAAAAATGGAAATAACGTCTATTAGTATTTATAACAATATCAAATGCAATCATTACATAAATGCCAACACTGTTTAAAAGAATTCAAAAAACAGGGCTATTATAAGAAACATATTTCTCTTTGTGAAATCATTAGCGGGAGAGAAAAAGACGCCACCTTTGATATCGACTTCTCAAATGATCAACTTGTTGGGCTTATTAAACATCTTATTCAAAAACAAACATCCATGGAAAATGAATTAGCCTCCCTCAAAAGAATCGTAAATCGTTCTAAAAATAAGCTCACTATCTTAGATTGGATTAATGATAATTATGAAAATCATGACGAATTCAATACATGGTTTCAGTCCATAGATGTAGAGGACAAAGATCTACAATTCATATTTAATAATGATCTAGTCGATGGAATTTATCAAATCATCACTTCTCAATTGAATATTGAAAATGATACTAGCCCCATGTTATCATTTGTTCAAAAATCTAATATTCTTTACATATATCAAGACAAAAAATGGTCTGTTATGACATCAACACATTTTGAATCGTGTGTGAATGATATAAATTCAAAGATTATTAAACAATTTAAGGTGTGGCAAGATGATCATCAATATGAATTATCTATCAACAAATATGGCGATGATTATTATCCAAGTATTGTGAATAAAATTATGGGCGGAGTTCAAGCTCGTAGTGCTTTATATTCCAAAATACGTTCCAAATTGTATCATCATAACAAAATCAATTTAAAAGATGTTATGATGAATGACAGCATATAATCAATACTTAAATGTATTTTAGTGCAAAATCCATGGGTGTCATAATAGGGACACCCAGTTTTTTTGCTTGGTCGATTTTTCCACTCGTTTCGTCCGCCGATTTCACTAATAAGGCAAATGTCGTTTTACTAACAGATATTCCCATATCACCACCTACATTCCTGATACTTTCTTCTAATATTTTATCACGGAAACCAGTCATAACAATTTTTTTGCCATATAAAGGATGATCTGTATCTACATTCTTCATTTCTGGCACATCATTCAGTTTATTTGTTAAATTTACTTGAATCAAAAATAAATTGAAATCTTCAATAGATTCCACAAAGGATTCTGCCGATTTTTTTGCCATTCCCTTTACCTTCATTACTTTTTTAATTTTATCATCATCCGATTCTTTATTTACCAAAATATCTGGATATTCCTCCATAATAGGTCTTATCTTTCTTTCACCCAACCCTCGTCCAAATATATTGGTTGATTTCATTAGCGTAATAAGAGACACCGCTTGAATCTGTTTTTTTATATTGGTATAAATTTTATTTGCTAGTGTTTCCTTAAATCCACTTACCTTCAGAAAATCTTCTACATTCATCGCCAATATTTTAGGTACACTATCGTTTCCAGCATCAATAATCTTTTTAACATTTCCACTACTTAATCCCACGACTTCTATATCAATAAAGAACCCGGCAATATTTTTTAATCGTACCGTTTCATTTGACGACTTGTCTTTCAACATAATATCTACGTGTGTATCGTTCCATACATATTCATCCTCTGGCATTTTTATCGTTTCGGCAGGCATAGAAACATTTTGAATATACGGTATCACATCTCCACTACGTATAATTTCCACAATTGCTCCTATGCCCAATTTATTGTTCTCAATAAAGGAAGCATTAAAGGCGGTGGCATACTCTATTTTAACACCCCCCAATTCTATTGGTTCAATTCTAATTTTCGGCTTTAAATATCCATCTTTACTAGGTGTCCAAATAACATCTATTACCTTCGCCTCCGCTATTTGATCAGATAATACCATTTTAAAAGCAAACGCATGATCCGGATTACCACTTGTTCTTGAATATGTTTTGTCATGTGCAACAATAATACCATCAATATCATAATCATAGTTTTTTCGCCACGATACCAATTTGGAAGACAAGAAATCGTTTGATAATTCTGTCGCAATTTCATGACGAACCGTTTTTACTTCTAATTGTTCCAAATGTTTTAACTGATATGATATCTTCACATCAGGTTTAATAACTTCATAACCAACAAAATCTAAATTGTCATAATCCTTCATATTTTTTGTTAGTTTATTTATAATTCCCGCTACCAAATTACGAGCATTCGAATTTGTAGACGCATAATTATCTGCGAAATTCTTTTTCGATATCATAAATTCACCGCGCATAACCAAATCTTTGGTTGTAGGAAGATTTAAATAAGGAATCAAATGACTTACATCTTGTCCTACAGTTCCATTACCACGTGTATATAATTTCGGTTCATCTCCTTCTGTACTATATAGACCACTCACACCATCCAATTTTGCTGAAATAACATATTCTTTGGGAGATTTATATTTCTCAATCCATTTAGGCAAGGCATCTGTTGTAGGTTTTATCTTATCCATGGACCACATTTCATATGGCAATAATACCTTATTTCTCTCTATTGGAGCACCAATCTCTTTTAACACAGGATTCGAAGCATAATGCTTTTCCATATATTCCTTGATAATATCATACTCATTATCAGTCATCGCCGGTTTGTCAGGATTATTATAATATACATCATTCGCATATTTAATAGCTCTCGCTAATTCCTCCTCATGCATCGTATGTAAATGATCAATACCTTTCTTTTTAAACGCATCAATATGTTTTTTTGGAGGCACTCTATTCGATTTTAACGTCTTATTCTTCTTCTCCTTTGGTGAATTCGATTTCTTAGGTGTTGTCTTTTTATTAGATATATTGACCTTATTTACACTTGATGGTTCAGATAATTGTTGAATATGTGGCGTTTTTGTATCATCTACTACTACAGATTGACCATTAATACGTTTTTCGGGTTCTTTATAATCCATATGTAAGAAATCAAAAATATCCTTTTCTGATGTAAATTCTTGTTCTAGTTTTGCTCCCTTCTTTTTTCCATCCATCATATAAAATCCATGTTCATTCAAAGAATATCCCATATTTAAAGCACGCTGACGCATAACCGTATTAAATACCTTGCTGCCAGTAAAATATAAACTAGCGAACGCATATTCATCCGGTGGACTATACAAAAAATCAACGCGTCTAGCTAAATGCGCGTCATCCAATTTGGCAATAACAAGCTGTTTCGTCTTTCCATCAGTCAGTTTATGAACAATCGTATTGTCGTCCACCAATCGTTTAATGAATTTCGCAAATACAGACTTATCATTACTCTTGTCTGTGATGATCACATCAATATCACCCGATGTTTTCGCACCTCTTCTATAGCTGCCTACAATATCAAAAGACGAACCGTCATTTTTAATCGAATCGAATGCCTTCATAAACGTCTTTTCATATAATTCGATTTCATCTCTTGGGATTCGTTTCAATATATCTTCGTAATATTGTAGACCGATTAATTGTGTTTCGTTCAATAATTCGTCCTTTTTTTCCTTCAATTCTTCCAAGGTATGTATACCCTTCTCGATCAAATCTTTGGCCTTTTTTGGACCCACTCCATATATTTGTGTGAAAATATGAAGAGGATTGTTTCGTTCCTTTTCTAATGCCTCGATTTTTCCTGTGGTAACATATTCACCCAACTTGGATATAATCGTTGCGCCTATTCCCTTAAATCCAGAAATTTGTGATACTTCAGTAATATTATCCGGATAATTCATAATAGACTCTTGTGCTTTTTGATATGCTCGTGCTCTCATAAAATCACCACGACTTACCAATAATCGATTGAACTCGCCTAAAATATCAATAAATTCCTCATTCAATCTGTGTCCGACCACATCTATATCTATATCTAATTCATTCTTTACAAGCGATTTGGATTTGGATTTGGATTTGGATTTGCTCATTGTTTTAGATAGAGATGTACGTTTAAATGTTTTTCTTTTATTGGGCTTTGAAAAAGAATCTACCACCTTGAGAACCTTTTTTTTAGTGCTCTTTTTACCGCTCATTTCCTTACTCTTTGTCTTGCTTTTACTATTCGATTTTTTACAATATCCATACGTTTTTAATGTATTACGATCAGATACAGATGTTGCACAAATAGCTCCTTTGGGGGTTTCAAAACAATCATCCTGATTTTTCCATTTATATTTAAATGGAATAATACACGGACCTTCTTTCACATTTACATTTCTCTCTACCTTTCCTTTATTATTAATATTGGAACCATACATTATTAATAATACATATGATTATTATTTCGCCGCATTATCCTTTTTAGAAAAATAAACATTCGTAAAATCATCTTTGAACAAACTATCCAATTTTATAACCTCTCTAGAATGATCATTTTTACTTTTTAACACTTTCAGCGTTTTGATTTTCTCATTAAATTGCTTTTCCATTATAAATTAATTATATTAAATTATATAAATGACAACTAAAGTAGATAGTTATGGACTTTCTAAAACATATATAAATGATCAATTAGTACAGGGATTGCATTATGACGCAACATATGACGGCAATAAATTAGATTTAGCAATAGGCGATCATGGAGGAGATCAAATATTTATTAAAATGGATAATGACGATATCATGGATTTATTTACAAAACATAGTAGTTCTGCACCGCTTGACCATCGCATTTCTGAAGATTATGGAAATGATAATAACAATAATAATATAGTTGATTTATTATCACCTACGCAGCCGAATACAAATAAATCTATAATACCACCAAACGCTGTTGCTCTTATTAGTCCACTTTTAACACCAAAAACAGAAACTAAAAAAACACGCAAAAAAAGACGTTCGCGAAAAAAGAAAACACCTTCCCCAAAAACTAAAACTAAAACTAAAACTAAAACTAAAACTAAAACTAAAACTCCGTCTTATCGCAAAACAGACATCATTCCATCAATTAATAAAACCATTTTTTAAATATTAATTCATAAAATATTATTTATACCATATTCTATGAAAATACATTTATCCATTCAATATAAATATTGTAGATATCATTAGACATTATTTGTTTAATGTTATAATAGTTTATCTATTTATAAAGTAATGAGTTGGAAAAAAATAGGCGGAATTGATAGAACAAGTCACCATCAAAGCGTAAATGTTCCTAATTTTACAACCTCCGGCAATTTGATCATTAATCAAATCACCGCAAATATTGTTAATGCGGTAAATACACTCACTATTGGAGATATTACTCTTACAGATGTAAATAGTTTAGCTTTAGATAAAATGACAATTTATGGAAATTTTAAACAATTTGGAGATAAATTACAAATAGTATCACAACTCAAACTTCCAACAACCCTTCAAACCAATATAACAAATAATACTTTGACTAATACTACTTTGGAAAATGTTAGGAGAGTCGCATTACAACATGATAGTATTGATACACTAATTATTAACAAACACAATAATGCAGTAAATCTGGATACTACATCATATGAGAGTTTTTATACAGGTGGTGTAAAAATCTATTCTGGATCTACTGCGAATGATAAAATCGAATTACATGGACCAACAAGTATCATTAGTTCTAACACTACCAATAAACTTGAAATTACTGATACTAATATTGGATTGATTGGTGGAAATATTGATATTAGTGGTAACCTTATTGATATTAGTGGCAACGATATTAAAATTTATAATGAAGGAAATGTTAAAAATCCATATATGGAGATTACTAATGGAAAATTCAGGCTTAACTATTCCACCGATGAAACATATACACCTGCTACCGGAGACCCATCAGAAGCTAACGCAATTATTGTGAATGGTGATATGAAAATTACAGGCACTTTGTACGCAACCACTACATCTGGAACCACAAACTATATAGCAGGTCAAGACGCTGTTTATTCAAATGTTAATTTTTATTCACATGATAGTACTGGAAATACAGCAAGAAGCTTAAAAATTGGGGGATTCATACTTCCTGGTACAGCTACAACTAGCAATACTACTTATTTAACGGTGGATTCTTATTCTGAGTTTTATAAATATGTATATTTCCGAAATGACAGAATTCATGATAACAAAACATCCGGCATTTTTAGTGATACCAGTAATTTTTATTTATATTCAGGAGCAAGTGGAAATTCAACCCATAAATTACATTTATATAGTAATAATCTGCATTTTTCAACTATATCAACCGCAATAACCAACGCACCATCAAGTAGTCAACCTGATTTCGCAGCAAATACTCATATGTTAATTAATAGTAGTGGAAATATTGGCATGGGTTCAGGAGTTACTTCACCTTCAAAATTAGTATCCATCGGATACAATAATAGCGGATTCTCCAAAGGATCCAGCAACGATCTGGTTTTTTCGTCAAATGGAAATAATACATTTACTACCGACAGCGGAGGATATTTTATTGCCGATAAAGGTATCGGAGTAAATATTACAAATGCAGTTTCCAGAATTAATGAAACAAACACAGCCAGTCCTTCTATACCTGTTGCGTTCTCATCCTTCGGACAAATGCAATTACTCGATAAAACCAAAATCAGTTATATTAATGGTACCACATCATCAAGAGACGCTCCTACAGGAGCCAGAATATATGGTCTAGGTAGTAATGGTAGTGACGATACTTTGAGAGGCGGTATCAATATAGATTTAGTAAAACCGTCGACTTCATCAATTGCAGATACATCGGATAATAGATATGATGGTATACCTATTACTTGTTTTAAATTAACACAAGAAAGTGACCATACTAAACTATTATTAGGCGACACTACACAGGACGTAAGATTGTTAATTCCTAGTCAAAGTGTTACTAATGGTTCAGGGAAAAATTTATATATTGACGCAGGAGCGAAAAATGGTTCAGGCACAAATGGTATTGTTAAAATTGGGTCCGATACTACTTCTACTTCCTCTGTAGAAATCAACAACCTTAAAGCAATCGGGACATTTGGTGTTACGGGCGACTTAACCGTTGGTACAACTAGTGGTAACCAAGTAATAAATATTGCGTCTCATGATTTGGTAGATGGTGGACTTAAATTGGCTGGCACACTTGTTACTGCGTCTGCTGCCGAATTGAATTTGGTATATGGTTCTTCCGCTGGAACAGTAGCAAACAGTAAAGCTGTTATTTATAGTGCTACCGGAAATATTGCCGCTACAACCATGTCAACCACAGGTACTCTTACTGTTGGTGGAGATTTATCAATATATGATGCTAATAATAATGGAAATCCTGTCTTGTCATTAGGTTCAAGTGCTACTAATGCTCTAAGTATTACATCTGCATATAATAGTGGCGATCAAACATTAGACAAGATAACGTTTGCAACTAAAACTACAAGTAATTCCAATAATGATGGGCAAATTATTTTTAATATTGATGAAGTTGATACTCCTCAGTTCACTATAAATGACGGAGGTATAAAAGTTGGGGCAA
>TARA_B110000285_G_scaffold66551_1_pt1 | contig 25512 bp, 21 predicted proteins | sample TARA_B110000285 | Tara Oceans TARA_B110000285 (sample SAMEA4397756) | marine metagenome | biome: Polar Biome; feature: [SRF] surface water layer (ENVO:00010504); material: water (ENVO:00002006), including particulate matter (ENVO:01000060) such as... | depth 5 m
TTCAATCAATGGGGTCTTTCCGAACAAGTCGAGAGACGATTTTCTTTGAATCAATGGTGCCACTCCAAAAGTATCTCCAAACGAGTCCATGGACATTCCAAAATTATTTTCCGCTCCGAACAGGTCGAGGGTTTTAGAAAAACTTTCTGTAAAAACAACTGTATTTCTTCTTTTGTGTCCAATTTTGGACTTGACTTTTTTACTAATTTTAATTTTTTTCTTTTTTACTTTTTGACCCGATGGAAACACGTAATGACACTCAGGGTCAATGCATCTGACAGAGCGGTTGCTTTTGGCATGTTTGCCGCATTCTAAACACGTTTTTGTTGTGCATCCTTGTCTGGAAATTTTTTTATTCTTGAATATAAATATGTGTTTACATTCTTTGTTTCTGCAAACTTTGACAACATTAGAATTCTGTTGAGTACCACACTGTGTGCATTTTTTCGCCTTACACGTCTTAAACGACGTATTTTTGGATTTTGAATCGAATGACGTAAACATTTTTGTCTGAAGTGGTCTTGGTATTTTTTTTATAGGGGTCAGTTAGAATAGATGAAGTTTTCTTTGGTGTGAAGAAATTTCTTTTGTGGATTGAACTTGATTCTCTTTGGGGGACAGAAGTCAGTACTCGGTTCCAAAAATTAGCTATTTGTCTTTGTAACGAAATTCGTATGTCCTTTGACTTTATTTTTTTTCTGTATTATTTCGGTTGCTATTAATTATTCGAACAAAATGTACTTTTTCCTGTCTATTGTTTTAAGTAATTTTTACATTCCTTTAAATACGATTGTGTTTTCTTATACGTCTAAATCTATCTCTCACTTTATTCTCCTCGCGTGACGGCTAATCTTCTTTTCCCCAAACAACCAGTCCAAACTGGTCCAGACCATGTAAACCGCCGCGATAACGTTTGTAACTAGCGTTACGGTTATAACAACTTCCACCGCGGCGTAGATGAGCAGGTGCACAGGGTAGATGGACGGTGACATGTTAGAATTATTTTTCACACAGACATACGTTTAGAATAGTGAAATGTTCGTCTTCAACGTTGTCAGAACCGCCAAACGTTGCGCACAACCCACACGTTTCACATTCCAGTGCTGGTAGGTCTTTTATGGTCTCGTTAGCGGCCTCTTCAGCCATTTGGTCGAAGCGTATTTGTGCGAGTGATTGATTGGGCATTTTTTAAATAGAATTATTAAATTACTTTTTGACAAATGTATTTTAAATACAATTATTTTACTTTTTGGCGAATGTATTCTTAAAAAAATAAAAAGTCAATTTTCACTAAATAAAATATCTGGACCATATGGGTCATTCCAAATCAATTTGCCTGATACTGACAAATTCGCTGGAGATATTATTGTCCAATCCGTATCACTGTCCAAAATCCCTAATTCTGTCAACGTGTAAGTCACAAATGCTGAACACCAAAATGTTTTATCTGTTCTTGGTATTAAAATATGCACCATTGCTGCCAACCAGTGTCCAATCATGTTATCATAATGACAGCCATATACTTTATCATGTATTTTAAGTAATGCTTTATCATTGAATAACTCGTATGTTTTAGGATTTACAGGACTTCTTTTGTACAATTTTTGCTTACCAGAGGAGTAGTTTATGTAATATTCAATGGGAACGAGGGCAATACCATATTTTATTTTACCGTCTTCTGGATCTTTGTGTATGTGTTTTGAAGAATCCCAAATGTAGGTACCTTTTTTTGTCCACGGTGGGTCCACAACAACAATACCGACGTGCGAATACGGACTTTTTGTCCAACACCGAATCCCCCAGTCGATACATGCTAACCATCCACCATAAGGATGTTCGCTAAATAGAATTATATCTCCTGTTTTAAGAGTCATTATTAGTAGGTGATTGTTTATATTTATACGTTTATTCACTAATAACTACACTGTTCTCGACTGTTAGGGACATCCAACTTATGGAGGTGTACACATACCAGGTTAACATTGATATTTGAACTACCGTTTGTACCCCTATAATGGCCATTTTGAATGTAACATATCCCACTATTACCAGTACAACGCCTGCTAATATATTATTGAGCCACATCGCGTAATAACAATCGATCCACACATTATCTATTGGCGCATTTTGCCATGCTTGTAGAGCCAATTTCCCCAGTACTGAGTCAAATGATAAAACTCCATTTTTGACTAAGAAAATTCCGACTTTTGGGAATTGCCAACGTATCCAAAACAAACTTGTCCAAAATATCGAATATTCTTTGATGAAATCTTTTAACGAAAGCATACCTTCGATGTAATTAGGTGATACGTATTCGGCACAGTTTCTATATCTTTGTTGTGTTCCTAGCTTTATTTCATAATACGTCCCGTTGAAATTAGATGTCCCTGTTGTTTCATTCCATGTTGACGCATTAATAGATGTGTATCGCGCGTTCGCTTCCATTTTGTCTTGTGTCCACGGGTCGGGTGCTGAACATGTCAGACACAAGTCTTCTGTCGTGTTTCCTGTGTACGCCAAGTAGGGCAACATTTTATAGAAACATCCAGGTTGTAATCTTGAATCGTACCATGCAAAGATATCTTCGACAAGTGTATAGGGTAACAATGGCATGCACGACAACATGTAACCGTATACCATGTAGAGATATACGTAATGTATAATGGCGCCTATGACAACTGTATTGGCTAGCCATACTAATGGAATGACTGACCACGATGTATTGGTAGCTATTACAATGGCAATAATTAGACATGTTAGAAGCGCCTCATCCATTCTGTCTAAGCGTGCTTCTTTCTGTGCTTCGCGTTCACTGATGCTATCTGCTGTTATGAATATTGATTCATCCAATTTGCACGATGAAAACAGCAAATAATCATATATGTGAAAGAGGCTATATCCAAAAAATGGAACATAGGCATTGTCAGTATAAGTGAAAAATTTCCTGGACGAGTTTAAGAATCTATCCACTTGTCCGAGCCACTGTGTTTTATGTGACGAATTGACTGCATATTCTGTAAAATTTGTAACCAGGTATGTCCAATCGTTTTTGACGTAATAGGTCCATCGTATGGATGTAGTTGTGACGTTGGGTCGATTTTGTTGATTTACTTGACCTAATCTTGTATATCTTTTGGAGAAGAAGTTTTCGTTTCCTTGTTTATTAAAGTACGCGCCAGTTTCTTTGAGTATATCTGGGAAATAGGTACGGTAAAATGTGGCGGTTGCTTCTCCTTGTATCATAGAACTCTCTAAAATATTGTCTAATAATGCACATTCGGTACACCATGTTGGATTTGGCGAACCTCTGGCTGAACATCTTTCTATACCTACTTTGATAGGTACGCCTAGCCATGACGGTCTTGAATGGTGATGTGGAGACCTCAAAATCGAAGTGCCTTTTTTCCAGTGTTGTTTTAAATTTGAAATGACTCGTTCCGTATGTGTAGTTGTGGATTTATTTTCATGACCAATGGTATTCCACCATTCTCGGAGATGGTTGTGTGATTCATAAGTGGTATCAATCGCTTTCCACATTTGTTGTGACATGTCTTTTACTTTCCATTCGTGACTGGCGTGTTCGTATGACGAGTGTATTTTTTGAAATGCTCTCCACGTCTTTGCAGAACTTGATGGGTTCTCGGGATTATCGTAATAAGGATCCATTTCTTCTAATAACGCACTTAAAGCGCCCGAAGTCGACATTTTGGAAGTTATTGACGTCAATATAGAATTTGAATTTTGAAAAAATTTGATGTACATATCCGCGTTAATGCCATTTTCGTACAGTTTCATACGAATTTGGGCCCAATCGGTTCGACTCTTAAAAACATAAGGTAATGTAATTTTCAAAACACGGAAAAACTCATACAAAACGACGTATTTTCGTTTCCAATTGTAGAATATATCTGTTGGGAATGTTTTGGAACCTATGAATTCTGCGAGTTTGACACCCATTAACTTATATTCCAAACATTCAAACCATTTAGCCTTTTCTAGTGGGCGTAATTCTGTGTATGCATAATCTGCTGCAGCAGACATAAAGTGGTCGCACACCGATGTACCGTTCCACTCCAATACTTCGGCGATTTTTTTTGGAAGATTCTCGTCGTCAGACGATTTTAGGAAATGTTTGCCTAATTTACCTGCTGTGTGTTTTGAATTCAGTCTTCTTTCACTTGTTTTTGGATTACATTGGAGTGGTTCCCAGTTCATCGGTGGTATACCTCCTAACCCTGGCACATTACTTACGGCGTCGACAAGTGAACTGAGTGATCCCATGATTGTATTTAAAGCTTCACAGACACTCGTCGTCAATAATTCAAAAAAATCACCCACTGGACCAAAGAAATCGTAGATTGCATAAAGTATAACGAAAGCTTGGTCTATGATTAATTCCATAACTTTTTTTGCTAGGGAACCAGCACTTACCAAAAACAATTGGGTTGCTTGAGGATCCCCGGCCATGGCTGAGAACATTTGTAAAAACATATTGACCGCTTCGGCAACTAAATCAACCATACCTTCTGAAAGATTATCCCGTACAGTTGTCAAAATTCTGGCGATGTTTACGAAAACGTTGCCAGAATTTGCGGACATTTGATTGAACATATCGCCTGTTACTTTGAAACCCTCAATTATATCAAAAACATAACCATGAATTAATTGGTGTATAGCCTCTTTGAGCGCATTTTCAGTTGGTTCTCTTTCCATGAGTTCTTGTTGGAAAACGAAATCTCTCACGATGGTAACTGCGGTATTCAATACTGTTAAAATCATGCGGACTTTGCGAACATTGTTAAATTGTAGTACTATATTTACATATTTCGCAAATATTTCACGCATGGGTCCTTTGATATTGGGAATGGCGCTTGCAACCATGGAAGCCAGTGCGCCCTGTTGTCTTTCGTAATCACACAAACGCGGAAGTGTTTGTAAATTAATATCTTCATAATTACCCGCCATGAATGAAACACCATCATTAACAACTTGACGAGCAATATTGATGGAAATTCTTTGTGTATTTCGAACGTAGAGTCCGGCGGAACAGAATAAGTCGTTTCTTCCCCAGATGCTACAGCCTGCTTCTTTCATCGAAGACACCTTGTCATCTAAAGATGTAACAGATGCGGCGGAGACATCACAAGCCCATTGTTGTATTCCTTTAACAGTTGTTATGCCACAGCCCGTATTGCTGTTATTATATAATTTTTGGACGTGGTCTAGTTTTCTGTCAGCATTTGCAAAATTTCCCGTGAAACTAAGTGTCGGCGTATTTGCAATCAAGTATCCAGAAGATTTGTGTGTACGCTTATCGGTAACAGAAGCCTTTAATAAATGATTCCTGCTAGTTTTCAAAGCTTGTTTCCTGCTAGTTTTCAAAGCTTGTTTTGTAGCGGAAAGAGCCACCTCACACGCAAGCGCTTCAGCCATTTGACCTGCTGCGCGAAAATAAGCGCACTCCTCATTCGTCTCACCACCGCCTGAAACCTCGTCAAAAGCTGATTCTATCTCAGAAGTAATAGGTTCAAAAATACGGTCGGAGACATCGCAAGTAGGATTGATGGGTCCAAGAGACACGATATAATCAAGGGCGTCTGCAAAAGCAGCCATATTTTGAAATGTCCATTCGATGATCATTGAATTGCACCAATGATTCGCGACATCTTGTGAAGTAAATCTGTCTTCGATCAAATCACCAACTTGTTGGGATGATACTGTTACGTCGAGGTCTGGATATCGCGCAATGCATTGACAGACAGATGAGGCTTTTAATGGTTCCATATAGGAACACATACAATTGTCGAAATTATTATTTGTATCACAGACAGGTGTTCGGATATTATCCTCATCTTTTGGTTTGTATTTTTTTAATTCACATGCTTTCCATCGTAATTCTGCATCGTTATCAGGCAGAGGATCTTTCGGATGAAGACTTTGATACCTTGCAATTAATTGTACTTCATTCAATCCATGTCCACAGTTGACTGGATAGTTGAAAAAATGACCTGTCAATATATCACCCATGGATAATATGATGCGTGTCAAAACTCTCGCCGTTTCTATGGCTGTTCTGGATATTGGCGGTAAAGTTAAAGGCAATGCAAACGACATGTCCAAATCAATTTCTTCAATATTTATTCCTATCTCACGTATAGGTTTGATGAACGGAAATGCGTCTCCAAACCCTGGGCCTAACACTCCATGAGAAACATGCATTACTAAAGCATCCATTGGGGCAAAAAGGTCCTGGTTTAACGACGGTTGTCCACACCAAGGATTATATGGCGGTACATTTTCGTCCAAAGTTGTGCCGTAATGTTCATCGCATTGACACACCGCATGGTCTTGTGTCCATATCCACCCTTGTTTATAATAAGTGTCGTTACCATAATCATATGCTGTCGCCGCTTCTCGCTGTAAACATGTAAACACTTTTTTACGGGCAATCGTCGGACCTTCCCAACGCTGTAATGCTCTAAATACATCTTGTCCTTTCGTAGTGAACAGTGATTTTAACAACAATTCTGTAGCAGCACCGTAAACAATAGCACCACTGTTCACAGCTATAATAGCTGCGTTATATGTAACACATCCTGCTGTGTACTCGTAGTTAACATGTGTTTTTTGGTCAACGTCACGCGCCCAATCACACGACAACGTAAGTGGTGCGTTGTCGCTTTTAAACACAGATGATAAATCTCCTTTTCCAGTTACAATTTGATGAATGACATAAACGAACCATTGTATTATGACAGACATCGTGTATGCAGATTTGTGAAGAAGTGCAAACGAATGTTCCAATGACCATACTTTGGGGTCTTTGGCGGTTAATTCTGAATCAAAAGATGCCATTAAATGAATGGGTCCGTTGATAAAAATGATAACGAATAAATGTGCGGCGGATGAAAACACTTGACCTGCAAGTGTAAATATGAATTCATGTGGAAATCGATTTAGTTCAAATTTGTTGTCAAACATTTTGATTATATTTCCCATTGTGTTGAAAAAGATGGAGTCCGCAGCCAAACCACTTTCAATGATAAATCTTTCAAATTTAAACATCACTTTATAAATATTTGGATATTCACCATACATTGATGGGAATTCACCAAACAATGTTTTGAAAAATAATTGGAAAATACGTATTCCAGTCTGATAAAAATTATCGATTGCTGCTGTCACATGTGGTTCTCTCACAATAAAAAACGCAGTACCATACAGGTCTTCAAAACGTGTACAAGCACACGTCAACACTTCCTGCCCAACAGAGATGGCAGCCATAGTGTGGTTGACAGGTATAGATATATTGAAATCGTTGTAAAACATATTGTTTGTTGGAGATTTTTCACCACCCCAACCGAACCACCCTGCAAATGATTCTGTGGATGTGATCAACGCCATCATAATTTCTTCAAATATTTTGAACATGTTAATGTGACTACAAGCTGTCAATGTGATGTACCAAGCTTTGAAAAACTGCGCGTGCATAACTGTAAATCCATTCACTACGGGAATAAACAGTGCGTAAAATACACGAGTAATCTGTAGAAATGGTGTAATGATATTGTTCATCAATGGAATTAAAAAACACTTCCAACTATCGTCCATAATCGACAAAATTTCATAATGATAGTAATGCATCATAAGCGTACAGATGGTAAACAGACCAAAGGTGACGACCCATTTTAAATTTCCAAACATTGACGTTGCCATATTTACTAATATATTCCAAATCCCGACCACCGGCAAAAAAATGGTGTTAAATATATTTCCTATGATTTGCATCACAATTTGTTGTAAATCACGTCCTAACGAAGAGTCAGATTGCTCTCCCAGGTTAAATAGTGTGACAATTAAATATGAAAAGACTAAACTGGTCAAAGCTGTAAATAATATTAAGATAACATCATTCATTTATTTAAAACGTTGTTGTATTAAATACTGTATATTCTAAATTTATCTAAAAGTCGAGACAAATATTCAGTTCCCATTTTTGCGTAATGGTCTAATACACGGTCAGTTCTGTATTTTTTTGTTTCCATTGCCTGATGCACAATCTCATCAGAAGACTCGTATTTTCCCGCCGTAGATACCCAATGGAATACAGTCACTGTTTCACCTGGTTTGTGTGAATCCATACGTGTAGCACGACCCACGGCTTGTGTTTCGTCCGCATAAGACCACTGTGGTTCCATGATATGAAACGTGTCAACGCCAGTTAGTGAAATTCCGAGACGAGCTTTTGACGTTATTAATAGCATTTTGTCTTTCGACGATGTACGATTGAACCATTGTACATCTTCTTCTGGATTGGAAAATATTTTTACATGGATTTTACGTGCATTTATTTTAAATATTAGATAATGTCTTGACTTGAATTTGGACCCTGTATGTCCCAGCAAAAAATTGAAAAACCCATCCACACCATTTTCACGAAAAAAAGAATACACCACAGTTTTCTTCCCAATTTTACTTGATATTTTGGTGAATTTTGTTTCAGTGTTACATAATTGACGACCTTTTGTCAAGTATGCGTCATCTTTCTTATTTTTCAAATAATGCGCAATTTCTTTGGGGGTCATTTTGGCTCCCATATATCTGTGGTTTACTTGGACCATATTTTCTTGGGGAGGTACATATAAAATGCGATTTTCAAGATTGCGCGTGTGCAACATTCTAGACAACCCCCTCTCTTGTACAGAATCATTTAAAGGCGTGGCGGACAACAATATTCTAAAGTACGCATGTTTACACAAATTTGCTACTAATTGTTGATGAGACGTTGAGTTCAAATATTGCTGACATTCGTCCACAATAAACATGAATCGTCCCTCTGGTATACAAGCATCTAAAAACGAACGATTATTTTCTTCAATAATTGATTTAAATTCATTCCGTAACTTCTTAGACGTGGACTTAATCAGAGTTCTCCACGGTAAATCCACATAAGCAGCACGACTGCTGCCACTTTTGGACGAAATTAAACGGATGACTTTGTTATAATGCGGTAAATTTTCTTCAGAAAACCACCAGTCAATATTTCGAACATCGATCCGTTCAAGATTGACATCTTCTGCGTGTACATATTGTTGGATATTTTTTGACCATGAAGTTTGGATATTTGATTTTGTTGTGATCACTAAAACTTTTCCTGTCGGATTTGAATCCAAAAACAACCTGGCAGCGTGAATCGCACTCAATGTTTTACCGCTACCCAGTGGATAATATACAAGAACGCCTTTGGGACTTCTTTCATCTGTCTCTCGCTCTTTGTAAGCACAAGCTGGACCATATTGATATTTTGTGTTATGAAAAAGCGAACATTCCATTATATAATTTTAAACCTATGTATATACATCTCTATTCTAAATTTAAAATTTAGAATGGGCACAGGTACATCATTACCTATTACAACATACCATCATGATAGAGGCGGCGTGTATATAGTAGAAGAATCGTTCGATACGCGGACATATAAATGGTATACCGACAATATCACCGTTGAAGTGGTTGTTTTTGTTGAAGAATACGGGGTTCGTGCACATTTAGTCGAATACAAAACAGAAAAAATACATTTTACAAATGAGAACAATGGTCATGTCGATATTATAGTCAAAGATAGTCACATTCAAATAAAAGACGTATATCTTAAACATAAAGGCATGTGCAGCGATGCTACAACTAAAACTATGTTTTGTGCAATACGGACATACGTAGCACGTGTGGGAAAAACAATACCGTATGGTAGTGTGACTATTACATCTAAGAACGCAAAAGCCGCGTTTAAATGTTATAAAAGTGCTTTTAAAAACAATGGATATGAAACAGATTCCGAAGTACCTGCGACCGAGATAATAAAACAATGGACAATACAATATATCAAATCAATTACTAGACCGTTAAAATTAGAATGATTCACTTTCACTACTTTGTACATTTCCTACTTTAAAATAAATTTCATACCACTTGGTCTCACCAACTTGGTAGACTGCTTGTGTTGTTCCTTTTGGGACATTTTTAATGGGACTTTTCGAACCAAACCGAAGACAATCTGTATTGTACTCTGTGTTTGTTTTGATTACGCTTGCTTTGTCTGTAATGGCAGAGATGGGTCGTTCCAACCTTATTAATTCCCGTATGTTTTCCATCGATTCGACAGAATGTTTAGTGGATGGACGAAATTTGTAACTGCCTCGTGCCCAATCGTAAATGGAGACGCCATATTTCCCCTGTGTGACGTAAGTAAAATCAAGTACACCTTGGTCTGAAAATATGTCTGTCATACAAGCAATTGCATATTTATAAAAACTGGAACGATGTGCTATTTGTAAGGACAAATCTTGTGTTTTCAACATACCAAGTTCTGGATATTGAAACAAAACTTGTTTTTGTTTGTTGTTCAATCGAGATACATATCCTGGATTACGTTGAGTTACGATAGGAAAGACGTCACCGGTTCCTTCTAAATGAAGCAGTGGTAATGTTGCCTCACATCGTTGTTTGGGCCATCTATCATAGTTTACTTTCATTTTTTGGGAACATTTCTTCATAAAAGACTGGCGCGGGTGAAGCGCCGCCCATATGTGATTTCGATAAGCCGCCCAATATGTAATATATTTTGTATGTGCAGAAGAATCTACAGCACCTTGTTCGATTGTAGGCACATACATTTGCAAGACTACAGACATCGCTTCCAATTCGCCAGCAAATAATGACGGCGTCACCCATTCGCGTATTTCTTTGACCTGTTGGTACACCTCTCGCGCAAAATCTTCACAATCTCCCGTAAATGACATATGTCCATCCAACGATGGTTCGCGTGGAACTTCCCAGCGTTCTGTTCCCTTTGGTGTTGGAGTCATTTCTACATCTGGTGTGTAATGAATATTTGTTCTCGGGTGAAGAGTCAATGTATCTGCGATAACGTGTAGACAGCGCAAATGTTTCGATTTTATGCTTCCAGTTAACATATCTGCAATATTTGTCCTGAATGTGTCTGGGCGCATGTTGTGTCTTCGTAGTGATACTTGTAAACGTTCTTTATGAGACGTAATTGCTTTCACTTTGTCGGTTTCGTCTGTAGGTATCATGCAAAAAGCACCCGAGGGCAATGTGATACCCATGTGATTGACATAATATGGAGAATGTACCATCTTTAATCCAGCTTTAATTGGTGGACAACCCTTACTATGAAACGGTGCGATCCATTTGAGATTTGCTTCTGCAGCATTGAACATTTGTGGTATAATATTACTCTGTTGACATTTTAAATGTTTCAAATTAGATGGAATTTGTTTCATAGTAATTGAAACGCGCCCTGTTTGTAAGGAGGGTCGTGACGAAGAATCTCGAATGCTTAATCGGTAGGTTTTTTTCTCACATTGCGACAAATCCATTAACGCAGAGCCCAAATACTGAGTCACTTGCTGGTCGTCGTCGTTTTTGCGCGAACAAAACAACATGACCACTAACCCCAAAGTGTCTTGGTCTTCTAGTAGTTCGAATGTGTTCGTGTGGCCAATACTTTGAAAGGTATATGTCCTTGGTAAACTGTTTGACGACAGATAAATATGTGTAAAAATCTTTTCAAGAACATGACTATATATTTCAGTAACACAAAATGCGACGCTTTTTGTTGACGTCATCATGACAGAGACGTAGGGTCTTATATACGTTTTCAGTGCGACACCATAAACGCTCCCAAATAAATCGACGCCTAAGTGATAATCTGGACATGTCCATGGAAGATAAAAAATCAGGATAATAGTGTAAAATAAAATGATACATTATTTTGATAGATATTTTATACCGAACCCAATTGACAATCGACACTAACCACTGTTCATTGTCACTGTCGTAAAAATGAATTGCACGACTTAATAAATAATGTAATCCTATTGTTCTTTTGGAAGATTGACAGCAATGAACAAACGAGACACTTGCACGCAAATCCCAAGCTTCCGTGTCCCCGTTATGTGCTTTACACGTGGTTCGAAACATTGTAAAAGAACGCGTGTCTAAAAAGGGACAAACGCGTCTATCGATAACACAATTCATTTAGTCTTTTAAGCACAAAACGAGTTGGATCGATAATTTCTTTTCATGATTTCATGAAAAGAAATTCTACGGGTAACTTTAATGGTTCAGGAGCTTCCACTATTTCGAAATATACACCATTGTTTAAGTTAATGCGCTCCTGTAATAAAAAATCATTTTTTTCTATTTCTGATTTTAGTTCGCAAAAAGGTTCAATGTCAAGAGTTTTTCCCACACACCACTTTTGAAGGGTATGGATCGATTGACCATACTTCTCCTGATTCCATAATATGTCGGATGAAAATTTATGGCGCATACAATCAATTGTTGCTAAATATAACCCGGCATCAGAATCATGCCATTTTGCAATTGATAATGTGAACTTCTCAATAATTCTTTCGGACAATGTGAAAAGCGCAGTCGGTGAAAGTTGTTTTTGTATACCAACACAGAGAGTACATATATCTCGTAGACCTTTCAAAAAGTGTGAACGTGATACGTGCCAATCCAATTGTAATTCGTCATGGTTTAATTCACCAGTTTTCCATGTCCAGCATTTTAATTCGGTTTGAATCAAATCGTGGTATGCAACGGCAGAATCAAATGTCTTGACAGCTTCTTTATACGATTCGTGTGCAATTTGTTTCATTCCTTCGTGTTTTAAGATACGAGTCAATGCGATTGATGGCATAATTTGTTCAAGACGCCAACACGAACTCTCTATTTTTTCCCCATCAATCGACCAACAAAAAGATGGTTGTATAATGAGTGATGTTGTTTGGTTTCTTGACATATAATCAAACATTTTATTGGTCAATTTTACATATTCCGTTAAATGTTTTTTGAGATGTTCCTCGGAGTCTTGTGTATCTAATAATTGTTGAACGCACATTCTGCTTCGCGTACATGATATAGAATGTTCCCACTCGTTTGGAATAACTTTTTCAAATTCAACTTGGCTTCGAATATGTATATGCATTTGCGTCTTGTATCATCTTTTAAATACTCTCTATGTGTCTTATCAAAAGAACAGGTTCGAATGAATAAATGTTTGTAAACGCATTGAAAAAGATTGGAAACGGTTCTTCAAATAACTCCAATATGGATATGTACAATGTTCGAAGATCGCAATATTTTTTTCGGTCAACTACGCATCTATCTAGAATATAAAATTGGTACTTATGGCCATCGACCGTCGACATCATTATATTTTCAATGGTTAAATCACCATGGACATAATAGGTCATATTGGACAACATTTTGGCTACTTGTAATAAACATTCCTTTACAAATTGAATTTTTCCCGTTCCGTCAAGAGTCGCAAAATATTTCAGAAAAGTTGATTGAATATGCTGGTATTGTATTTTAGAACCATGCCAAAATATCGCCGATTTAAGCTGTTGTCGTGGTTCAGGCCACCACAGTGGTCGGTATACGACAGGAAACCCCTTAAATGGTGTGGTTTTATATGCTAATGAAAGTAGAGACATGTCGCGGATATTTTGTATCGGGTGGTCTGATAAATAATTTAAGCGTTTTTTTTGATTGAAAGTAAGCATTAAATTATGCAAAAAAAAACAGAGTATATAGTCGCTGAGAAACAAAGTAATATGAAATTGATATGGTTATTGATTGTTTCAGTTGCTGCCACTTGTCCGCCACGCAAGTCGACGATGGAGTGTTTTTACAACGTGGCCGATACTAATAGCGATGGATTTGTTACTAAAACAGAATTATCAGTTGCCATATATAAAGCATTGCATTGGTATGAAAAAATTCCATTCAAAGTGTTTGGTGGTATAAATAAAATTTTGAAAGACTGTGACGCCAACCATGATAATATACTATCCGTCGAAGAATCGATGCAAATGCAATCGTGTATGGATTCCTGTTTCAAAAGAAGACATACCGTCGACCATTTCCATTGCAAATAGTTTGCACATAATTGAAAACAACTATATATGACTTTTATATTAAACAAATGTTTTTTGTTCGACAACAGAGTAACAAGTGTGGATTACATGCGATACAAAATTTATTTAAAAGTGCTGCCATCAAAGCAAGTGACCTACACCAAGCATGTGTCAATATACACGAAGAAACAGGAGACCAAATTACCAATCACGAATCGTATGGTGGAGATTGGTCAGTGGCCGCCGTCTTAAAAGCAATGCACGCACATGGTTATGAAATTAAACGAGCTGTGAAATCGGGGACAATGAGAGAATGGTGTGTCGAAACGATCGAAGAAATGATGACACAAAACGATTTTAGAGGCTTCATCATACACCAGCCTCTAAAACATCATTTCACATGCATTCGTACCGAAGATGTTGACGGTGAGCGTCATTTATATTATGTAGATTCACAATCCGATGGACCGATTCGAATATCGACACGGTTGGCTACGCGACGGTGTTTGGCAACTGCATATGCTTGGGAGGCGTTTTTAGTCAAAGGACCGGAAATGGACTTTGTGGAACCAGAACAGACCATCATTTACGAAGGTGTTGTTACAGATACCAAACGCACAAAATTCAGACCTTCGGCGGAGTTTTTGCGTGAATGGGAAGATTTGACGTCACAAACCAATAAAGAATCAGAACAAAAAAAATGTTCCGTGGTTCAAGATACCAAGGACGTTTGTCATTTTGTACAGATCGACAAATAGGACATGTAGGTAATATTTTTTGATAATATTCAAGTTCTTTTTTTTTCCATTTTTCCCAACAAAATGTACATAATTGATGATTACATTGTAAAGTTGTAATCTTTCGACGGTTTCGATAACAAATAGAACATTCTATCATCTATGATTACTTTTTATATATAACTTAAATACTTGATTCATGATACACTTCTTTCCATATGGGTACATTCGCTACACCAAACGAACGACCCTTCAAAGAATCGATTTTTGAATACATGACGTCAAATGGAATATTTTTTAAACGGAAATTTTCAAAGACTTCCAAACACAAATCCCAGTATTCTTGATCAAATTTAATTTTCCACATGCGGGTCATCAATGGCGTCCACACAACAAACAATGTTTCGTTCACCTGTTGTCCAACCATTTCTTGGTGGATTTGTGTCATGTAATACGAAGCTGGTCTCTTCCACTTTTTTTTCAAATATTCTTTCATGGCTTCAGGCGATTGTTCTTTACCATCGCTGGAAAAACGCCCAGGACATTTGATCTCAATATTGCACCACCACTTGGGCGTTTGTTGGTCGTCTTCGAGGACAATTAACGCACCATCTGGAGAAACGGCATAAACATCATTTATGTTTATCTGAGGACACTCGAATAAATGTGAATTTGGAATATTATCCACAATGACAGCAGCCGCAGTATCTTCATGTTTACTCCCCCAAGCCATTCTCTTAATAGAAGTCTCATCAAATTCTTCCTTTTTATCTCCAAACCAACCTTCCAATATTTCGTCCCAATCGCTTTCTTGCTTGAACGAAAACCACAGTGAACTTGGTTTGGAACCAGTTATGCGACCTTTTCGACCATCAAGCCATTCCTGCGTGCCTTGTTCAGGCATTCTCAACCCTTGGCTTTCCAATGAATATATGTTACGCATTTTCATATTTAAGTTTGACTGACAAAATATAGATTGAATAATGGACCCCTCATATTCTCTACATTCTCGTGTTCCTGAAAAACCGAAAGGAAAGGTGCGGCGCCGAAAAAGAAAATTAGTCAACATTTCCAAAGTCAACGCTTACAAATACAAATGCTATGAATGCGCCGCGGATGTGTATTTTTTACCAGGACACGAATTAGTTTGCACAAATTGTTCATCAAGAATTGTGAAAAAAGTATCACAAGGAGAAAGAATTGTATCAGCGCGTTAAAACAAGAGGAGCACAATCATTAATATGTAGATTGATTAATTGGTCACAGATGACTGTATTCATTCTGCGCTGAACTGGTGTGAACATGGTAGGAAAGACTGCGTTGTGTGTATAGCTAGGTGGCCTGCGTGGTGATATAGGATTAGGATGACCACAAAGTAAAGGAGTAAAGGGGGGAAGGAGTAAAAAGGAGTAGGGGTGGAGTAACTGTAAATGTAACTGTGATTATGAACGCGTGAACATACATTTCATTAATTAAAAAGAATAGTTACATTACAGTATTTTCTTCACATTCTCCTTTTCTCACCACACACTCCATAACACTCTATCACTCCAACATAAGGACCTAAAGCCTAACCACCATCACTAACAATGAGCACACACACCAAAGACGACGACACAGCACAAGACGAGGAGACAAACGACGAAACACAAGTCGCAGCAATCAAATCATCAAACGAAACGAATGACGATGAAAAAGAAAAGATGACAGCGACGACGACGACGACTGAGGATCAAGAAAAGGTGCTTGATGATGACGAAAAAAGGGAAGCAGCACTTCATCCGAACGCTATCGTCTGTTCTTTTTGTGGTCTTCCACAAACAGAAGCACGTAGCTTTAGCAAAACGAAATGTCCATGCAAATCCACACGGTATTGCAACACGACATGTCAAAAGAAACATTGGAAGATGCACAGAAATGATTGTCAATATTTGGTTGCTGAGATCAAACGAAAGAAAAGAATGGAGGAAGAGCGACAGAGAGAACAGAACTCAGCAGCTGATACCATTAGCACTACCACCACCACAACAACGTCAGTCAAAGAAGACAAAAGTGGTGCACTGCCAAAGAAAGATGAAGTGAACGATGACGGAGAAGAAAAGACAAAGACAACAGAAGAAGAGGAAAAGACAAAGGAGAAAGAAGAGGAAGAAGGTGATGAATGTCCAATCTGTTTGGAGATATTGCCCAAGGATACCTCGAAGTTTGTACGTTGGTCATGTTGTGGAAATGGAATGCACATACACTGCGACAAAGACCTGCACAGTATGAAGATGGCTCGCACTTGTCCATTGTGTCGTGCAAAAACACCAACTTCACCTGAGGAGCAAGTCAAACAACTTCGTCCATGGGTGAAGAAAAAGAAAGCATGGGCGCAGAATATGATGGCTCAAAAGTACAAAAATGGCAAAGGTGTGAAACAGTCGTACGAGATGGCGAAGCGACTGTTCGAACAAGCGGCACAGCAGGGAGATGCTACTGCGATGATAGGTCTTGGTTTCATGTACGAGAATGGTCAAGGTGTTGAGCAATCGTACGAAAGAGCGTTTGAATATTACGAACAAGCTGCAGATTATGGACATGCCAGCGCACAATACAATTTGGGTTGTATGTACGCAAATGGTAGTGGTGTTGAAAGAGACATTGCAAAAACAAGAGAATGGTGGACAAAAGCAGCAGCACAAGGAAACGAAACAGCCACCAATGGACTACAACGGATCTACCTTAGACCTAAGCGAACTGTTGCCAACCGTTGATTAGATTATACACATGGTAATAGTAATAATAGTATTATTTTATAGTTGTTGCGCTAACCATTCGAAACCGACTCGTGCTTTTTCATTTTTAATAGCCGAACACTCTACCACATACCAAGGGAGCCATGTGACATTTTCTAGTTCTAAAAGTTCAATAACTTTTCCTTTTGAAGCGGCATTTGGCAAATCTTGTTTATTTGCTAAAACTAAAAAGGGTTTGTCGTTTAATTCTTTGTGTGACATCAATGTATGTAATTCTTCTTTTGCCAAGTCAAAACGGTCCCGATCATTGGAATCCAAGACAAATACAATGCCGTCCGTTTGGCCAAAATAATGTGGCCATAATTTGCGTAATTTATCTTGGCCTCCAATGTCCCACATTTTAATATTGAGCCGTCCAATGTTGATCTCTTCTAAATTGAATCCAATCGTAGGAATTGTATACTCGATGGCTTCCCCCAATTTCATTGCATATAATGTTGCTGTTTTCCCAGCGTTATCAAGTCCCAAAATAAGAATTCCTGAATCTCTATGAAAGGATTGCCACAGCATTTCAAGATGTGTGAAGATTATTCCCATTTAAAAATCCCATATATCAAATATATACTTTATCTCATCGTTTGTGAAAAGTGTTTTGTCATTTTTGTGATATGAAAAAGCAGTATATAAGAGTCCTAAATATGGTCAAATAAAATGTCATACGAAGATACATCTGGAACAACTGGAGTCGGTACTGCATCACCTAATCACGACCTGCAGCCATTTTTTGGCTCTGTCGAACCACAATATCAAAAATTATTGGCCGAAGACAAATTCGCCCATGAGACATTCAATTTACCCAAGGCCTACGAAGGCAAGAATAAACACCTCGAAAACGTCCTCGATTACCTCGTCACTGAGGAAGACTCTTGGTACACTAGAAGTGTCCTTCCATGGGTTCTCACCGATGACCTCTCCGTTAAATGGGATATCTTCCGTTTTAACAAGACTTTGATGGACCTCGAACCCCACCAAGGTGTCCCTCGCTATGTGACCGCCGAACGCGAGTCCCGCAGCGACCGATTAGTCCGACGTGGATTAGCTTTTATTATTGAACATGGTTTCTACAAGACTGACCAGGGTCGTCAGCATTATCTGATGAATCTGCGCCAGATTGTCGATTCCGTTAACGAAACCGCCTACCATGGAGTCATCCATGCATTGCTCAGCTCAAAGAATCATTATAAAGAGTGGGAACGCCAGCATGGTGGCACCGTTACTCGTCCTGGACAGCTCTTGCGTCAGCAGCGTCGTCGTTGGGCTGTCGTTCAGAAGCAAGAGCGTGGACTCTATCTGCTTGATGCTGAGCTTAAGGACCAGATGAAATATGAGGGTGTCCGTCCAGACGTCTGGATCCTGCCAAGCAAAATGTCAATTTACGTCACCATGGTGCCGTCCGCCGAAGTCGAATTCTTCCGCAAGGGTTCGGGTGCCTCTGCTAACCTTGAGAAGGGACCAGATAATTTGTTGACCTTCCGTGGTTCAAAGGTGTTTGAGACGCGTCCATTTGACATCGATTTCATTGGCGAGCCTCGTGATCTGCTCGTTAGAAGTAGACAAATCGGTGAATTCTTCGTCTTTCCCACCGCATCTGAAGTCGGTGCAGGTAATCGCGATATGTATATTTACTCAATGGATTCCGATTCGTTCGAAAAGATGGATTACGCTATTTGTGAAGGTCAAGCCAAACTCAATGCCCAAGCCGCGGGCTTGTCTACCTCTGGCGAAGGTACCGTCTTGCTCCTCCGTCCGTTCCAGACGTACAATATGGCCTCGGCTGTGCTTATGAAAGGTGGTCTTGATACGGGATTTACGGCCCATGGTCACCACGATTTCATGTTAACAGACGACGTGATCCACAAGGTCCATATTGGCCACTACACCTTTTATCACAAGTCGATTGTGAAACAACCAAAGAATATTATCCTTGCTGAGGACATCTTTGCGCACTCGTATGTGTCTGGCGAAGGTACAGGCGTTTTCCCTGGCGAAAATGGGTCGGAACCTGGAAAATTCTCGGAACAACTTGCATCAGACCATTTTACCCATGACATCATTCCAATTTGGTTAGGTGTGGACCAGAAGACCAAAAAGGTCAAAAAACCTAGCAATCCTTTGGATATTACTGGCCAGCACAACAACCAGACTCTTGATGCTAACAATACAACTATCGCAGATGAGGATGAACACTACGCTGGTGCTGGTGCTTATTCACGTGCACTTGGATTTGATCGTCTTCAGAACTACGACCAGGACGAACGCTTCTTGTCACCCATGCGTCACTTGAACACCGTGTGCTTCCAGGGCCACCAATTGACGTACGACACCGAAAAGAAAACATACTCCCGAATTACGGTCAATACAGGACATTGGGGACCAAACGTATACCCAGGGTGTCGCCAAGTGAGAAATGGCGAAAATGCATTCCTCAAAGATATGGAATACGAGAAATACACGGTCGGTAGAGCACTTAACTAAATCTTAATTTCCAAAATAACCATATATTCTATTTAAATAACATTATTGTACTCTAAAATGGGCGCTTCTTATAATCTACAAAAAGTAGTCAATGAAAAATTGCAAAAATTTGGAAATAAACCTTTATTTATACCAGACATTGCCAGACTTATTTCAGATGTACCCAAACGACATAGAACTCAAGTTGCCACATTGATAATACAAAAACACAGATCTATTCTGACAACTTAGACACACTTGGTTTTATGTGGATTCACTAATTTTTAAACCCAATAAAAACGGACTTTTCTAACGGTTTGGTCCTGATTTTCTATTCTAAATTTAAATCACAATCATTTTCAAATAAAAATAAACATGTTGACCATCAAACAATGGCAAACTCCAACGCAGTACACCATCACGACAAAATACACCAAAACAAACACACTACCGTGTTTCAAATGCACAAAAGTTTCAAGCGAAGCTATCAAAGGTGTCCATCATCAACTCTACACTGGATTAGCCCAAACTTTCTGTATTCATTGTTGGGATTCTGAAATTTGGGAGTGTTCACATTGCAACGAAATTCCTTCTGACGAAGATTGTATTTCGTGTTGGAAGTGTGGTCAATGGTCTCACAAGAATTGTAATGTATTGAAAATCGAAGCTACGGAAGATTTTGTATGTAATATGTGTAAATACGCAGGTGATATTATCGACGCACTTTCTTTTCAAAAAACAGCATGTGTCACTAAATTAGAAGTCGCTTCGAATGAATTTGCAGAAAAATCCACACAATTTGCGAGTAAACATCAAAAAAACAATTTGAATTTTCAAAAACAGCTGAACAAAATTCAAACAGATTTGGTCGAGAAACAAAAGGTATTACGTACGTACAAATGTATTTTGGTAGAAGAAAAAAAGAAAGTGTCGCAATTGGAAGAAGAAAAAAAAAAAGTGTCGCAATTGGAAGTACAAAAAGATAGACAATTGGTTTGGCAAACAAAAAAAATGAAGAGTATGCGCACAGCACTGAACGCGCGTTCGGAAACAGTTAAACATATGAAATGTCTGTCAACTGAAAAAAATAACGCAATACGAGCACTTTCAGCTATCAAATCAAGAAACAATAGTGCCAACCAAGAAATTACTTTGCTCAAAAAACAAGTCAAGGAACTTGAAAAACAAATTTCACGTGCCACAAAAGACGTCCATAAAAATAATAAACGAGGACGTGAATGCGAACACATGTTAGAGGATATGCAACGTCTAGTGAAAAAGTATCGGGCAAGATGGAACTACACTCCACCCACCAAGTTGTCTGACGTTGATCAAATGTTATGGAATACCTACCAATGTAAGACGGACGGTAGTTGTTTTAGTGCTGATGCCATAAAGCTGAAGTCCTCTGATGCGCCACCACTGTGGGATTCGCTAGGACAAACATTAAACGCAATAAAAAACTACCATATTACAACAATGCAAAATAAAGAATAAATATTATACAAAATCAATTTTATCACATACTAAAGAAGAGGTTTTTCATTAATAGATGGCGGTATTTTTTCTGCTCTTCTCCAGCTTTTCATTCTCATTTCGGGTTGATACTTGCATGTGAGATTACTATTTTTTTAACTTATTTAGGATTGAAAGATTCAACACCTGACCCTTGTCAAATGTTAATTATATCTTCCTAGATCTCTTTAATATAAATGTAACCCTAACCTATGATAAAACATTCGCTGTCAATCAAGGAAAAAGACAAGAAATTACAAGGAATTATATCTATACTATTTTTCACTATTACAGTAAGGAACAATGGATCAACAAACAAAAGATTATCTAACCACCAAGGGTGTCGACAAACGATTCTTCGCACCTATCAATGCACTTAAGCTCAATGACACTCTTTTAAAGAGTGTTACGTACTCCGAATTAGCTATCGTCATGCCATGTGTTCTTGCTCGATACGTTTACAACAAAATTAACGCCCCCAAAACACTTTCACCAGAAATAAAAACGTTTCTTACAGAATGTGAAATTGATAAGAAATACCACGTCAATTTTGAGCGTTTACGCTTAAAAAGTGTGGTAATGGTACACCATGTCGATTCAACGCATCTGATAGACACAGGAACGGAAACTTGGGAAGCCGAAATTATAGTAAAAATGATAAAAAGTAAATTGGACAGAAATTCACAAGATAATAATTCTTCACAAGAAGAGTCGATGGAGGAAGAAGAGGATGATTCTTCACAAGAAGAGTCGATAGAGGAAGAAGAGGATGATTCTTCACAAGAAGAGTCGATGGAGGAGGATGAGGAGGATGATGAGGAAGAAGAGGAGGAGGCTGAGGATGCAAAAGACTCATCTTGTGAACACAATACACGACCAAAAAAACGCCAAAAAAAGTCCTCGGATTGTTTTCAAGGATTTGAAAAATCAAAAGGTTTACGTATTGGTACAATTAGTCACGAAAAATTCACAGAACTCCACCAAAAATATGATTTGAGACGTCAGCGTCACGGTGTTGACAAATGGAAATATCGTTATAAAGCAAATGGTGTCGTAAAAGATGTTCAATGTGGCCTCAAAAAATTGTTGGAAATTATTTGGAAATTAGACCAGGCAGAAGTTGCCGCTCCAAAAATATCAGCACCCGCTCCAGTTCCATACGTAATTCCAAAATCACAACTTGTAGCAGTATCTGAACAAGAAATACAAACACCCGTTCTTGAAATACCGGGAAAAGGGTTTCAAAACCCACGAAACATCATAAATACATGAAAAAACCCACGAAGAAATATACGAAGCGCTGGAGACAGTAAAAACCACACGAAGTAATTTTTAATGAATAAAGTCAGGTCACAGAGTATATATACATATAATTGAAACAATCGTGGCGATGGGCACATTACATTAATTACTATTTTTTTAACTTATTTAGGATTGGCAGCGATCCATTTCTCTTTCCATGTTTTATAACTTTTGTCTTCGCCCCACCATTCATTCTTTTTGGGAAAACGCCCGTATTTTTGGACCATCTCCTTCTTGGTGAGGCCGCCGCGCTGTGCGAGGTTGCGTGCGCGCGAAAACTTGTGCTTCCAGGTAGAACGATACGCGTAATCTTTTTTAGGGGCTTTGGTCATTTATAAAAAATGAAATACTTTTATAGTTGTTTAATCTGCCTCTAGTGACAAATCCCAACTAAGTTACACATATGATAGTACTGTTAAATGGTACAGTCTATAAGTGTAATAAAAATGTCTTATGAACAGAAGCAACAATTTAAGGAGCGTATTTTCCGCCACATATTGGAACTGGATGCCGAAAGTCTGAAGGACCTATTGAAAGAACCCATTCCTTATGACAATTTGAACGATGTTCGCTATAGCGCCCCTGTTGTCCCCGTCTCGGTCATATATGACAAAGATACAGGGGTGGGATATTTGAATGGTGATGTCCCACTTGTATATTCGGAGCATCCCGACACTGGTAGTTACAATTGGCCTGGTTATGAGCGTTATGACCATACAGTGTGGCCCCTAACCGAAAAAATACTCCGATATCCCCATCTTCTCATTCATTATAACGGACTCAATCCGTTTCAAATACTTCTACGTTTGTGGAATGTATGCCATCGTCCACCCAATTGCGGTGAAATTGGCTATTTACCTAACGGTCGTGAAATTGTTGATTTTGATTCCACCAACTCTGAATTAGGGGATTTGCATGGCCGATTGATAAATGATGGATGCTATGGGCGGCCTGAATTTGCAACTACCTATTGCTTGGACATTTTGCCAATGATGAACGTACTTTTTGTCCATATTGATGCGGACAGTCTATCACATGAGTTTTGTCAAACACATTTTGGTCTGCCCAACAAGTTCAATTTCTACCAAAAGTTTTGTCTGCCCAACAAGTTCAATTTCTACTCCTCAGAAGGGTTATTACGTTGGACAGTCCAGTTTGCAAGTCCTAATGTGGTTCAACGAGTGTTACAGTTGTATCCACTGACTACGGATGACCTTATCCTAGGTTCACTAAGACCGATTGTAGATAAGGGGGCGTATGATCGTGATAGCGCGCCATCTGATTGGAACGACGATTTCGAGAAAAGTGTGTTTCATGTATTGTTGCAACATTCTTCCAAAGAACTACTGAATTCATTAACAACAAATCAACAAACCGTATTGCACCACGTCGTGACTAACGACGATTGCATTAACATTGATATCGAACAACACATTATGGTGGTGGACAAGTTGTTGGAAATGGGAGCCGACCCAACCATCAAAACCACCAAAACTCTAGGAAGCGACAAAGATGAAGATGTCAAATACAATGTTTACGATAAGTTTATTCAAACTTCGGGCCAACTGGGAATTTTTAAACACCTGTGGAAACGTCGTCTTGTCGAGCTCGACCCCAAGCGGTGGCCAACTGTCGATGATTTTGACGATATTTCGGTGGAGGAGTTGAAGGCAATGTACGAGGGTCATCCACTGGTGGTCGTTTTGGAACAAGATGAACCACCTGCAAAAAAACGTAAAATATAAATCCCAACTAAGTTACGCAAATTATTTTATATTTATATATTAAGAACAATAGAGTAAAATAAATATGTCCAAACGTAAATCCTCGAATGAATTGGACAGACCACTCCCCATGACACTCGAAGATCATGTTAATTGCGCAGATAGAATTTACATTGTGTCTCAAGAACATAGTCTTCTTGTGGCCGATTTCCACAAGAAGAAATGCGAGGAGGGACGTTTTTCCACCGACCTTTTAGTAGGGATAACCCCAAAAGGAATAATATACAGTATATAAGTCACATGTCTTATATTGAATCCTTCTTGTAACATGAAATACTTTTACATGACTCTTGTTTTACTACTTGTTTGCACCCTGCTCACAGGGACACGAGCGGTCGCAAACAAGTTTGCCGTGGCAGGAGGTGGGTGTACTACGAACGGGGCTTGTTTTCAATCCCTTAATTATCCGGATGATTATGGGGCTGATGAAAGTTGTGAGATTACTGTTCAAAGTGTTTCGGCTGGGGAAACGTTGAATAGTGCTGCTTTTAATACAGAGTACCCTTATGACAAATTGGTTGTGAATGGGGCACAATACAGTGGAACATTTGGTCTGTCTAATGTTGCTGCTCTTGTGAACGACGTTTTTCGTTGGAGCAGCGATGGTATCCGCCAAAGAAGTGGGTTTGAAGTTTGTTTGGTCGGGCCATGTTTGGAGACGGATGGAAGTCAAGCTAATGCTGATGCTTGTCGTTGTGGCACTGCAACTTGTTCGTCCTCCAGTGGTTTGTTTTGCACATCGTCAACAAATACTTGCCGTCAGATTCCAACATGCGCCGTGAAAGATGGAACTTCTGTAAATTCCAATGATTGTGCGTGCGGTACGAGTGTTTGCGCCAGTGGTGTGTTTTGCACAGCGTCACTGAGTACTTGCAGTCTGTGCTCTACCGGTTTTTTCATTGACCATGTTGCATTCGTGTGTCAGGCCTGTACTAATGTACCCAACGCGACCACGGTCACGTGTACGACG
>TARA_B110000285_G_scaffold123635_1_pt1 | contig 25261 bp, 23 predicted proteins | sample TARA_B110000285 | Tara Oceans TARA_B110000285 (sample SAMEA4397756) | marine metagenome | biome: Polar Biome; feature: [SRF] surface water layer (ENVO:00010504); material: water (ENVO:00002006), including particulate matter (ENVO:01000060) such as... | depth 5 m
AGGGCCACTTTCGCCGCTTGACCAGACCAGATCCCTTTCTACTGTTGAGCGTAGTTCAATATTCACTCATCTGCCACGCGCACTATGACGCTTAAACGCTCTCTTTACTTTCTCTTCGCTTCCTCCGCGCTCCTCTGCCTCTCGCAGCACGCATATGCCCAGCAAGATGCCGCCCTGATCCGTATGGGTAACGGTATCGCCGCCATCGCTGAAGGTGAAATCATCACTATCGAACAGCTCCGCAGAGAGCTCGAACCGATCATTCCACGCCTGCGCGCCGAAGCACGCTCTGAAAAAGAATTCTCCGAGAGCATCGACCGCATGAGCCGTGAAGTGCTACAAAACTTGATCGACCGTATTTTGATCGTCCAAGCAGCCAAAGAAAAAGGCTTACTTCTACCGCAGTCTTATATTGACCAGGAATACGACGAAGTCCTCAACCGCGATTTCGGCGGCGACCGTGGCCGCTTTTTAGCATATCTACGTGCGCAAGGACTTACCGCGCGCGAGTACCGCGAAAGCATCCATAACCGAGTGGTGGTTAACGTGATGCGCCAAGAAAACCGCAGGTCTCAATCCGAGATCAGCCCTGAGCGCATCCAAGCTTTCTACATCCAAAACAAAATCCGCTTTTACCAGGAAGAGGCCATGCATCTGCGCCAGATCATCCTGACGCCAATGGCAGACGAAGGTACCGGCCTGCTTAGGCAAACAGCCAAGACGATTATTCAAGAGCTCGCTGAAGGCGACAACTTCGGCGACCTCGCACGCAAATACAGCCAGGACGAAATGAGCCGTAAAGGTGGTGACTGGGGTTGGATTGAGCGCCAAGACATTCGTAAAGAACTCAGTACCGTCGCCTTCGGCCTTCAGCCTGGTAGCTACAGCCAACCCGTGGAGCTAAACAATACCATCTTCATTCTTTACTGCGAAGCCAAGCGCGAGGAAATGATCCAGCCCGTAACCGAAGTACGCGATGCAATTGAAAATGTGCTAGTCGGCGAAATCGCCCGCGAAACCCAAGACCGCTGGCTACAGCAGGTGCGCGAAGACGGCTACGTGCGCTACTTCCTGTAAATATTGCTTCATCCCAACCCGCATGCGGGCAATGGATACAAAAAATCCCGACGAGCCTAGCTCATCGGGATTTTTAGTAAAAGGAGATGGAGGCGCGGGTCGGAATCGAACCGACGATAGAGGATTTGCAGTCCTCGGCCTTACCACTTGGCGACCGCGCCATCTCAAATTGATTCGGGGAAAAAGAAGCAGGAAGCACACAAGATCAAGTGAATTCTGCCATCAACACTCAATTTATCGATTTGCATTGTCTGTGCTCGATATTTTCCGAATCTATAATGTAATGTCATTTTTCTCCTAAAGAATCGAACCATGCCCTCATCCGATCGAAAACGCTCCAGCGAGTCCTCCAGTTCAGCACGCAGTCAATCGAGCAAGTTCATTCCGAACATGGCTCAGCTGCACCAGGCGATCGAAGACCTACCCGACCCAGAATTCTGGTCAGAAAAAACCTACGTCTGCACCATTCTAGTCGAAAAGAAGCAAAAGCTGCTCGAGTTTACCCGCAAACGTATTAACCGCGGCGAGGAAAGCCCCTACCGCTGGGTCTATCAGGGCCGGGTGCTGATTCGTAAACGCGATAGCTAGGATTTTCAGAGGACAGGAGCCAGAGAACAGAGGCCAGCAGGTTGATCGCAGCCATGACAGCTAATCGCGGCCCACACGATGTGGTCATCCGACAAGCGGAGACCCCACGATAGCTAGAATGTAATCATCCTGCGGCATCGCCTCTGCTAGCCACACTTAAAGCGCCAAGATGGCGCTTTAAGTGTCATCGCCGATGTCGCATGGCCCATGCGACGCGACCCTCTAAACCAAAAAAAGCCTCCAGCGTGAGCTGGAGGCTTTTGAAAGTTTGGATTCTCAGATCGCTTACTTAGTCGTCGCTTGGTCGAGAAGGTCACCCAGGTTGGTGAGGTCTTCTGTGCCAGTGACGTTATCGAATGCTTGGCGTTCCTTAGCGAGATCTTCATCGCTGTAGTTCGCGGCCTTGATCGAGAGACCGATACGACGGTCGTCTTTGTCGATCTTGATAACACGTGCAGTGACTTCGTCGTCTGCGTTAAGCACGTCCTTGATCTTCTCAACACGCTCTTCGCTGATTTGCGAGATGTGCACGAGACCGTCGATATCGTTGTCGAGTTCGACAAAGGCACCGTAGCTGGTGATCTTGGAGACCTTGCCCTTGACCATGTCGCCGATCTTGAAGTGTGTCTCAATTTCGTCCCATGGATCGGTTGCAAGCTGCTTCATGCCGAGCGAGATACGCTGTGAATCTGCATCCACGTCGAGCACCAATGCGTCGACTTCGTCGCCCTTCTTGACCATCTCGGATGGGTGGTTGATCTTGCGTGTCCAAGACATGTCGGAAACGTGCACCATGCCGTCGATACCTTCTTCAAGTTCGACGAATGCTCCGTATGTAGTGAGGTTACGAACCTTACCACGGACACGAGCACCGACTGGGTAGTTATGGCGAGCCATGTCCCATGGGTTAGTGTCGAGTTGGCGAGTGCCGAGAGAGATCTTTTGCTCGTCCTTCTGCACACCGAGAACAACCGCTTGGATTTCTTCACCGATGCGAAGCACTTCGCTAGGCTTAGAGATACGCTTAGTCCAAGAAAGCTCAGTGACGTGCACGAGACCTTCAACACCTTCTTCGATTTCGATGAAGGCACCGTAAGGGACGAGATTAACCACCTTACCAGTAACAGTAGTGCCGACAGGATATTTCTCTTCGATCTTCTCCCATGGGTTGTTTGCAAGCTGCTTAAGACCGAGGGAAACACGTTCGCGCTCGCGATCGATTTCGATGATCATCACTTCGATCTCTTCACCCTGTTTGACCATTTCGGATGGGTGGTTGATACGACCCCATGACATATCAGTGATATGCAAGAGACCGTCGAGACCGTCGAGATCAACGAAGGCACCGTAATCGGTGATGTTCTTGACCTGACCGCGACGCGTATCGCCTGGCTTGACTTCGTCAAGCAGCGCACGGCGCTTCTCCATGCGTTGCTCTTCGATGAGCTCGCGACGAGAAACGACGATATTCTTACGGTCGAGGTTGATCTTGATGACCTTAAAGTCGTATGTCTGACCGACATATTGATCGAGGTTCTTAGGAGGCTGAACGTCGATTTGAGACGCAGGCATGAAGGAATCAACGCCAATGCTGACGATGAGACCGCCTTTAACCTTGGAGCGGACACGACCTTGAATGATCGAGCCTTCTTCACAGTTTTCGACGATTTTTTCCCAGTTCTTCTTTTGCTCTGCTTTGTCGAAGGAGACAACAGGGTTGCCTTCTTTATCTTCGAGCTTTTCGAGAAAGACTTCTAATTCGGATCCGACTTGAAGTTCGCTGACGTCAACGAATTCGTTGGCGTTCACGATACCTTCTGATTTACCACCGATGTCGATTACGACTTCAGTTGGGCGGATTTCGATGATTGTTCCCTTGATGATGGAACCTTCTACGAGGTTGTCTAGTGTGCTGCTTTTCAGCAGTTCTTCCATTAGGCTCATATGTATATATGTTACTGCGCGCCGGAGCGGCAGTGTGGTTGAGATTAGTATTATTGTATTTCCCCCTCAAGGCAGAGTGCCCAACAGCGATCGAAATCGCCGTGAGAGGAACGCGAGAAACTAGGTCGAGCCCCCTCTCCTGCAAGCCTAAAATGCTGATATTCAGATGACTTCCAGCAGATTTATTAGCGAAAAATTATGAATTCAGCGCTTTTACAGATTCAGACTTTGAATTTTCGCTTTTTCTTGGCACAACAAGGCCATGCTCAACGACGAACTTAGCCCAGCAGAAGACCACTCCAGCGACGACGAAAAGCTCGAAAAATACTCCGGCAACGTCGACTGGAGCTACCTAAAACCTCACTATGAGTCTAATTCGATGATTTACGTCGACCCTGCGCTCGACCTCAAAACAGCGGGGCTCGCCTTCGCCAACGACGACCAAGCACAAGTCAAAGCGTGGCTCAAATCAGGCGATCTCGTGCAACCCTGCGAGCTACACACCGAGCATTGGCAGAAAAACAACGTCCACTTCAACGCCATGATCGTACGCCCCTTCGTGCTCGCTCAGCCGATCAGCGAGTAAGCACGCGCCATGCAAACTAGCCGCCGCATCATCCACATCGACATGGACTGCTTCTATGCAGCCGTCGAGATGCGCGAACATCCCGAACTCGCCGGCCGCCCCATCGCCGTCGGCGGCGCCTCTGGGCGCGGCGTGCTCACCACCTGCAACTACCCTGCCCGCGAATACGGCGTGCGTTCGGCGATGCCGGTATTCAAAGCCAAGCAACTCTGCCCGCAGCTAGTTATTCTGCCCGTGCGCTTCGAGCTCTACCGCGAAGCGTCGCGCAACATTCGCGAGATCTTCAAGCGCTACACTGAGTTGGTCGAACCGCTCTCACTCGACGAAGCTTACCTTGACGTCAGCCACCACAAACGACGAGGTGCCGAGCTCGCCGAAGAGATCCGCGCCGCGATCTACGCCGAAACCGGACTGACCGCCTCAGCTGGCATCGGCCCAAATAAACTGGTCGCCAAAATCGCCAGCGACTGGAACAAGCCGAATGGCCAATGCGTGGTCTCGCCCTCCCGCGTCGCCGCTTTCATGCAGGACCTACCGGTGCGCCGCATCTGGGGCGTCGGCCCGAAAAGTGCCGCTCGCCTCAGCGAAATGGGCGTCGAAACCTGCGGCCAATTACACGCTTACGAAAAAGCCGAGATCGCCAGCGAATTTGGCAGTTTTGGGCTCGAACTTCATCAACTCTGCCGCGGTATCGACGAACGGCCCGTAGAGGCCAACCGGATCCGCAAAAGCCTCAGCAACGAGCACACTTTTGCCAAAAACATCGAAACGCTTGAAGACTGCGAAGCCGCGCTACGTCGTCAGCACCACGAGCTGCTCGAAGACCTACGTAGCAGCGCCGCCGACCGCCAAATTGCCAAAATTATGGTCAAACTGAAATTCAGCGACTTCCGTCGCACCACTGCCGAGATCGCCAGCCGCCAACCAGAGCTCGACACTTATTTAAAACTCTTGCGCGAGGCATGGGGCCGCAGCGGCGAGCCCGTACGCTTACTCGGCATCGGCGTGCGCTTTGCCGAGACGCAAAGCGGCCCAGAACAACTAGAGCTGGCATTGTAGCACACCGAAATGTGGCGTGCGAGTTTACTCGCGCCACTTGCCAGCTAGCGAAACGAGCCAGCGCCAGCGTGGACGCCATAAAAAAGCCGCGATGCATACACTCGCGGCTGGTATGTAGACACAAAAAATGGCGCACCTCCTACCCCTAAGAAGTGCGCCAACCATTGTCTACTTTATACCTACTGCAAGCAGCAGGATTTTTTATTACCCCAAACTCCCTTGCGGGAGAAAATTGTTGATGACGCAGACAAAGATACAAAAAACCGTCCTCTGCAAGCATTATTTTAAATAATATGAAAAAAGTTTTTAAAGAACGTACTAGGCCAGAAAAATGGCGCGAGGAATACCCCTAAACCCCGCGCCACACTGCTTTTCTGCTTTGTCTTATTACCCCAAACTCCCATACACAGGAGAAAAGTTTGTGCATACAGATATAACAGGTCTCATGCCAAGTTCGCTTGATGTATCCATTTTTTTCATAAAACTAAAAGTCTGCTCAAATTGCTCATTTTTGATGGCTCCACGCCGCAGATTGAGAACACTCTATCTGGCTGCTAACCATGAATTTTTCTAAAAAAACCGAAGATATCATCGCTGACTTTCGCGGACTGCCGCGCACGACAACGTATTCTTCGAAGCGCCCACCCGTGCAACTGGATAACCTACTGGTCATCCTCAAAGAAAAATACCAACTGGAACAACCCAGTGCCGAGCGAACCATGGTCGAACATTGGGGCGAAATTTTTGGCAACTTAGCTGGCCGCTGCAACCCGGTGCGCATCAAAGATGGCCGTACTCTGATCGTTTCGGTGGCGAACCAAACCCTACGCTCCGAACTACAGTTTCGTAAACGCGCGGTTCTAAAAAAAATCCAAGCGCTGCCAAACTGTAAAGGTGTCAGCGAAATTGTGATCCGTGGCTAGCGCCCAATTTAACTTAGACCTTAATTGACACCGCTCCTCCACCAGCAAATCCTAGCACCTAACTTACCTGTATGAAAAATTATTTGGATCTTCTACGCACTGTTGTTGAAACAGGCACTTATCGCGACGACCGCACCGGCACTGGCACTTACTCGATCTTCGGCGCGCAAGCCCGCTTCTCGCTGGAGCCAGATTTCCCACTGCTCACGACCAAGAAGCTGCACCTGCGCTCCATCATCCATGAGCTGCTCTGGTTCCTCAAAGGCGACACCAATATCAAATACCTGAAGGATAACAAAGTGCGCATCTGGGACGACTGGGCTGACGAAAACGGTGACCTCGGTCGCGTTTACGGCGCACAATGGACCGATTGGCGCGCCAGCGACGGCAGCAGCACCAATCAAATCGAAACAGTCATTCACTCGCTCAAAAACAACCCCGACAGCCGCCGCCACATGGTCTGCGCATGGAACCCGGGCGAGATCAAACACATGGCTCTCCCCCCCTGCCACGCACTTTTTCAGTTCTACGTAGCCAATGGCGAGCTGAGTTGCCAACTTTATCAACGCAGTGCCGACATCTTCCTCGGCGTGCCGTTCAACATCGCCTCCTATGCACTGCTCACTCAGATGATCGCGCAAGTCTGCGGCCTGAAAGCGAAGGAATTCGTCCACACGTTCGGCGATCTGCACCTCTATGCCAACCACGTCGAGCAAGCGAAGCTACAACTCTCACGCGAACCGCGCCCGCTGCCACAGATGAAGCTCAACCCGGATGTAATGGCCATTGACGGCTTCAGCATCGACGACTTCGAACTGGTCAACTACGACCCGCACCCAAGCATTAAGGCACCGATCGCGGTCTAACGACCGCAGTTGCCCAGTTACCAGTTGAAAACCGAAAACAGAAAAACCGGAAACCAATGAACCCTTCGAAGAAGTTTAAAGCCATCGCCGCTATGGCGGAAAACCGCATTATTGGTAATCAGGGCGACATCCCTTGGCACCTGCCGGACGATTTTAAATGGTTTAAAAAGACGACGATGGGCCAGATCCTGGTGATGGGTCGCAAAACCTACGAGTCGATTGGCCGTCCACTACCAGGCCGCGAAACATTTGTCCTCAGTCGCACGCCGCGCGAAATCGCCGGCGTGCACAGCTTCACCAACCTCGAAATGCTGGACCACCTTGACACCGACAAAACTATTTGGATCGCAGGCGGTGGCGAAATCTACAAGCAAATGCTGCCGCGTTGCAGCGAACTCTATCTGACCCGCGTGCACCGTCAGGTTGAAGGCGATGCATTCTTTCCTGAATTCGAAGACCGCTTTGAACTCGCCGAAACCGTACTGGAAAATGCCGATTTCACCATCGAACGTTGGGTGCAAAAGGCGTAATCCCATTCCTGCAAATATTGCGCCAGCAATCCAAGCGGCAAGATAGTACTTCTACTTCAAAAAAAGGCCCCTTCGCTGATGCGAAGAGACCCTTTCAAAAAAAAACGGCCGCGGACTCAAACTTGCTTCGACGGAGCCACGCACGTGTAGAGCAAGAAGACTGCATTCACGCCTGGAAGGAGCATCAACAGGGTCAGATAGGCGCCCTTACCCATATCTCGCAGACGCTTGAGCATCTGCATTAGTCCAATCATGATACAAATCAGCGACGTCACAATGGCGAAAAACACCCCCAATGTGCCGAAGTGCCCGTGCATGAAATAATCCGGATGTGTGAAATAATAATCCGCCGCATAACTGATACCAGTTGCGATCGCAACCAGTAGGACGAGGCTAAGAATGAAAGTGAAGCGACCAATGGTGCCTTCGGAACTAAGGAAACTGTTATTCATGATAGTTGTAAGAGTAATATGAGCGGATACTTTAAAATGCAGGCCAAAGCGCAACAAAAACCTGCCATCATTCTTCCCAATTCCAAACATACTGCTCTAACTCCCCACCACTACTGCCGATCAAGTCACACGCAACTTCGCCAATATCTTGAACTTTACTCAGTATCTGTTCCCCACTCTTCCTAGGATTCTACGATCTTGCACACCAGCATACACTCTCAGACTACCCCCATGCCTCCTGCGCTTTTCGTCGGCTATTTCGCGATCACGCTGCTAACACGTTCAATGGCGAGACATCACCGTCCTCAGTAATATTCTACTACACTCCAAAAAACCGGCCTCTCTGTAGTCGCTCAGCTCCTCAGCACCTGGCGGATCAAGAACTAATCTAAACGGGAATCGGCAAAACTAATAAAGTTCTTAGCCGCCTGATCACGCAGATCCTCGGCCACTAAAAAGCGACGCTGATAAAAATCGATTTCCAGCGCCTCCCCTGTGTCCACTCGATCCGTCTGCAATTCCGACAATATACTCGTGACGAAATGCTTTAGCATACGCTGATTATTCGACGAATTCATGCCACGATGCCATTGAAAGTCGCGTTCGAAATATTCAAATAAATGACCCAGCGAATCGTGACTACTGTAGCTGGTCATCAGCTCATCTTCATACTGCAACATATATCCAATCTGGCTCATCGCTCTAGTACGATCTTCGTAGCGGTGGTACGCTTCTGCCTGGCGATAGAGGTCTACTAAGGCGACCCGCGCCCATTCGATCTCACCATCTAGGCGATAGCCAAAGCGGCGAACATCAGCTGCCTCCGAATCTTCGGTCCACCTGGTCTTCGTACTAAAATCTTTAAGGTGTGAAGCAATCGCGATGACCCTGCCCAATTCATCGTGTACGATCGGACTACCGCTGTTACCCGGCACAAACTTAGCGGACACTTCGAGCTCATTCGGGCCGACGCCCCGAATCTGGCCTTTCAACCGCCCCGCGACGCGTGCACCATCTGAATTGCCCATCACTGTCACCGCTTGACCGATGCCGACCTCATCAAAACTCAACGACTGTGACATTGGCAGAGTCGGCCCATCCCACTCAATCGGTACAATCGCAATATCACGTCGCCGACTGACATAGCCATCAGAGGGCAACGTAATTTCGGCTCCGTCCACCGTTTGAATGGATGCACCCCGCGCAGCACCCAACACATGGATATTAGTAATTAAAAAAGTGCGACCTCGGATCTTGGCAATAAATCCCGAGCCCTCAGATTGCTCAGATGAAATCACCACTAGCGCAGCCGAAGAAATCTCGACTTCGACAGCTGCTGGCACCGCCTCGTTGCGCTTTGCCAATTCCAGTTCTGCTACAGCCAACTCGCGCTTCAGACGAATAATGCGACCCTCGAGCGATTCTGCGACGGCGTTGGATTGATTCAGCTCTTGCTGCATCTGCTGCATAAGCTCCTGCCGCGCTCGTTTCGCGCGTTCCAAAGGCGATTCATTGGTATCTGGCGCATGCTCGACAAAGCCCTGCCCAACCGCAGAAACAAAGCTCAACAGTAGCAGCGCACAGAGCTGCCATGGTCGACAAGGGAGAAATAGAGGCGTAGCCATTGAACATTAAAATGCGCGACTCGCCGCGGGCTTCAAGTCGATTTATTGACCGGCAGACAATCGAAACCACCAACGCCTACTCGACTTCCAAATCAAAATGACCGAACACCTCGCGTCCAGACACCTGAACTTGAGCGAAGACACGATACCAACCGGGGTTCGGCACGTTGAACAAAAAGGCGAGCTCTGGTGACTCTAGCGATCGGGCGGAAACCACACTACCGATTGGATGCATATGGGCAAAGCCTTTGCCCGCAGCATCGAAGGCAACCATGTGCCCCTGTGCGCCCATAACATCTTGCAGCTCAACAATACTGCCATCGGCCGCAGTTACGTCTAATTCGAAACGATAGTCGACCCCAGTGCGCATGCGTTCCGCAGGCATATCGCCAAGACTAAATCGTAAGCCATCGACGATGCTCTCAATCTGACGCTCAAACTTCATAGTCGAAGCAACGCCGCCCACTTCAATTGTACCCGTTGCAATAATTTGCCGACGTGTGCGCAGTGGCACGATCTCAACAAATACTTGATACGTGCCCGCGCGATTCGGCGTAAATTCAAAAGTATACTGCCCGTTCAATCCATCCGGCTGCGGATGCACGTGGTGATAGTCCTGCAACGAAGGGTCAACCACCATCACATGCATCTTCTTCGTATGTGTCAGCGCCAACTCATGCGGTGCGATCGACATGCCCCCTGAAGTCAACAGCTCGAGTGTCACCTCCTGAGCCACGCCCACAGCAGCCTCATCGTCCAACGAAATATTCATTTCGACTGGATATTTGAGCCGCGTCAGATCCAGAAATCCAGCATGATTAGTGGCGCAGAATTCAACCGAACCGTCCGCATTGACCACCTCCTCGTAATGCAAGAAACCGCACTGCGCATCTGGCAGGGCGCGCAACGCAAAATACGCGGCGACAAAGACCAGTGTCAGAACGAACACACTGAGGAGTGGCCCTCGATTGATTTGATTACTCTTAACTGGTTGCTCAGCACTCATATTTAATGACCGTAAAAAATTAAAATCTGAAACTAACTACAATGCTCGCGCCTCCTGCAGGAACTCTTTCGTGGTCCACTTCGAGCCTTCTTTGCGAAAAGCCACGCGGCCATTGGCATCGACTAGCAGTGTCGCCATGGTGTGGTTGATGGTGCCGTCCTCCTCCATGGTAGTTATCCCGAATTGACGCAGCAAATCATCGACCAACTCCTGGGTGCCCGTGAGTAGATGGAAATTTTCATTCTCCAAGCCGTAGCCCGTTGCATATTGGCGAAGGATGCCCGGCGAATCGAACTCAGGGTCAAAAGTGATAGTCACAAAGTGCAACTGCTCCAAGCCCGCCTCGCGGGAAAGCTCCTGCAGCTCCGACATGCGGATGGTCGATGCGGGGCACATCGTCGCCGCTTGGCAACGAGTAAAAATAAAGTTCAAGACGAAGGCCTTGCCGCGCATCGCTCCGATTTGCAAGAAGTCGCCATGCTGATCGATCATCGCAAAATTCGGGATATAGTCGCCCACACTCACATGTTTACGCCGGCTCATGGTCGCAGTTGCAGCGTGCAATTGCTTGTTAACGTCGATCATCGCTTTCGCGCCAATGCCATCGACAGGGAAAATGCGCTCCAAATGCCATGCCTGACTATAATTGACCGCCTCAGCACGAATCATACGACCTAGATAGCCGATCTCAAGGTCGCCGGCACCGACACGAAACTCAATCGTTTGCCCGACTGGCAGATCTGCATTCACGGACTCGGCGAGCTCCACTCGCAACGAGCGTGCCTCTGGCAATACGTCCAACACACGGCCCGTCACAAAGAAGGACTCCGCTGGAAGCGAACTAAACGCAAGCAGCTGTAACAAAATGCTATATAAAATACGACGCATCCGAGCAACTTGCCACGAATCAACCGCGTATCAAGTTCGGAAGAGCGGTATATGCTCTTTAAACCTTGAGTTTGATCTTAATACCGCGGCGTAGATAGGTCGGCACATCGAGGTCTTCGTCTTTATAATCGTTGCGATCGGTCTTTTCGAAATAACCGCGCTGGGCATCGACTTCATTGAAAGTAAATTCATCTTGATCCTCATTTAGCGATTTTTTCTTACCCTTAAGTTTGGACACATGCACTGGCTGCAACAGCGGCAGTTCGTCTTGAGCGATCTCGGAATGGAGCCCGAGTCCTTGCATGGTTTCTACTGGCGACGGTGCATCCGTAACTTTGGCTTTTTTCACTGGCGCGTCCTTACGCTCCATCTCTGCCTTCCCTAACACACAAATCTCAAGACTCTCTGTGCGTGACTCATCGAGTACTGCGCCAAAGACGATATCCTCACGCGAACCAAAACGCTTGGACACTTGGGATACAATCTCGTTCACCCGAGTAATCGGTAAATCGGCGCCGCCGATCACGTTGACTAAAATACGATCCAACTGTGCTGGGCGATCCCCGAGGTGCAGTAATGGGCAAAGTATCAGATCATCCAAAGCGTCTTTTACATAGTCGCCGCCACTGGCGACACCGGTGCCAAAAATCGTCTTGCCGCCCTGCGACTGAAATACGGAGCGCAGTGAACCGAGATCTAGATTAATCACACCAGTGCTTAACAGCATCGCACAAAGTGAATTCACCCCACGTCCGATCCAACGATCCGTAATCGCAAATGCATTGAGCACGCTGGTGTCTTCTTCGCCTTCTTGCAGAAGCACATCATTAGGCAACGGGATCAAACCGTGCACCAATTTCCGCAGCTCACCTACGCCCTGTTCAGCAATACGCTGACGGCGAGGGCCTTCGAAGCTGAAAGGCAAAGTTACAAAAGCCAGCACCAGTGCATCGGTCTTGCCAGCGACTTCCGCCACAATCGATGCAGCGGCACTGCCAGTGCCGCCACCAAATCCAACTACCAGGATGATCAGGTCCACATCGCCAATCAAAGCGGCAATCGCATCGCGATCTGATTCGGCGGCCGCTTTGCCAATATCGACTTCGCCGCCGGCACCGAGCCCACGAGTTACCGAGCGCCCGATCATTAATTTTTCAGTAATTGGAGAATTATCGAGCGCCTGCGCATCGGTATTGATCGCCGCAAGCCTCACCGCGTCAAAGTCGCCCAACTGCAGCGCTCCGACCGCGTTCGTACCTGCGCCACCAATGCCGATGATCTTAATCTTAAGATCGGTGCGGGGCGCCTTATCACTAAATAAACTGTCGGGTTCTGTGTTCAATAAACTACGAGTGATCAAATATTTAAAATACTACCGAGTCGGTTCCATATCCCGACTGGTTTTGCGCTTTGCTGCGCATCCTCTTGGCCTGTCAGTGCATAGTGCAATAGCCCGAGCGCTGTGCTATACTCCGGAACGCGCAGTTCGGGAGAGACATCCTGTGGCCCTTCAGACTGACGAGCCTCCAGCCCTAAACTACGACGGGCTGCCTCATCAATGCCCTCGAGGCGCGAGCTGCCTCCTGTCAAAATAATACCCGAGGCAATATCTGCAGGGACTAGCAGGTCTGCCTCGACGAGTTGATCCTTGATTATGTCAAAAATTTCCGAAATGCGCGCTTCAATGATTTTAGTAATCGCCGCCAACGGATACTCGCGGTCGCCAATTGTCATATCTCCATACAGCCAGACCTTCTGTTCACGGTCTCCACTCTTATAATAGGCGCGACCGTTCTTTAATTTAGACTCTTCCGCACTTTTGCGCCCCACACGCAGCCCAATACTCAAGTCATTCGTAATGTGATCGCCTCCGACTGGCACGACGCCAGTCAACACAATATAGCCCTTACGATAGAGCACAAAATCTGTGGTGCCTCCACCAATATCGACCACTAGCGCACCATTATCCTTCTCTGAGTCTTCCAGCAGCACCGCGCCGGAAGCGATACTTGAAATGATCATATCACTCACATCCAGATCGATGCCACGAATCACGCGTAAACTATCGCTCACGATCTGGCTGTCGCCGTGCACCGACCAATAGCCGACTTGCAAGCGTTCGCCCTCTTTCGATAGTGGATTCTCTACTGGTTGCCCATCAATTGAGAAAGGATTCTGAATATGGTGAATGTAAGTCCGCTCATCCGTCAGTTTACGACGTTTCGCGTCTTCTGTTGCCTGCTCAATATCGGCCGGACGAACAATCGAATCCGACGAACCGACATTAGTGGTACCGACATTAAAATTGCCCCGCAGGTGACTTCCTGTCTGCGCAAGATAGACCTCGTCGACACGGGTCTTGGCATTCTGCTCCGCGGTCATGATGGCCGCATGCACACAATCGCTCGCAGCTTTCAGATCTGTAATGACCCCCTTTTTTACACCCTTCGAAAAACAAGAGCTATGGCCGATGATGTTCAAGCCCGAGTCGCCTACGATTTCGCCGAGAAGAACCGTCACCTTAGACGTCCCAATTTCGACTGCACCGACCACTCTGGATTGACTCATAGTTTGTAAGATAGATTTGCTGAATTAAAATGTGCCGACGCGACCACTGCTAAACTGCACCGCAGCGGAACCACGTAAAGAAAGATCGATCCGTTCGATCGATGGATTGCCCTGATTTCTAACATACTCGAGAATATAGCCCAAACGATCCAATTGACGGCCGTAGTCTGCAGAGCTGCCAAAGATGATTCGAGGCACGATCGTCGAGCGCACTTCGATTACTTGCCCAGGGAGGTCCAAGTCGCCGGAGTAGTGCTGCAACGACACCACCTGCCAAGTGCGAAAGAGTTTCGGCTCAGTACTGCGAACCAGCTCCAAGAGCTCGGCGACCGACTCGATCCCACGCATCGGAAAAAAACTGCCATCGACATGTCGATACGGCTGTACAAACGGTAAGTTTTTCAACCTCGTCTTTGAATAACCGATCCCATCATAGACCAAGCCGTCGCGCGCAACTAAACGCAGATGTCGCTTCCCATCGGCTCCCGCGATCGCTAAGCGAAGTGCCGGCACACGCTCTTTCACCCGAATCCGTAAATCACTCGGAAACACACGCTCGACCGACGCTGATTTCACTTGATCATCAGCTTCCACGCTTTTTTTCAGCGCATGGATATCCGCCTCCATCATCGACATCCCGGGGCGTAGTTTAATCGTCTGACTCAACCAATTATCTGGCAATACCCCATCGGTATCAAAAATAATACGCTCGATCGGCTTCGAACTCGGTGCCATCGGAATGGCCTGTTGACGATTTTTGAAGGCCCATCCCACCCAAGCCAGTCCGCTAACCACCACAAGCAGCAACACGAAACCAACTAAAAATTTAAACCACCGCGATTGCCGGCGCTTTCGCGCCTGCGGCGAATTCACTCGGGAACGGCGCGGCCCAGCTAGCTCTCGCCAGCTTTGTTTACCTCCAGCGGAGGTGCCGCCTTTTTGTTTACCGCTCCCAATCATTCCACAAATTCCTTTATTTCACGCGCTGCGAATCGCTCGATCGCAGGGGCCACCAGCTCACGTGCCAATGACTCAAAATCGAAGCCCATACAGGATGCACTTTTTGGCAATAAACTCGTCGCGGTCAATCCTGGTAAAGTATTGATCTCTAAAAAATATAATTGCGCGCCGTCCAACAGAAAGTCAATCCGCGCAAAATCGCGGCAGCCACAGGCATCAAACAGTGCCTCCGCTTGTGCCTTGATACGTGCTTCCAGCTCAGGATCTAACTCCGCGGGATAGCGATACTCGGTCGAACCAGCCGTATATTTAGCGGTATAATCATACACCCCACTCGCACTCACGATCTCGACCACGCCCATCGCTGCGCCGTTCAGCACGCCGACCGTCAACTCGCGGCCGTGTATACGTTGCTCAATCAACCAATTGCCACTGTGGATTTGAGACAGCGTCACGCCGAGCGCCGAACGATGCTCAGTGAAATACAGCCCCACACTACTGCCCTGATCGGTCGGCTTAATCACCAGCGAGGTGCCGAGCGTCTCAATCACTGCATCTGCCCGCGGCGCATCCGTACCGTCAAAAACCATCGCCTCCGGCACGCCGATGCCTAGATCGCTCGCTATCGTCTTGGTCAAATCCTTGGCCATGCACAACTTGCTCGCGACCGAGTCGCTGCCGCAGCATTCGATACCCGCAGCTTCCAGCAGCCCCTGCAAACGCCCATCTTCACCAAACGCACCGTGCAATGCAGGAAACACAATCGAGCGCTGTGGATTGATCGAATCTGGCAGTGCCTCGGCATCGAGACGCAACAACTCAACCTCAAAATTAACAGCCAAAGCCTTGCCGATTGATTCACCACTGACAAGTGAGACCTGTCGCTCAGAGCCGACGCCGCCATACAATACAATGATCGATTCTGGATTAGCCACGATTTGTCCCTTCTGCAAAAGATTCCACATCGCCGAGCACATCATCCCATGATTGCCCAAGCAATAAAACTTCCGGCTCCAACACATAGCCTGACTTTACCCGAATCACCGCACGCACTTGCCGTACCAGTTCGATCACGTCCGCGGCGCTGGCACCGCCGCGGTTGACGATAAAGTTACCATGTACATCCGAAACTTCGGCCGCACCGACACGCATGCCTTTGACGCCATAGGTATCGATCAACTTACCCGCAAAATTACCTTCTGGATTTTTAAAGATACAGCCAGCACTCGGATCTCTGGGCTGCGAAGCTTTGCGCGAACTCGAGTAACTATCCATGCGCTCTCGGATCGAGGCTTCACCCTCAATCTCGGCACTCTTTAATACTGCCCCAAGCGCGATGCCACGGCTAATCTCTTCCACCTTACGATATCCGAAGTGAAACGCATCTTTAGGCAAATCCTGTAACTGCCCCGCCTGGTCCAAAAACTGCACACGCTCCACCACATCAAACATCCAATTACCCATCGCACCTGCATTCATACGCAATGCACCACCAAGCGCACCAGGTATCCCTTCAAGAAACTCAAAACCTGCGAGACCAGCCTTCGCGGCATGCCCGCAAATTTCTTTGAGTCGCACACCGGCGGCCGACCAGATACGACCATCGCTCAGCACCTCAGTGCGACGCCAACCCGCACCTGAAAAACGGATGACCAAGCCCGAGAAGCCTTCATCCGGCACCAATAAGTTCGAGCCACGACCAAGGCAAAATGTCTCCAGATTAAACAACTTTGCCGCGCGCAACAAGGCACGCAGATCACACAGGTTTGCCGGCTCCGCATAAAAACGTGCCGCACCACCAATTCGCATCGTCGTTTTATTCGCCAATGGCTCGTCCGATTTTAATACGCATTCCGATGACACACGATCTTTCAAAAAATCATACCATGCAGCAGTAACATCCGCCCCACTACGACGCATCGACGTAAACAAACCACCAAACTGATCAATATCCCCCGCCCCAATAAAGGCCACCAAACTAGGTTCACTGCCAATCGATTCCACCAGTCGTCGTATGCCCGCAGGATTCATCGTCAGTACTTCTGGTGGCTCTCCAGGGAACTCTTTGGCTAACTCCGCAATCGTACCACCCTCAATGACACACTCATGCGCGGCATACACTGGCAACAAAAAGAGCTGATCTGCTGCCTGCAAAGTCTCGGCGAAGGCACGCTTAAATTGTTTGGTGCGCGAGAAGCGATGCGGTTGAAACACCACCACAAGTCGATGATCTGGAGCCATTGTGCGCAAACACTCAAACAACGCGGCAATCTCAGTGGGATGATGCGCATAGTCTTCGACGACTGTGAGCTGCTCGTCGCAATGAAGCACTGTCTGTCGCCGCGTCATACCGCAGAAATTAGAGAGCACGTCAGCAGGCAAGTTTGCAGATAACAGATTAAGAACAGCCAGAGCTGCCGCACCATTGATCAAATTAAAGCGCCCCACGCCTGGCGCCTCAATCTGTGCCTCAGCAAAATGACCGCCTAACTGCAAACGCCCGTCCACTCCAACCTGCACATCAAAATCTCCGTGCGCACCAAAGGTTAGCAGTTCCGCACCTCCAGTTTCGATAAAGCGCCCAGTCAAATCACCCTCTACCGAAAGCAACACCTGCTCCTTGGTGCGCACGATCAATTGACGAAAAGCATCATCCAGCATCTCGCCGCTGGAATAGCGGTCCGCATGATCCCAATCCACATTTAGCACCACAGTGATTTCCGGCGAAAAATGATCAATCGTACCATCGCTCTCATCGACCTCCGCAATCAACCAATCACTATCCGTATAGTAGCTCGGCGGGAGCGTCGTATCATTAAATAAACCACCGAGGATATAATTAGCAGCGACTCCGCACTGCCGTACCCCATGCGCAATCATTCCAGACGTCGTCGTCTTCCCATGGCTTCCGACCACTGCGACCAAGCGCTTTGAAGCCGCGACTTTGGCGAGCATCTCACCACGGCGTAAAGTCTTCAGCCCCTGTTCATCAGCCGCCACTAACAACGGGTGGTCTGGCTGAATCGCACTTGAATAGACGACTGCCGTAAACTCTACAAATTGTTCGGAGAAGACAAAGTCCCGAAGTGATACTCCAGCATCCTCTAAAAAACAGCGCACACGCTCCTGCAAATTATCATCATATCCAGCAATCGAATACCCAGCATGCGCCATCCAACCAGCCAGTGGTGCCATGCCCATCCCGCCGATTCCGATAAACAAGTAAGACTCCTTAGGTCCAGTCATACCGCAGGCTCCAGTTTCTCTGCTGCTGCTAAAGCCCGCGCGTTACACAATGCTTCGATATCAGACGCAATACGTTCACCCGAATCAAAACGATCCAGACGTTCGAGGTTGGATTTAAACTTACCAAGTACCCAGTCGTTAAATATTAGCCCTTCAACTTCAGCCAACAATTGGCTCAACTCATCCTGTGCTAGCACCAGACCCGCTCCATGTCGCTCGTGCATCACCGCATTCGCCTGCTGATGATCATCCGCAGCAAAAGGATACGGGATTAAAATTGACGGCGCACGACAACGAACTATCTCCGCGATCGAACCCGCACCTGCACGCGATATCACTAGATCCGCAGCCGAAATCACATCGCCCATCTGATCTGAAAATGGCACAAAAGTCGCCGACACCTTCTCGCTTTTAGAACTGATCGTTTGAAGCGAACCTGCAGAGTTTTTTCCGTGCCCAGTCACGCAATAGACCGATATTCCTTGTTTCGCCAAGGCCTCAAAATGATTGATGACCCATTCATTGAGGGCGGTAGCACCCTGACTCCCTCCGATCAAGACCAGCAGCTTATGCGTCACCGTAATGCCTAAAAGGCCCCAAGCCTCTGCCTTCAAGCGATGCTTCACATCGCCGCGAACGGGATAACCAAGATAACGAACACGCCTGGAGGGCACCCCTTTCAAACGCACACCATCTGGTAAATACACACGCGTTGCGAGGTGCTTCAATAAACGCACCGCCTTACCCGGACGACAGTTGGCCTCATGCACGGCAACTGGCACTCCTGCAAGACGAGCAGCTAAGCCTAGGCCCACCGAAAGAAACCCACCAAACAGCAATACCAGATCGGGTTTTTCCTTACGCACCAGCTTATGCGAAAAAAGGCAGCCGGACAGCAGGCTCCAACACGAGGTGATCCACTTTGTCACTCCACCCGAAAATGCCCGCCCAGGCGTCTTATGGAAATTCAGATGTGCATACTTCTCGATCAAGGCCGAATCCACCTGCTTCTGACTAATCAACAAAGTGCAGTGATGGCCACGCGATTGTAACACCTCGGCGATCGCAATCCCTGGAGCCAGATGCCCACCAGTGCCACCACATGCAATCAGTATACGGCTCATAGCTCACGCTGTCTCCACAACGCAGGTAGCTCCCATGAACGGAAGCCGTTTAAAATAATTCCAGTCAACACAAACATGAAAACAAGATTCGAGCCGCCATACGAAATAAACGGCAAAGACATTCCCTTAGTCGGAAGACATCCCGTAACCACTCCAATATTAATTAATGCCTGAAGCGTCACAAATAGCAGCGCCCCCATAACCAACAAATATTGATACAGATCCGGCGCACGCTTCAGTTGCAACACGCCGACAAAAAATAAAGTCATAAAAAGAACCACTACCCCAAGGGTAAATACGAGGCCGAGTTCTTCACCCACGATGGCAAAAATAAAGTCTGTATGGGCTTCAGGTAAAAATGACATCTGCTGACGCCCCGCACCGAGCCCCACGCCTTGTACGCCGCCAGCGCCAAAGGCTAGAATACCCTGCCACAACTGATAAGAGCTATCACTGCGATTACCTTCAACATCGAGAAAGGAAGTGATGCGCTGTAAGCGCACAGGATCGTGATACACCGCCACAGAAAACAAAGTCAGGGCGGCAATCGCGGTGGGAATTAAAAACTTCAATCGCAGCCCAGCGAGGTAAAGCATAATGCCACCCACTGCACCGCAAAGAAAGGCGGTGCCGAAATCAGGCTCTATAATGATTAAACCACAAATCACCGCGAGCATGCCACAAGGCACGATATAGCCACGCAGCGCATCATCTAAATTGCGCCGATTCGCCGCGAGATAATGCGCCATCATAAACAATAAGCCCAACTTTCCGATCTCCGACACCTGCAAGCGCATCGGCCCGCAATCGATCCAACGCTGCGCGCCATTAACCGTCACACCGATACCTGGGATCAGCACCAAGACTAATAACAGCACCGCGCCCCCTGCTAAAATATATGCATAGTCTCGCAAGGCCGCCAAATTGACAATCATCGCAAGGCCGCCGGACAGCGTCGCAATCACTAACCAGATGAGTTGCTTACGCAGCAGCACCGTCGGGTCGGAATGCATCGCTTGCGAGGCGCTAAATAGCACCACCAGACCAAGGAAAGTGAGCGAAATAACAATCAGTGCGATGAACACCCCTGCTGGCGGAATACTCCAAAAGGAATTTCGCAAAGCAGTCCGTGCGCACATTCTATACTGATATCAAGCTAAACGGTTGAGTCGAAAGATTACTCAGCAATCACACGAATAACTGGAATCTCTACAGCATTTTCGAATAAGGCATCAGTATTAATCTCAACGATATCCTCTTCGACTAATGGATCCGCTTCGACCACACGGATCTCGATCGGCCCGTCACTGCTAGCGGTCACTGCAGGTTCTGCAGCAGCGACTGTAGTAGTCTTTGCCGCGACATTAGCCGCACTACCAGTGGAGCTGACTTTAAGTTTCTGCCCAATCTGCATCTTGCGCGGATCGGTGATGCCGTTTATTGCAAGCAACTCAGAAGCAGTCATACCATATTGACGCGCTATCGTTGCAGGATATTCGCCCGCCTTCACAATGTGCGTGCCGTCTGCGCTGATCGCACGAGCTGGCTTGACCGCTGCGGCAGGAGCTGGAGCCGTCACAGTCGAGCTGCCACTGCTAGTACCCGCGACTGGAACCATCAACTTCTCGCCAACACGAATCAGATCGGAAGTCTTGTTGTTAGCCGCTTTGAGCGCTCGTACTGAAGTATTATACCTCACTGCGATCTTAGACAAATTATCGCCACCCTTCACCGTGTAAGTTTCGGTGGCCATGTTATAATCAGACGGCTGGTATGCATCCGCCGCCACTGTTGTCACGGTTGCAGTGCCACCTTCAACCGGAATTTGAATTTGCTGACCGATCTTAAGCACCGAATTCTTATTCAGGTCGTTCGCAGCATACAACTCATTGAGCGAAACATTATAGCGCTTGGAAATCGCCCAGAGGCTATCGCCTTTCTTCACCGTATAGCCTTGAAACGACGGACCCGCCACATCGACTGTCGATACAACTGTCTCGGCAACGATTGGTTCAAGTTGCGGCGTCACTTCTTCAAATTCAGCAAACTCAAGGTCAGGGCGATTTGGCGCATAGCGGCTATCTTCACTCGCATCAAATCCAGCGTTAAACGCAGGATCGATCGAAGCGTCTAAACGAGTTGCAGGAATCAAGCTCTCTGATGACTGCTGCACCGCCAAACCAGTGGTTCGATTCTGTTGATACGTTTGTGTCGGCGGTTGAGTGGTTCCACAGCCCGGCTGGACGATAAGAACGGCAATAACACCGAGATGAAGACAGAGAACAAACCCGAAGACTTTTGAAATTTTCATAATACTATAAGCTACGATTACAAGTAATAGGCAGACTAATTGAGGCGATGGGCATCCTTCAAACTAAAAACAGTCGAAATGAAGGTTTTTCCGCGAGCGGCGTAGCCCGAGAACTGATCGAAGCTGGCAAAACCAGGACTCAGTAAAACAACCGACGGGGAATTGGCCAATGCCGCACGCGTCGCCGCCGCCACGGCTCCGACTAGATCAGCGTGAATTTCGACCCAAGGATGGACCGATCTCAGGCTCGCAGCAAGTGACTCCGCCACTTCACCATATAGAAACACCGCTTCGACCTTGGGTGCAATTGACCGCGCGAATGCATCAATATCGCCGCCTTTGCCACAGCCACCGCCAATCCAATAGACTAGTCCATCCAAGCCATCAATCGCTGCCACAGCCGCATGGAAGTTGGTCGCCTTAGAGTCGTTCCAAAAAGTCACCCCACCCCAGCTATCGACAGGGCTCAAGCGGTGCGCGGCTAACTGAAAGGTATTCGCACTATCGAGCAACGACTCAATGGGTCGATCGAGCGCTCGCCAGAGCGCCACCGCTAGAGAAAAATTGGTGCTCTGGGGCGAAATGCGAAAAGGCGAATCTGGCGCAAGTTGATCAATTAAGCCCGAATCCTTATCCACCACAATCGAAGCTGAAATGCCAGACACCTCAGGATCAAACGCAAGTACATCCACCCCCAGCACCGACGGCGCACCTGGACGCAAACAGGACAAGAGCTGGGCTTTGGACGCAAAATACTCCGCCATCGACTCGTAGCGATCCAGATGATCTTCGGCAAAATTGCTCCAGATCAGCCCATCCAGCTGTAGCCCATCTGGCAATTCTGCCTGAAACGAGCTAATCTCACACACTGCAGTCGCCTCGTCATGATTGGCATCGCCGAGCACGTAGTCACTTAATGGCGTGCCAATATTTCCCGCCGCAACTGCGGGCTGTCCAGCCGTGTTAAACGCATTGCACAGCAACGACGTAATCGTGGTCTTACCGTTGGTGCCAGTGACGCCGAGCAAACGCCCGCGCCAATGGATTGCCGCAAAGCCAAGCTCGCTATAGCAGGGCCGACCAGAGCGCTGCGCCAAGACACGCCATGGATGCGCAATCGCAAATCCAGGACTGAAGACAAACGCATCAAACCCACTCAGCGAGGCCGCACTGAAATCCGCAGTATCGCCGCGTCCGTTTTCATCAAACAAGCAGAGCTCGAGCCCCAAGCTAAGCACCAAGCGCCGTGCAGCCTGCCCGCTGACGCCAGCCCCAAAAATGGCGACACGTTTATACGTGCCGATCGCTGCGCCTACAGATGTATGAAAAGTCTTCAAATTAGTTAAATTTTAAGGTAAGTATCTTGTTAGAATTAGACATACCGACTAATAGCTCGGTGAAATAATACCCTGTAAGCTTGAAAAGCAAGAATGCTGCTATATCTAACCGAGCTTTTCACCATTCACTCGACCAATGACTCACACACTTACTTGCGCACTCATCGTAGCCTCGCTCGTCACACTTTTCGCTAATGCGGATACTGTGACGACTAAAGACGGCTCGACTCTAAACGGCACCATTACGCTGATTGATAAGGGGGAAATCCACATCGACACCACCTACGCCGGCAAACTTACGCTCAGACAGGATGAAGTCGCTACCTTTGAGACAGAAACGCCCGTCGTCGTCCGCCTCGAAAGCGGCACGACGATGTTAGGCCCCGTCACTGCCTCCAGCGATGGCACACTCAAGATCAAATCCGAAGATGGCGTGCTCGAAACCAGCACTAGCAAGATCGCGGCAAGTTGGGCTGCGACCGACGCCGATCCTGAGATCGATCGCAATAGTCGCAAGTGGCGCTACGACTTCGCGCTCAACTTGAGCGGTAAAAAAGGCAACACAGATAAGTTCCACCTCGGCACCGACCTCGACGTGCGCCTCAAAGGCCCGGACGACGAGCTACACTTCGGCTTTGAGTACGAACAAGGCGAAGAAAACGACAACAAAACCGACGACCGCGCACTCGGGCGCATCGGCTACGAGCGCTTCAGCCCAAAGAACATCGGTTGGTATGTGCACAACGCCTTGGAAACCGACAAGATCAGCGACATCTACATGCGCTCCACAACTGGCGGCGGTGCTTCCTACCGCGTCATCAACAACGACGCGCAAACGCTCATCGTCCGCGGCGGTCTGGGCTACCGCTTCACCGACTTCGAAACCGAGAATCGCGATAACGACTCCTCAGCCACATTCGAAACAAGTCTAGATCACAGCTATCAATACAAGGACCTTTGCTGGCTCGAGAACAAGCTCTACTACTCACCCGCATTGGATGACTTCGGCAACTATCGTGCGATTCACGACAGCAGCCTAAAGATCCCCGTTGGAAATGGCAAAAGCTTCTGGATTCGCATAGGCATTAAGAATGAATACGAAAGCCAAACCTCGGCGGAAGAAAAGCTCGACACCAGTTATTACACCAAACTGATCTACAGCTGGAAATAGCTAGGCAACTGACACCTTCTTGCAAAATATTGCACCTCCGTGCAGGATTTTTCATTGGTTGACAGCAGCACCTAAAACTTAGCATAGACGCAGCAGTATCTTTCCAATCCAGCACGCGACCATGCCTCCTTACTTATTACTTATTCTCACTCCATTCATCACCGCCGCGATCGGCTGGTTTACGAATTGGGTCGCGATCAAGATGCTGTTCCACCCGCGTGTCCCGGTGCGTATCTTCTTATGGAAATGGCAAGGACTGATCCCGCGCCGCCAGCTTCAGCTAGCCTGCGAATCCGCTGAAATCATTGAGCGCGAGATTCTGCAGCAGCACATGATCCTCAATGAGATTAAAAAGATTAATCTTGAGCCTTATTTGGAGAAAACCGCGCACACTCTCGTCTGGGAACGCATCGGCCCGCAATTGCGTGCGATCCCGCTACTAGGCAGTTTTGTAAACGACGGCATACTCGCGAAGTTCGAAGTCATCGCCTGTGCTGAGATAAAGAATGAGGCCGGTCCATTGATCGAAAAAGTTGCGACTCAATTCGAAGCGTCGGTCGATCTCAAACAAATGATCGAAGACAATATCGCAGCCTTCGACCTCGAACGCCTGGAGGGCATTGTCAACGCAGTCGCCAAGCGCGAGTTTCGTACGATTGAGGGTTTAGGCGCGGTGCTGGGCTTCGTGATTGGCTGCCTGCAGGTCGCATTGTTCTGGGCAACCGGAGCGATTGCAATGTGATCGGCAGACAGCCTGACGCATCAGTGACCAGAACAGTCGAACTCCCCTCGAGTCCCGCCAACAAAATAGAATGACTAAATAGTAGTTAGTTCAGAATCTAATTCGATGAACATTCGCGAAAAAAGATTGTCCAAGCTTTCAACAGCTCACATCGTCTAAATAGTATTCCATCCACCTCACCCCAAACATATAGACTCAAATGAAACGATTCATTCTACTGGCACTGTCCCTCTGCATCGCAAATCTCACTTTCGCCCA
>TARA_B110000285_G_scaffold157521_1_pt1 | contig 24772 bp, 26 predicted proteins | sample TARA_B110000285 | Tara Oceans TARA_B110000285 (sample SAMEA4397756) | marine metagenome | biome: Polar Biome; feature: [SRF] surface water layer (ENVO:00010504); material: water (ENVO:00002006), including particulate matter (ENVO:01000060) such as... | depth 5 m
CGTTGGTACAGATTATTTACACGAAATTGGTAAAAATTGGTTTGATTATTTAGTTAATAATGGGGTAACATTTAAATGGGAAACTAAAGTATCAGATATCGATTTCGATAATAATGAAGTATATTACCCCCAAGTAGCAGAAATGGATAGTAGAGATCTACCAGGGGATTTACAATGGGTTCATACGAATTCAATAAGTTATGATAAACTTATCTTTGGTGTAGGTAAATCGGGTATTGACTTTGGTAAAACATTAGCAGAAAAATATACATTACCTACAGAACCAAAATCAGTTCAAATCGGTGTTAGATTCGAAGCACCACAAGAACACTTTCAAAAATTAATTGATATATCTTATGATTTTAAACTTTATCGTAAATTTGAGAATGATGGTGTATCTCTTCGTACTTTTTGTACTAACAACAATGCAGCTTATGTAGCAGTAGAACAAACATATGGAGATCATAGTTACAACGGACATGCTAAGAAAGACGAAGCATTTAGAAACAATATGACTAATTTTGGTATCTTAATGGAGATTAAGGGTATTGAAAAACCATTTGATTGGTCAAGAGATGTAGTAAAATCTGTAAATAAAGAGGGTACTGGTTTATATTATAGCCCATCTCGTAAACCATCTTCAACATCTGAAGGCATAGATGTATCAGCTATACAAATTAATGATACAGAATTAAATACAGTTAGAGAACAATTTAGTGGGTATTTTAAATATATAGATGATTTTATATTTGATATGAAAAAAGTATTTCCAACACTTAAAGATGATTGGGGTATTTACATCCCTGAAGTAAAATACTTATCTCCTGAACCTTTTGTTAATTATAGAAACCTATCCTTAACTAAGTTTCCTAATGTACATTTTGTAGGGGATGCTTTATCCGCTAGAGGTATAACGGTAAGTGGTGCACAAGGTACATATGTTGCTGAAGATATTTTGAATAACAAAAATTAATTCGTATATTTACCATAAATAAAAATATTATGATTCATAAAGATTTACGTACACCATTTCCTCAAAGTAAAAAACTATCAAAACCAGATGGTACTATTGCCTATACTTGGGATGGTAAAATGCATAATTGGGAAGGACCAGCATTATACCCAGAAGGGAATAAACGCAAAGGGGAATATTACCTATATGGTATAAAAATGACCAAGGAAGAATGGAATGAAGCCCGTCAACAACGAGAGGGTTTACCTTATTATAAAAATCAATCTATGAAATCTAAGTTATCCGATTATAGAAATTAATATTAAATATGAGAAATAGTTATAATTTTAATGGGAGGAATAATAACCCCCAGAACTATCATTATGATATGGATTCATTTACCCTATCAGAATTAGAAACAATAGAAAAAAAAGTAATTGATATTCCATTTCAAAATGCTACTATTCTTGATAATAATAAAGTAGATTTAGAAATTAGATCTTCTAATATAAAATGGATACCTCAAAATGATGAGTGGTACTGGTTGTATGAAAAATTAAGTAATATAATATCAGAAGGTAATAATAAGCAATGGAATTTTCATATTGATGGTATCCCTGAAAAAATCCAATATACTGAATATTATGCATCTGAAAAAGGCCATTATGGTTGGCATCAAGACCTAGGCCCCGGTACATCTTCTCAAAGAAAAATTTCAATTACGGTACAGTTATCTTCCCACGAAGAATATGAAGGTGGGGTAATGGAAATGTGGTCTGGAGGTAAACATTTAGTGGCTGCTTCAAAGGCTAAGGGAAGTGTTTTTGCTTTCCCTTCCTATATGATGCATAGAGTAACACCTGTAACGAAAGGAACAAGGAAATCTTTTGTTTTATGGGTTGGAGGTAATCATTATTCTTAATATATTAATAGAATGAGGAAAGAAAAAAGAACAGCAGTTATAGTATCGGGTTATTTTAACCCAGTACATAAAGGCCATTTAGAGTTATTTGAAAATGCTAAAACATTAGGCGATATCTTAATCGTTATCATAAATAGTGATTTACAACGTGAATTAAAAGGTTCAAGAGAATTTCAAAATGAAGATGAACGTCTTCGTATTGTAGAAGCTTTGAGTACAGTAGATTTTGCATTAATTTCATCAGATGAAGATAAAACACAATGTAAAACAATTGCTGAAATTTTTGCTATGTTTTCAAAACGCTTTAATATTATATTTGCTAATGGAGGTGACCAAACCAACCAATCAATCCCAGAAGCAGATACATGCGATTTCCTAAACATTAAGTTAGTTGATGGGTTAGGTAAAAAAGTACAGTCATCAAGTTGGTTATTAAAACAATTATAATATGAAAATAGGGTTATGTGGTACAATGAGTGTAGGTAAAACAACACTTGTTAATGCATTAAAGGAACATGAGTTTTTTAAAGGTTATAATTTTAGAACAGAACGTTCTAAATATTTAATGGAGCAAGGTATTCCATTAAATACTGACTCAACATTAAAGGGTCAAACAGTATTCTTAGCTGAACGTACTATGGAACTAATGCAGGAGAATATTATTACTGATAGAACAGTAATAGATGTTATGGCATTTACTTCTAATGCGGATTCGGTATCTCCAAATGATAAAGAAATATTTGAAACATACGCCAAAGAATTTATTAATGAGTATGATTATATTTTTTATATTTCTCCTAGTGGTATTCCTATTGAAGATAACGGTGTTCGTGAAACAGATGAACATTTTAGAGACGTAATAGATTTTACAATAAACACTTATATCCAGAGATATAAACATAGAGCTAAAAATATCCACGAAATTAGTGGTTCAACAAAATCTCGCATAGAACAAATAGTCAATTTTATTAATTCTTAACATATTTATAATAAAATATCTTATAATGAAGAAAACAGATTTAGTATCATATATTAAAGAAAACATTAGAACTGCACTTTCTACACAAAATGAGGCTAGTGAAGAAGAAGTAACAAATCAAGCTAACCTTAATAAAGAGTTAGAAAAAACAAAAGAGTTAATGTCTGATCTTAATGAAGAAGATGATGATGTAGATGCACCCGCAGGTGATAAAGAAGTACAGAAAAAAGCATCTAAAAATGATAGAATCATTAATGATTTTAGAAAAATAAAAGCTAAAATGGATACCCATTTAGCAATGTTTAAAGATGCTGAAGGTGAAAAAGCTAAGAATGCAGCTAAACAAATGCTAAAAAACTTTACCCCAGAATATCAAGCAGCTAAAAAAGAATATGATAAAATCAAGTAATATTTTTACAGTTGTATTAATTGTTATAGTTTTTTTCTTAATAGGTTATATCTTTACTCAAGATAAACCTGATTATGTTAAGGATTATAGTGATAAAATTGAAGCATTAGAATCTAAAATAGATTCTTTACATTCAAAGAATGGTGTTTTAGTTAATCAATCTGATTCCTTGAAATTAAAAATTTCAAGTTATAATAAAGAAATAAAAGTATTAAACTCAAGAATATATGTCATTAAAAAGCAAACCCAACAAAAGATTAATAATGTTGATAGTTTTGGTAATGATGAGCTTGAACGGTTTTTCTCAGAGCGCTACAGACAGCACAACGATTCGATTAACTAAGCCCATTGCCAAATTAGTAATAAAAGATTTAGTAAAATCAGATGGTTTAGAAGCCGAACTATTTAACATGAAACTTTTATTAAGTACAACAAACGAAAAATTATTCACACAAATTAAACTGTCAGATAATTTAGAATCCCAAGTTAAAAATCTTAATAATATTTTAAGTACTAAAGACCAACAATCACAACAGTGGGAGAAGATGAATAAGCAATTACAAATAGATATAAAAAAGCAAAAACTCCGAACTCGATTAACTGGAGGGGCAGGAATTTTGTTAGCAGTAGGCGCGGCAATAATACTTAATTAATGTCAGATATAAAAAAAGTAATTCGCCAAGAATATTTAAGGTGTGCCAAGGATCCCGTACATTTTATGCGTAAATACTGTTATATACAACACCCACAACGTGGCCGCATACAGTTCAACCTGTACCCATTTCAAGAAAAAGTACTCAAGTTATTCCAAAACCATGATTATAGTACTATCTTAAAATCTAGACAGTTAGGCATATCTACCTTAGCATCAGGGTACTCCCTATGGTTGATGACATTCCACAAAGACCGAAATGTGTTAGCATTAGCAACAACACAGGCAACCGCAAGAAATTTAGTAACAAAGGTACAATTCATGTGGGAAAATTTACCTTCATGGTTAAAAGTAGACTCGGTTGAAAATAATAAATTATCATTAAGGTTAATTAATGGTTCAAAAATACAAGCAAAATCATCTAACGCTGACGCCGCAAGATCAGAAGCAGTATCCTTACTAATAGTAGATGAAGCTGCGTTTATTGATAATATTGCTGAAACATGGGCTTCTGCACAACAAACCCTAGCAACTGGTGGGGGTGCAATTGTACTTTCAACACCCTACGGTACTGGGAATTGGTTCCATCAAACATGGGTTAAAGCTGAAGCAGGTGAAAATGATTTTTTACCTATTAAGTTACCTTGGGATGTCCACCCTGAACGAGACCAAACATGGAGAGATAGACAGGATGAACTTTTAGGTGATCCTAGATTAGCGGCACAAGAATGTGATTGTGATTTTGCATCTTCTGGGGATATTGTATTCTATAATGAGTATATAGAATTAATGGAAAAATCTCATGTAAAAGAACCATTAGAAAGAAGGGGTGTAGACCAAAATTTGTGGGTATGGGAATCCGCCGACTACTCCAGAAATTATATGGTTGTAGCGGATGTAGCTCGGGGAGATGGTAAAGATTTCTCTGCATTCCATATTATAGACATTGAAACAAATGTCCAAGTAGCTGAATATAAGGGTCAAATTGGAACTAAAGAATATGGACATTTATTAGTTAGTATAGCTACTGAATATAATGAAGCCATGTTAGTAATAGAAAATGCTAATATAGGATGGGCTACAATTCAGGTAGCAATTGATAGAAACTATAATAATCTTTATTATTCACAAAAGAGTGGAGAAGCAACAGTTGATTCGTATTTTGATCAATATCAAGACAATTCCAAAATGACTGCTGGTTTTACCATGTCATCTAGAACTCGTCCCATGATTATAGGTAAAATGCAAGAATACATATCAGACCAAGGAGTTACAATCCAGTCAAGGAGGCTAATTGAAGAAATGAAAGTATTTATATGGAAAAGTGGTAGAGCTGAAGCCCAAACCGGGTACAATGATGATTTAGTTATGTCATTCGGTATTGGGATGTATGTAAGAGATACCGCCTTAAAATTTAGACAAAGAGGATTAGATTTAACAAAATCATCAATAAACAATATGTCAGTTAATCGTACAAGTTACCAAGGTGGTTATTTTTCTTCAGGGAATGATAACCCATACCACATGAATGATGGGGTAGGTGGCAAGGAAGATATAAGTTGGCTAATTAAGTAATATTTATAACAATAAACATAAATTATGGCTGATAAAGGAGTATTTTCCAGGCTACAAAGATTATTTTCAACTGACGTTATTATTCGTAATGTTGGTGGAGATCAAGTAAAAGTAATAGATAGTAGTAGAATACAATCTGATGGTAATATAGAAACCAATTCACTAATTGATCGTTTCAGCCGCATGTATTCTACAAACCCAACATCCTTGTATGGACAACAGTTTAACTTAAATTACCAATATTTAAGACCTCAACTATATTCAGAATATGATGTAATGGACCAAGATGCAATTATAGCATCTGCTTTAGATATTATCGCTGATGAGTCAAGTTTAAAAAATGAAATGGGTGAAGTATTACAAATCCGTTCATCAGATGAAAATGTACAAAATATACTATATAATTTATTTTACGATGTATTAAACGTTGAGTTTAATTTATGGTCTTGGACCAGACAGATGTGTAAATATGGAGATTTCTTCTTAAAGTTAGAAATAGCTGAGAAGTTCGGAGTATATAATGTTATCCCTTATAACGCATATCATATTGATAGACAAGAAGGTTACAACCCCGAAAACCCATCAGAAGTAAGATTTGGGTATAGTGCAGATGGTCTAACAAACCCATCTTCAGGGATGCACAGTTTAAGACCAAATACCACAGAAAATAATAATTCTATATTCTTTGATAATTATGAAATGGCCCATTTCAGGTTAATTGCGGATACTAATTATTTACCTTATGGTAGATCTTATTTAGAACCCGCACGTAAATTATTTAAGCAATATTCATTAATGGAGGACGCAATGTTAATCCACAGAATATCTCGCGCCCCAGAAAAACGTATTCATTATATAAATGTAGGAGCAATACCACCAAATGAAGTAGAAGCATTTATGCAGAAAACTATTTCAAGTATGAAACGTACTCCTCACGTTGATCCAAAAACAGGAGAATATAACCTAAAGTACAACATGCAGAATATGATGGAAGACTTTTATATTCCTGTACGTGGTAATGATAATTCAACTAAAATTGAAACAACAAAAGGTTTAGATTATGATGGTATTAGAGATGTAGAATATTTAAGGGATAAATTATTCGCCGCGCTTAAAGTACCAAAAGCATTTTTAGGATATGATGCGGACATTGAAGGTAAAGCAACATTAGCATCAGAGGATATTAGATTCGCTCGTACAGTAGAACGTATTCAAAGAATTATGCTTTCTGAATTAAATAAAATTGCATTAGTACACTTATACACACAAGGGTATACAGAAGAAAGTTTAACCAACTTTACTTTAGATTTAACAACTCCGTCTATTATATTTGAACAGGAAAAAGTTGAATTACTTAAATCCAAAACCGAATTAGCGGGTACAATGTTAGAACAGAAAATAATTCCAACAAATTGGATTTATGACCATGTTTATAACTTTAGTGAAGATGAATTTGAGGAATATAGAGATTTAGTTCGTGAAGACTCTAAACGTAAATTTAGAAATGAACAAATTGAATCCGAAGGTAATGATCCAATTGAAACAGGTAAGTCATATGGAACACCACACGATTTAGCCTCATTATATGGTAAAGGAAGAATGGAATCAGACCCAGGGAATGTTCCTATAGGATATGATGAAACCAACCCCGTAGGAAGACCCAAAAATACCGGGTCTAATACAAATACTCAAGATTCTAATTTTGGTAAAGATAGGTTGGGTGTTAAAAGAATGAAAGATACTGATAAAAATGATTCATCAACTGGGAGAACTGACTCAAACAGAAACGGTTTAGCTTTAGAAAGCTCCAGGACAAATTATTTAAAAAACTTAGACATGCTTAAAAAAATACCTACTAAAAAATTGGTATTTGAGGGTGATAAGGAGGGTGAAGCATTATTAGATGAAAAACAATTAAAGGAGTAATATCTTTTACATATTTATAACAAAATATATTTTTTTAAATGAAAATTAAGCACTCAAAGTACAAAAACACGGGTATTCTTTTCGAATTATTAGTTCGTCAAGCAACATCGGATACCTTAAATGGTACTGATTCTGCCGCTATTGACTTAATCAAAAGGTTTTTTGTAAAAAGTGAATTGGGCCGTGAATATAAACTATACGAGTCTGTTGTTAAATCAAACGTTTTAACAGAGTCAAAAGCAAGCACAATTGTAACCACAATTTTAGAAACTTCACAGAAGTTAAATCGTACTTCCCTGCGCAAGCAAAAGTATAATTTAATTAATGAGATTAAAAAACATTACGATTTAAATTCATTCTTTGGTGCTAAACTGAAGAATTATAAAGAATTAGCATCAATTTACACTTTAATTGAAAGCTATAATAATAAAGAAATAACTGATACTGATCAGATTATTGATAATAAAATAACATTACTTGAATATTTGACTAAACAGTTAATAAAAGAAGAAAATGTTAAAGAAGATGTACTTAAAGAATTTGCTACCTATGATAAGGACTTAAGAATTCTTACATATAGGGTATTACTTGAAAAGTTTAATAATAAACATCAAGATTTATCTAATGACCAAAAACAAGTCCTTAAAGAATATATAAATTCAGTAGACTCCGCCCCTGCATTAAGGGAATTTTATAACAATAAAATAGTTGAATTAAAAACTATCTTAACTACTGAGTCGAAAAATATTACTGATAGAGCTACTCAAGTAAAAGTTAGTGAAATAGCTAAATTACTTGAAATATTAGATAAAAATAGTAAAATTAATGAAGATAATTTAGTTGATTTACTACAATATTTCCAATTGGTAAATGAAATTCAATCTGCAAATGGGGAATTATAAATACAAGTTAAAAGAACAACCCCTAAATTTTAATATCGGGGACGAAAAGACCTCAAAAGGGGTAAAGACAAAAGTAACTGATGTTGACCCTAACACTGGGGCCATTAGTTGGAAAGTTGATTATGTCCCTGCATTTGATACTGTATTTATGGATTTTCAAAAATTAAGAAAATCAATTAAAGCCCTAGATATTAAAACTGATGATAAAATAGTAGATGATATTGCTTCTAGTATACTCTCAGAATTTAATAAATATAGAACACACATCAGAAAAAATTATCCTGATGCATATAAAAAATTTACTACCAACGAAGGTGAAGAATTAGACGAAATGTCTACTACATCAGCAGGTGGGGCATCATTTACTCCAGGTGAGGGAATGCAATATGCTACACCAAAAGCGTTTAAGAAGAAAAAAGGAGATAATGCTGCTACTAAATATATGTATAAACTAGGATATAAAAAAGTTAACGAAGCGGAAGATGAAGGAATGAAGCGAGAGCAGTTCCAACAACAACGAATTGGTGACTTTGATGAACTAGATGGTAGACTAACAGTAACAAGCAAAAAATTAAAACAAGCAAAATTATCAACAGACAAGTACTATAGAGAAAACCCAAAAAGTTATGCCGTAGTATATGGTACTGATATGATTAACGATTATTTAAACGATATAGATTCACTTCTTACACAAGACTAATATGAAAACACTACAAGAACAATACAACGCAATTTGTGAGGGAAAAGGCCATAAAGGTACTTTCCTAAAAGCTGCAAAAAAACAATTCCCTAATATGGTTACTAATTCCGCAACTTTAGAAGAAACGGTACAGATCCTAGCCAATAGAAGTGTAATTAGTGAAAACCTAGGAGGTTATGTGGATTTAAAACCAGTAACTCAATGGGAAGGTAGAGTTAAAGAAAACTATGAATTAGCATATGAAAAATTCTTAGCTGAAGAAGCTAAAGTAGTAGAAAAAGACACTACCAAAGAAGTAGATGAAGCTAAAATAACAGGGTTTGATTATACTAATGAAAAAAACTTAGATAACCAAATTGGTTCAGAAGTACAAAAAGGTGTTTATTTTGAGGGTAAACAAGACCCGGATGCTACAGTAAAAGAACTTAAAGAAAGAGTACTTAAAAACCTTCAAAAAGATCAATTATATTATAAAAAGAACGCTATGTTCGGCATTGAGGGTCTAGGATTGGAAGAAATGGCATCTAACGAGGTATCAGGAAAACATAAAGAATCAGGATACTCAGATAAATTAAAAGAATTAGTAAAAGAATCATTAGGTTCAACATTGTCTACTAACTCCTTACTTGAATCAGATGCAGATGAGGATGATAGAGAAGATGACGAATTATCACCAGAAGAACTAGCTAACAAACACGCAGGAACACCATTTTTCAAAGAAGGAGAAGAAGCACAAGATGTTACAAAAACTAAAAAGAAAATGAAAAAAGAATCAATTGACACACAGTTAGCTGAAATTGGAAAAGAAGCAGAAGCTGTAAAATTAGAAGCACAGTTAAACTTTTTACATGATCACATTGCTGAAAAGCAAGGTAGAGTAGATTCAATTAACGAGGATGAAAATTTATCTGAATTAATTGATAAATCAAAACTTAAAGAAATGAATAAGTACATTAAAGAGCTAGGTAAAAAAGCTATGAAAATGGAAAAAATTTATGAAAAATCATGTGGTAAAGCTTATTCTAGACAAGAAGAAATTGTTGGAGAAGAAGAAATACCTTCATTCGAATAATATATGTCACAATTATTAATAGAAACTAATATCTGGAACGCCAACTCCATGTTAACTGAGAATGTTAGCAAGGAGAATGGTAACCTCGTAGTATCCGGCATACTAGCGACCGCCGAAGTAAAAAACGGTAATGGACGCTATTATTCACGTGAATTATGGGAACGGGAATTAGCAAAATACGCTGAGTTCGTAGATGGTAGAAGAGCAACAGGGGAATTAGACCACCCCGAATCTTCAGTCATCAATTTAAAAAACGTTTCTCACGTAATTACTGAAACATGGTGGCAAAACGACCATGTTATGGGTAAAATTGAAATCTTACCAACTCCATCAGGACAAATATTAGGTGCACTTATTAAAGCTGGAGTTACAGTGGGTGTATCATCTAGAGGGATGGGTTCTCTTGAACAGAGAGGTGAAGTAATGGAAGTTCAAGATGATTTCGAATTACTATGTTGGGATTTTGTTTCAACTCCATCTAACCCAGGTTCATTTATGGGTGTGTTAGCTGAAAGTAAAAACCCAAATTTAATTGATTACCGCCAAGTGAATAATACGATTCGAGAAATCTTATGTTCTAAAGGCTCATGTCCAATGTAAAGTATACCTCTGTATTGAGGCGCTACTAAGCCGAAAAACGCTCCCCGCAAGGGGGGCGTTTTTTATTTCTGGTCACATACGTATGATCATAATATACCATTTCTTATATGGTATTAGATTAAACAAAACCCCCATTACGGTTCTTAATAACCGTATTTCACAAAACAAATTTTGCGATTATGTCAAACAACAGAGATTTGCTCACAGAAGCAATTGCTGATGCTAAAGCTGTTAAAGAAACTGCTATAGCAAACGCTAAAGCTGCTCTTGAAGAATCATTTACTCCACATTTGAAGTCTATGTTAGCTGCTAAATTAGAAGAAATGGATAAAGACGATGACGTTAAGGAATCAGAAGAAATCCAAGAAACTGAAGAAGTAGTAAACGAAACTGAAGATGCTGTAACTGAAACTGAAGAAGTAGTAGAAGCAACAGAACAAGTTGATGAAGAAATCAACTTAGATGAATTCTTAGCCGAGCTAGAAGTAGCTGAAGGTAAAGAAAAAGAAGAAATCAAAGAAACAGAAGAATTAGACGAAACTAAAGAAGAAGTTTCAGAATCAGAAGAAATCGATGAAGCTGTTCCGTTAGAGGTGACAGAAGCAGACGAAGATGAAGATGAGACTGAAGAAGAAGCTGAAGGAGAAGCTAGTGAAGAAGTTGAAATTGATTTAGAGGATATGACTGAAGATGATCTTAAAAAGTTCATTGAAGACGTTATCTCTGACATGGTAGAAACAGGAGAATTAGAACCAGGACCTGATGCTGAAGCAGTAGAAGGAGAACCTATGGATGACATCGACATGCCTGCTATGGAAGACGAAATTGAATTAGAAGAAGTAGAAGAAATCGACGAAGCGAAAGAAGAAATCGATGAAGCTAAAGAAGAAGTTGAAGAAGGTAAAAAAGAAGAAATTGATGAAGTTGCTAACGCACTTGCTGAAGTTGAAGCTTTAAAAACTGAACTTAACGAAGTAAATCTTTTAAACGCTAAATTACTTTACACTAATAAGATTTTTCGTTCTAAAAACTTAACTGAAGCTAAAAAAGTACAAGTGCTAAAAGCATTTGACAAAGCAGCAACAGTCAAAGAATCAAAAGTTATCTTTGAAACATTAAACGAAGGACTAATTAATAAAGTTAGTGCCCCAATTAATGAAGTAAAAGGTAGTGCATCTAAAGCAACAGGAACAGTTAGCGTTGCTAAAAAACCAATTATCGAAAGTGATGAAATGGTTAATAGATTTAAAAAATTAGCTGGAATTATTTAAAAATAAAATTATATTATGAGCTTACAAACTCTTTTAGAATCTGCGAACCCATCGCACAGCCAGCAAAACGACGCCGCTCGTTTAGCTAGCAAATGGGAAAAAACCGGACTACTTGAAGGTTTAGAAGGATCACATAAGACTAACATGGGTGTTATCTTAGAGAACCAAGCTAAACAATTAGTAGTTGAAACTTCAGGAACAAACGCTGGAGGTGGATCATTCGCATCCGGACAGGGTGAACAATGGGCTGGAATCGCTTTACCATTAGTACGTAAAGTATTTGGTCAAATCGCTGCACAAGAATTCGTTTCTGTACAGCCAATGAACTTACCTTCTGGACTTATTTTCTTCCTAGATTTCCAATATGGAACAGGAGCTAAAGCAGGATCATCATTATATGGTGATGTTGAAGGATTTGCTTCAAACAAAACTGAAGGTGGTCTTTACGGAGCTGGACGTTTCGCATACTCACAAAATACTGTAACATCTGCACAAATTGTTAAAACAGCAACTACTGCATCTTGGTCTGATTTAAACTTTGACTCTACTTATGAAGTAGCTGCTAAAGCTGACTCATACAGATTAGTTGAATTTGCTGATAGTGACTTATTAAGCCCGGACAGTGAAGCTGTACGTTCTTTCGTAGTATCTGGATCAGCTGCTGATAAAGCAATTGCTGCTTTTACTGTTAGAAATGCTACTGATGATGGAACTATTTTCGTAATGCATAGTGATCACGTTGATGCTGCTGCAGGATTTAAAGTAACTTATTCTCAAGCTACTGCTGACAACCAAAGAGGTGATTTTGAAGACGGAAACGTTGGACTAAACGCAGGAAATAACCCTATCTCTATTCCAGAAATTAATGTGAACATGAAGAGTTCAGCTATCGTTGCTAAAACACGTAAGTTGAAAGCTGCTTGGACACCAGAATTTGCACAAGATCTTAACGCATACCATTCAATCGATGCTGAAGCAGAATTAACTTCAATGTTGAGCGAATACATTTCTTTAGAAATTGATTTAGAGATCTTAGATATGTTAGTAGAGAATGCTGATGCAGGTGACGAAGTATGGTCTGCTGTTAACAATCGTTCATACGATACAGTTACAGGTGACGGAACAACTTCTGACCTAGGATTTTACAATTCTCAAGGACAATGGTTCCAAACATTAGGAACAAAAATTACTAAATTAAGTAATAAAATTCACCAGAAAACTCTACGTGGTGGTGCTAACTTTATGGTATGTGCTCCAGCTGTAGGAACTATCTTAGAAGCAATCCCAGGATTTGCTGCTGACGGTGGATCTGCTGATGTAACTAAAGGTTCTTACGCTTTCGGTGTACAGAAACAAGGTTCAATCGGTGGTGGAAAAATTCAGGTTTACAAAAACCCTTACATGACTGAAAACACAATCCTATTAGGATTTAGAGGTGGACAGTTCTTGGAAGCAGGTGCTGTATTTAGCCCGTACATTCCATTAATTATGACTCCATTAGTATACGATCCAGATACCTTCACTCCAAGAAAAGGTTTAATGACTCGTTACGCTAAGAAAATCGTAAGACCAGAATTTTACGGACGTATCCGTGTTGAAGGTCTAAATACTCTATAATTTAGAGTTTAGATTTTAATTAAATTGAGCCCGGTCTTTGACCGGGCTTTTTTTATTTTAATATGTATAACAAAACATATTTTTATGGCGAGTAAAGCTCACACTGACGATATATATCGTGAAAAAAGATCACCTAAAAATCCAATAAAGTTTGCAATTTCATTAAATGAAGAACAAAAAGAAGCAAAAGCTAAAATCCTAGGAAACACAGTTACATTATTAGGAGGAGCTGCAGGGAGTGGAAAAACACTTTTAGCCTGTAATGTAGCACTTGATGGGTTATTTAGAAAAAAGTATGATAAAATAATAATTACTAGACCTACTGTATCAAATGAAGATATTGGGTTCTTACCTGGTGATTTAAAAGATAAAATGGATCCGTGGGTTCAACCTATATACCAAAACTTCTATTCCTTATATGGTAAGGAAAAAATGCAGAAGTATTTTGAAAATGGAGCAATAGAAATAGTACCCGTATCATTTATGAGGGGTAGAACATTTCTTGATGCCGTAGTAATTGTAGATGAGGCACAAAATGTAACTCATACTCAAATGGAAATGATAATATCCCGTTTAGGATTAAGATCAAAAATGATAATTTGTGGTGATTCACACCAAATTGATTTACGCAAAAAATCAGATTCTGGATTTAAGTTTCTATATAAAGCATCTAAAAAGATTAAAAATTTAGAGGCAATAACATTAGTAACAAACCATAGAGAACCAATTGTAGAGGATTTACTTGATTTCTATAGAGATGAACAAGATAAACGACCTAATACAAAGATTAGTGGTTCACATTCTAGGTAATATTTATAAATAAAATATATTATGGCCAACCCAGTAATATGGTCCGGAACCAGTACCTTCACACCAGGAAGTACACCATTCGGCTTTTATGATACCGATATAGACTTTACAGCTGATGCTGATAAGGTTTCTAGCTTTTGTGCTAGAAGATTAGGTTATCCCCTAGTTGATGTTGAACTTCAAGATATAAGTTTTTATGCTGCATTCGAAGAAGCAGTAACTACTTATGGTAATGAATTATATGCATACAAAATTAGAGATAATCAACTATCTTTAGAAGGAGCTCCAACAGGAAGTTCCTTAAATAAAAGCATAGTAACCCCTAGCTTTGAACCTATAATCAGGCTATCAGAACATTATGGTTCTGAAGCAGGATCCGGAGGAAATGTTACATACTATTCAGGTTCAATCCCTTTTACAGCTTCAATTCAAGATTACGATTTAAAATCATGGGCTTCATCTAGTGGTGTTACCGTTGATGGAGATTATGGGATAGAAGTTAAACGGGTATTCTTTCAATCCCCACCTGCTTCCGTCAAATATTATGACCCATATGTAGGTACAGGGTTTGGATCCCAAAACTTATTTGATTCATTTGGTTTTCAAAATATGTCTCCTGCAATCAACTTTATGATGATGCCATTGAATTATGATATGGCAACTATTCAAGCTATTGAACTAAATGATATGGTTAGAAAATCTAACTTTAGCTTTGAATTAACAAATAATAATTTAAGAATATTTCCTATTCCCAATAAAACACAAGGAAATCTTAGATTTGAATATATTAAACGTGAAGAACGTTTAGACGGTTCAATCCAAATAAAAAATGATAAGATAACTAACGTATCAGATACCCCTTATGATAACCCAACATATGCCCATATTAACAGTGTAGGTAGACAATGGATATTTGAATATACATTAGCATTATCTAAAGAAATATTAGGGTATATTAGAGGTAAATATTCAACAGTACCAATACCTGGAGCAGATGTAACCTTAAACCATGCTGATTTAATATCTGCCGCAACTGCCGAGAAAAATACTTTAATTGAAAGATTAAGAGGGTATTTTGATGAAACTTCTCGTAAGGCTTTATTAGAAAGAAAAACAGCAGAATCAGAATATGTTAATTTGGAACTAAAAAATGTTCCATACACAATTTACGTAGGATAATATGGCAATGTTCGGACGCTCACGAGATGTGAGTTTAATTAGAGGATTAAATAGGGAATTATTACATGATATAATAACCCAACAAGCGGCATTTTATAAGTTTAAATTAGAAGAAACTAAAACAAACTTATATGGTGAGGCCGCCGGTGAAAAGTTCTACGATGGTCCCTTTTTATTTAATTGTTTAATGGAAAGAGAAGACCAGGCATACCCCGAAAATGATAATGGTGTTGGTTTTACCCAAGGTATTGAATTTAGATTCTTAAGGGATGATATGGTAGATGCTAATGTAAAAGCTGAAGTGGGAGATGTTATATTATACCAAAATTCATATTATGGAATTGATAGTATAGTATCAAACAAATACTTTGTAGGCAAAAACCCAGATTACCCAAATAAAAACTCAGATGGGAGCGATAACCCACTTAACCCAGGATTAGAAGATTTTGGTAGTAATTTATTTGTAATATGTAAAACATATAGAGTACCAAGTGATAAAGTAGGAATATCCCCTCATAAAGAAAGATTTTAATGGCACAATTTAGAAAACCAGTACCTAAAACCCAAAAGCAAATCAGTAAAGGATTACAAGATGCTTTTGACACCACTAGAGGTAGTTCCCAAGAACTATCTAATAGAGGGACTAAGTTAAGTGCTAAAAATGACACGTCAAAACCACTATCTATCGGTATTAAGGATTTGGATGAGGCGGTGTTCTATTACTTCGATAACATTATTAAACCATCAGTAGTTCAAAACGGAGAACGTAGGAAAGTACCTGTAATATATGGGGATCAAGAAAGATGGAAATCATACAGAAAAGATGGGTATTATAGAGATAATGGTGGGGCAGTTATGCTCCCAATTATTATTATTAAAAGGGATTCTATCGAAAAAGACAGATCTGTATATAATAAATTAGATGCTAATTCCCCTAATTTATATGGTGGTTTTAGTACTAGCTATAACCCTAAAAATGCATATGGTAATTTTGATGTATTAAATAATCGTAAACCAGTACAACATCATAACTTAACTGTTGTACCTGATTTTGTTACATTAAAATATAGTTGTATCATACAGACATATTACATGGAACAATTAAATAAATTAATTGAATCTGTAGAATATGCTTCTGATTCGTATTGGGGTGATCCTGAACGTTTTAAATTTAGAGCCTTTATAGATTCATTCTCTACCGCAACTGAATTAACTGCTGGTAAAGATAGGTTGGTTAAGTCAAACTTTGATATTAGATTACGCGGGTATATAATTCCTGATGTAATACAAAAAGACTTGAATTCTGCTAAAAAGATAAACTCAAAGTCTAAAATAACCATAACATCAGAAACTGTATCTAATATAAACGATATATAACAGTTTTTTAAATGAAAGTTTTATTTATTGCACCTCACCTAAGCACAGGTGGAATGCCTGCATTCCTTCTTAAACGTATCCAAGCATTAAAACAATATACCAATATTGAGATATTTGTTGTAGAATGGAAAATGTACAGCCCTGTTTTTGTAGTCCAACGTAAGCAAATCCAAAAACTATTGGGTGATAATTTTATACCCTTACATGGTAAATATGGATTTCAACAAAATATAACTAAGATATGTTATGATAAAAATATAGATATAGTTCATATAGAAGAAGTACCTGAGGGTTTTGATAGTGGTAACCCCTTCCCCCTAGAAATACAAAGGGAGTTATATGATATTAAACACCCATGGAAGACTATAGAAACCTGTCATAACATCTATTTTGACCCTAAAGAAAATAAGCAAGTTTACCCTAATGGTTATGCTTGTGTTACCCCCCACCATATAAATTCAACCTTTAAAGATGTACCTAGTGCAAAATCTTTAATATCTTTTCCTATTGACCCAAGCATTCAAATTAAAACATCAAGAGAAGACCTGTTAATAAAAAATGGATGGAGAACAACAGGGGAATTTCATATACTTAACCTAGGACTATGGACATCAGGTAAAAACCAAAAGTATGCCCTAGAAATTGCTAAACATTTATATAAAAAATATGGTCTTACTTATATATTCCATTTTGTAGGAAACCAAGCACCTAATTTTCAACAATATTGGGAACCATTAATGTCAGATTTACCCCCTAATATTATAGTTCACGGTGAAAAATCAAATACAGATGAGTTTTTTGGTTATGCTGATCTTATGCTTTTTACATCAACTTGGGAGTGTAACCCAATTGTCTTAAAAGAGGCAATATCTAATAATACTAAAATAATGGCTTTTAATTTAGACCATTATGGTGATGAGTATAAAGGGTTAATAACACCTTTAACAGGAGACTTAAACACAGATGTTGACAAATTAATTAGGGATATCCATTCCCCAGTTGTATATTCCGTGGACAATTTAGAAGGTATAAAAGAATTCGCTTTAAAGCATGAAATGTTTTATAAACAGTTAATAAATGAGTAAAGGGGAACAAATTAAAATTAGCTTTGATGGTATTCCTAAGGTAGAGATATTAGGTAAAGAAGATAAAGAATATAGGGTAGAATTTATCGATGATTCTACTCAAGAACTTATTTATCATACTATCATCAAAAATAATATGTGGGCTGTCTGTAATCAAAGATGGTACACCCCTTGGAGGATAAAAATAAATGGTGAAACTAAGCTTATATTTGATTTAAAAGGAAAAGAAGTTAAAATAAACCTTGAATCTAAATCTGTAGGTGATACTTTAGCTTGGCTCCCCCAATTTTTCGAATTTTCTAAACAATATAAATGTAATGTTACTATTTCTACGTTTCATAATGAATGGTTTAAAAACCTAAAAAAATATAAGAATTTAAAATTTATTGAACCTGGAGAATCAGGTGATTTTTATGCCCGATATTTAATAGGATGGTTTAAAACTAATGAACAGTGGGACGAAGGAGAATATCACCCAATAAAACCCAATACAATCCCTCTTATTCAAACGGCAACTGATATTTTAGGTTTACCTTATAAAGAGATAAATTATGGTGTTGATTTTAAACCAAAAGAAAGACCTTTACCTACAAAATATATTTGTATAGGTCCTCGTTCAACTGCGGGTTTAAAAGAATGGCCCCACCATTATTGGGGAGAATTAGCTAATTTGCTAAAAAATGATGGTTATAGAATAGTTAATATTTCTTATGAGGGTTTTAAAATGCCCAATATTATAGATAGAAAAGAATTAAATTGGGAAGACACTTACAATTATCTATACCATGCTGATTTATTTATAGGTTTAGGATCAGGCCTATCTTGGTTTAATTGGGCTATGAAAAAACCTACAGTTATGATAAATAATTTTATTCCTTATGGATATGAAATGACACATAATACTACTAAAATAGAAGACTATTCTGTATGTAATAATTGTTGGGTTAAACCCCAACATATGTTTGATAAAGGAGATTGGGATTATTGCCCAGAACATAGAAATACCCCACTTCAACACATTTGCCATAAAGTCCTCTCACCACAAAAAGTTTACAAAAAAATTACACAACTACTTAAATTTAAAACAATTAATTAATATTTATAATCAACAAAGATCAATTTATGTCTAAAACAGTAAAGTTATCAAAAGAAGAGTTACAAACAATTACAAACAACCAAGACGAGTTAACAAAGTTAACATTTGCTATTGGTCAAGTAGAAGTACAGAAACAACGTATCGTATCTGATTTGCAAACAGCCCAACAACGTCAAGATTCTTTTGGCACAGAGTTATTTGCAAAATATGGGGAAGGAAACATTAGTTTAGAAACAGGTGAATTAACCTTAATCGAAACGCCAGAACCAACTGAAAAAAAAATAAAAACCGCAAAATAAAATAATTTTTTGAGGGGTTTTTCAATATTTATAAGAAAATAAAATCTAAATAAACATATAAAATGGCAGAAACTTTATTATCTCCAGGTGTATTAGCCCGAGAAACTGACCAATCTTTTATCCAAGGACAGCCCCTACAAGCAGGTGCTGCAATTGTTGGTCCCGCTGCAAAAGGACCAGTTGGTATTCCAACTTTGGTTACTTCTCCTAGTGAATATGAAGCAATTTTTGGTGGTATAGTCGTTAGTGGCTCACAACAATATTCGTATTTAACGAGAACTTCCGCTCAAAATTATTTTTCCCAAGGTGGTGATTCATTATTAGTTACCCGTGTTGTTAGTGGTAGTTTTACTGGTGCAACTAGTACTCCTATAAACAATACTAATGGGGATAGTGCTTTTACTTTAGAAACTTTAGATGAAGGTGTACTTGCTAATAGTGCTACTGGAACTAAAGATAACATTAAATGGGAAATTACCGGAGTTGATATAGACCGAGGTTTATTTAGCTTATTAGTACGTAGAGGTGATGACATTCATAAATCAAAGACTATATTAGAAACATTTTCTAATCTATCATTAGATCCAAAAGCACCAAATTACATTACTAAGAGAATTGGTAACACTACTTTCTCAATAGATACAACAGATGTTGATCCATATGTAAAATCAGACGGTGAATTTGTTAACCAAAGTAAATACCTAAGAGTATCTACTGTTAACACACCAACTTTAGATTTCTTTGACAATAACGGAGATGTTGATGTTGCAGATAAAAATAGAATCCCACTTGCTTCAAGTGGTTCATTTAGTGGGGCTACAGGTGATTTATTCCCCGGAGCAGCAGCTAGATTTGGAAAAGCAATTTCAGGAGCAGGTAATATTCAAGGTTTAACCCATACCGACTATACAGAATCTTTAGATTTGTTATCAAATACTGATGATTACAAATTTAACTTAATTTCAGTACCAGGACTTAACCATACTGATCATGCTGCTACAGTAAATAAAGCTGTAACATTAGCTGAAACAAGACAAGATTGTATCGCTATAGTTGATTTAAGACCATATGGTGCAACTGTAGCAAATGTAACAACATCTGCAACTGCATTTGATAGTTCATATGCTGCTACATACTGGCCTTGGTTACAAACAATTGATCCAAGTACTGCCCAAACAGTTTGGGTACCAGCATCAACAATGATACCGGGAGTATACGCATTTACTGATAGATCAAGCGAGGCATGGTTTGCCCCAGCGGGTCTTACGAGAGGTGCTTTAGGCAACGTAACTAAAGCGGAAAGAAAGCTAACAGCTGGAAATCGTGATAAATTATATACGTCAAATGTTAACCCAATTGCTACATTCCCTGGACAAGGTGTTGTAGTATTCGGACAGAAAACATTACAGAAAAAATCAAGTGCATTAGATAGAGTAAATGTACGTAGATTACTTATTGAACTTAAATCTTATATTTCACAAGTTGCAGATAACTTGGTATTTGAACAAAATTCAATTGCTACTAGAAACGGATTTTTAACAACAGTTAATCCATACCTAGAAGGAATCCAACAAAGACAAGGTCTATATGCTTTTAAAGTAGTAATGGACGAAACAAACAATACCGCGGATGTAGTGGATAGAAATGAACTAATAGGTCAGATTTATTTACAACCTACAAAAACCGCTGAATTTATTATGTTAGACTTTAATGTAACTCCAACAGGAGCTTCATTTCCGGCATAAAAACAAAAACTAAGAATATTTATAATAAACGCAAAGTAAAATGGCAATATTAGATAGTAACGAAATTTTTTACACCGCATTCGAACCTAAACAAAAGAATAGATTTGTATGTTATATTGATGGTGTACCTTCATACCTTATGAAAGGTGTAGGAGCTGTAACCGTAGAAAACGGAACAGTAGAATTAAATCACATCAATGTACAACGATTTGTAAAAGGTAAAACAAAATGGGGTACAATCCAATTCACATTATTTGATCCTATCACTCCTTCAGGAGCTCAATCAATTATGGAATGGGTTCGTTTACACCATGAATCAGTAACTGGACGTGATGGTTATAGTGATTTCTATAAGAAAGATCTTACTATCAACGTATTAGGACCTGTAGGAGATGTTGTATCAGAATGGGTAATTAAAGGAGCATTAATCACAGCTGCCAGTTTTGGAGATTACGGTTGGGATCAAGAAAATGCTGCTCAAGAACTTACAATGACCGTTCAACCCGATTACTGCGTTTTAAATTTTTAAAATACTTTCCCTCTATTATATTCTTTCAAAAGGAGCTTGGCTTATGTCAAGCTCTTTTTTATATTTAATATGTATAAGTATAAAATAAGTTATTCAAAATAAAGACTATGGCCGATTTTACAACCCCAACTGAAATGATTGATTTACCTTCTCAAGGTAAACTTTACCCACCAAACCATCCTTTATCAAGTGGAAAAATAGAAATGAAATATATGACCGCTAAGGAAGAAGATATTTTATCTAACCAAACATATATTCAAAATGGTACTGTAATCGATAGACTATTAAAGTCACTAATCGTTACTAAATTAAATTACGATGATATTCTAATAGGAGATAAAAATGCAATAATGATAGCAGCCCGTATATTAGGATATGGCCCTGAATATAAATTTGCTACCGTTGAAGGCCCTCAAACCGTAGATTTATCTACACTAGAAAATAAACCATTACATGAAGATGTATTAAATGCGGATTCAAACAACTTTAATTTTAAATTACCAACTACTGATAACGAGATTACGTTTAAGTTTTTAACCCATGGTGATGAGAAAAAAATTGAAAGGGAATTAGAGGGGCTTAAAAAAATAAATAAGGACGCTTCTCCCGATGTGTCTACTAGACTTAAACATTTTCTAACCTCTATTAATGGTGATAGTGACCCACCAACTATACGTAAATTTGTAGATCAGGCATTTCTTGCCCGCGATTCACGAGCTCTTAGAGAATATGTTAATCAAATCCAACCTGACGTAGATTTGACTTTTTTTCCCCAAGATAGAAAATATTCAAAATCCATCCCAATTGGTATCGGGTTTTTTTGGCCTGACGTCTAAAGAGGCACCTGAATTTAGATTAAACGTATTTTCAACTATTCATCAAATCGTATTTCACGGTAATGGTGGGTATGATTGGAATACTGTTTATAATATGCCTTTATGGCTCCGTAAGTTTACTTTTAATGAAATCAAAAAGCATTATGAAGAAGAAAAGGAGTCATATGAAAAAGCTAAAGGGAAATCCGGCAGTAACACAAGTCTTGTTAATTCCGATGGTACAGTAAATACTCCCGATTTTAAACAAGCATCAGAGGGGTATAAAGGTAAAACAAGTTATAAATAATAATATTTATAATAAAACACCCCCATGGCTGACGGAGAAGAATTAAAAAATAACCTATCAGATAGTTCCGAAATACTAGATAACATTCGTGATATTGCTGTTCAATTAGAAAGCGTATTAGGAAGCATGGCTGGTGAGTTTAAAGAACAACTTAAAGGAGGTAGTGCTGAAGTAAAAGCAATAGAGGAGTTTACTAAGAGAAGTGTTAAGAATCTTACGAGTAGTGCTGGTCAGTTAGCAAAACTATCTAAAGAATCATTAAAAGGAGACAAAAGTAGCGTCAATATCTCAAAAGAATTAGTTAAAGCAAAAACTAACCAATTAATCATTGAATCCAAAATCAAACTCCTTGTAGATCAGTTATTAGTAGCTGAAGGGGAGGAGGCAGATGCTTTACAAAGGTCATTAGAAACTTTATCAGAAAGTGCAGACACAGCTGGTATTTTAGTAAATAAATTCCAAGAAGTTAATGACGCCGCGAGTGAAATTGATTCAAAAGGAAAATACTTTGATAAAGCAAAGAAATTTGTAGATGGGATCCCTGTATTATCTGGTCTTTTTGGTCCGGGTTTTGCTGAAGCTTCTAAAGGACTTAAAGAAGCTGCTTTAGAATCTGATAAAACAAAACGCAACTTGATGAAAGTTGGTGCTGTAGCTAAAGGTATAGGAAAAATAGTAGATTTTAGCCTTGTAGGAATGTTATCTGCAGCTGATTCCTCCACTACAAATTTGGCCAAACAATTAGCAGTAAGTAAAGATACAGCTCGAGGATTAAGAGCAAACTTTAATTCGATCGCTATAGATAGTGGTACTGCCGCTTTAAACTCCCAAAATTTAACAGAATCCTTTATAGAATTAGGAAATGAAATGGGTGCAGTTAGTGGTTTTACTAATGAACAAGTTGAACAACAAGGAAGATTAACTAAATTAGTAGGATTACAGGGGGGTGAAGCCGCTAAACTTGCAGAATTTGGTATGATACAAGGTACTTCTACCCGTGAAGCTACTACCGATATTCTCCAACAAGTAAAACTTTTAGAACAAGAAACTGGAATTAGATTAGAGGGTAGAAAAATTTTAGCTGAAGTAGCTAACGTTAGTGGGAGATTAGGAGCTCAATATGGGTTTAATACCCAACAAATAGCAAAAGCGGTAGTCCAATCCCAAAGATTAGGTTTATCCTTAGAAGATACAGCGGGGATTGCAGGTAATTTACTTGATTTTGAATCATCTATTACTAAAGAACTTCAAGCTGAACTATTAATAGGTAAAGACTTAAATTTAGAACAAGCTAGACTTTTAGCATTACAAGGGGATTCTGCCGGGGCAGCAGCAGAACTTGCAAAACAGTTTGGAACGGCCGAAGAATTTTCGAGTTTAAATGTAATCCAACAACAATCCCTTGCTGACGCTATGGGTATGAGTGTTGACCAACTATCAGATTCAATTAGAAAACAACAAGTCTTAAGTAGTTTAGGAGCTGCAAGCATTAAACAATTAGAAGAAGAAGGTAGACTAGATGAACTTCGAGGAGATGCAAACGGTGAACTTTTACTACAACAGTACGAACAACAATCAGCTGCTGATAAATTTGCAAGTGCCGTAACTAAAATCCAATCAGCCTTTGGTTCTTTAATGGAAGGTCCTTTAGGAGGAGTTGTAGATATGATGACTGGTTTAGCTGATTCTGCATTTGCGGTATACACTGCTATAGGACTTATGGCTGGTATATCATTGGTAAGAACAATTGGAAGTCTTGCTACTATGGCTGTAAGTTTAGGATCATCAGCTTTATTTGCCACTACTACCAGTGCCGCCCTTACTCTGGGTATAGGTGCAATAGCAATCGCCGGGGGTATAGCATTAGTATTAGCAGCTATGGATAGTGGAAAAGGTAAAGTCAAAACCATGAATGATGGTATAATACCCCCGGGTTTTGGAGATCGTATTATA
>TARA_B110000285_G_scaffold17765_1_pt1 | contig 23868 bp, 18 predicted proteins | sample TARA_B110000285 | Tara Oceans TARA_B110000285 (sample SAMEA4397756) | marine metagenome | biome: Polar Biome; feature: [SRF] surface water layer (ENVO:00010504); material: water (ENVO:00002006), including particulate matter (ENVO:01000060) such as... | depth 5 m
ATATAAATACATACATGAATATAATAAAATATGTCTAATAATGATATGATCAACAATACTTCATATGTAGTTATGAAGATTGAAAATGAAAATTTAGTAAGTACCTATAATAATAAAATGACAAATTGTACAGAAGAAATTCGGAATACATATTTTCCAGAATATCGTTTACATATGACTGATATATTTGATGAATTATTATATGTTACAAATACAACATGCTGTGATAATGAAAATTGTGAACGAGAAATAGATAAGAATAATGCTATTTATCAAAAAATATCGTGGTTAGATTGTCATTTTTGTAGTGAACCTTGTCAAAATTATGGCAATTGGAGTATTCGATACGATATAAGAAAAAAAAAAATAGAAAAACCAATATATTATTATTAATATAATTTAACAAATATACAAATTAAATTAACAAATATTTATGAATCTATTTTTTTCAAAACCAGAGTGAGTTATATCTTGTTTAAAATCCTCCAGGGAATTTAACGAGATTGGCACCAATACCGAAACCAGCACCAGAACGTGCACCAACTGCTAAACTAGGGACATAAGTATCAAGGATACTGAATGTAGCAGCAGCAGTTAAAGCAATGAGTGCGACCTCATCTAAATTCATACCCTTCTTGGGGATAGCATATGCAGCAATGGCAACCATTAAACCTTCAACAAGGTATTTAATAGCTCTCTTGACTAGTTCACCTAAATCTAACATATCACCTAACATTATATAAATTGAAAAGAAAAAAATATAATGGATTCAATATTATTAACAAAAATGTTTTGTAAGATTACGAGATAATATTGTTTCTTATTAAAAATACTTAAATAATAAGCCCATTACTTAGTTATAATGAGTTTTTCTAAACCTATTGAACATACAAATACATTAGATGGCGTTACTTTAAAGACTCTTCCAGATGGAAGTGATAATGCTAAATATATTGATTTATTGGACGAAGATAAGTCTATTGCAGGCCAAAAATTCGCATGTCTATCTTTTATTTCACCTGAACAAATTATTAAGCAAAAACAATTATTTTTATTTGAGAATTTTATCAAAATGTGGGATGTTAGTAAGTCATTGGATAAATTCACTCAATTTTTAAATTTCGTATCTTACAAATATCATCTTGATTTTGATAAAATTACAGAGGATTTCAAAGAATTTTCTAAAGACGAGAAGGAGAAATTATTAACGTCTACAGTCGAAGATGATTATAAGAACTTTTTAGATGAGCATGAAGACCGTCTTGAGAAGGAGTTTGGCGAGAAACATTCATTCCAAACATCTGTGCGTGGAATCAAGGTTCGTGGTGTATTTCCTACACAACCTGAAGCAGAACTTAGATGTAAGATGCTAAGACAAAATGACCCTAATCATGATGTATATGTTGGTCCTGTTGGCATTTGGGTTCCATTTCATCCTGATGCATACAAGACTGGTCGTGTTGAGTATATGGAGGAAACATTGAATGAATTGATGAGTGAGAAGAAAAAGAACGAAGACAAGGCTAAGGACGAGTTTGATGCTCGCGTAAAGGAGACCAAGGAAAAAGCAATTGAGGAAAATAAGAAAAAGGCTGCTGAATCTGGTAACAAATTGACACAAACCATTAATAAGGATGGTGCTCTGGTTTCTGTAGCCAATATGAATACTCAAGAGACAACTATGGGTGAAAATGTTACGATTGAAGATATCAAGAGTGAATTATTTGAGGGTGAAAATGTTGTAACAAGTGATAAGAATGATCGCGGTCTTTCCAACTTAATTGGAAAGTAAATGAGTGAACATAAAATCAGTAAATTCCAAATAAATAATAATATATTTAATATATTATTATTGCTATAGTATTATTGCTATTACATTACATTACACAGGATCATCCCAATTATTTAAATCGTCATCAGGCAATTCTATTGCACTAGTAAAATCAGTCGTAATACCAGCTTTTTTTATGGTATCCTCTAATATATTGTGGTCTTGTAAAGCAGTAAATAATTGTTTACGATTACTTAAAACTAACTTACGGTCTGTAATATAATTTTTATTTCTCGCCTTGGAATCCATAATGGATTCATATTCGGTTGTCAGTCCTTGTTTGGTTTCAATAATAGTGAGATATTCATCATCCATGGATGCCTTTATTTGTTTCCATTCTTCTAATTTTTCTTTGACATTTTGGTGTTCCCACAATTCCACCTTAGTGCGTGGGCCTAATATGTCCATTCTAAATTCTATTTTATTATGTAAAGTGGCGTATTTTTCACGTAAATTGTGAATCCTTTCTTTCTGTTCGTCTAATTTAAAATACTTTGAAACAGACAATATAAGACTAATGTACGTTGAAATACCAATACCGGATACAGATACAATAGATTCATCTGTGCCGAAATAATTTTTGGTTGATTGAAAAAAACCAGACAGAGTTGAGAAAGCAATGACGGATATTTGAATACAATTAATATATGTTACTAGTTCACTGTATTTTATATCCAATAACCGTTTTGTTGATTTACACTCTTTCAAAATATACAAATTATTGTTTATAAGAGCGTGTAATTCATTTTGGAATATAATGAATTCTCTCGTCCCTTTATAACTATCTCTATCGTCATTCGCATTATTTTCATCTACATAAGATGAAATCGGTGGTTTTGATGATTTATTATTGGATAGTTTATTGGTGTTACTAGTAATATCATTTGTACCCTTTTTACCAGTATCAATACTGGATTTCTTGTTATTGTCTGTAGTTTTATTTGTTTTCGCCTCTATAATTTCTAAATCTATATTTGTTTTTCCATCATTTATATTTTTTGACATTTCGTCCATATTGTTTTTTGTATTTTTATTCATTATATAATAATAATACAAAAAAAATAATCTTATTTATCTACACCATCATGGAAATTTACCATTTGTTTTTTTTCACATGTATCTTAGGTCCAGCACCCTTCTTTTGTACACTATTTGGGTCATAGATTTCATCTTCATCATCACTGCCAATATCTTTGGACAATTCCCAAAATTCTTTTGAACCTAATTTGAAATTGCCGTGATTTTGTGCTTTGTACCAGAAAATTTGGTCTTGAAGTTTATTTGACTTGGCATTATTGTTAATAACAAGACACTCAAAATTTTCAGTACATTGGTCCATTACTTGACAAAATGATTCAAATGTTGGAAACATGCCCGCATAATTTTCCCATATACGTTTTCTGTTTGCGATATAAGGTTCCCTTAATATAAACACGTAATCAATATTGGTTCTTAAATTTGGTGGAATACCTAGCGGGTATTGCATAGTAATAATTAACATGATTTTCCAATGTCTGCCATTCATGAATAACAGTCTCATCAGTTTGTCCTTGGTCCATTTGTTATCATATAAACAATCATCTAGAATGACAAATGCTCTAGGGTCAATATTGGTCCTCTTATATGCCTCCATTTCCTTTTTAATCTGCTTTAAAACCGTCTTTTGTCTCTTTAATATATTTTCAATAATGGCTGACTGATATTCATCATGAATAAACAATTTAGGCACGTGTTCGGCAAAAAAACCATTTCCTGCCTCGGTTCCAGATATCACTGTTCCGATTGGGATATCTTGATGATGATACAGTAAATCGCGAACTAAAAAACTTTTACCAGTGTCTCTTCTACCGATTAACACAACAACTGGACCCTTATTTTCATCAGGACGAAAACTAATATTTTTCATATCGAATTTTTTCATATCGAGCGACATGCTTTAACTTCTAAAAAGAAAAAAAATGTAAAATGATTACGAAAAAATAAGTTTAAATGACTTATTATATTTACTATTAGAATAATAAAGAATGGACGATTCTTTATATTACCGGAAAACCAAAAATGAAGAGTTGTTTAAAGCTTTAGAAAACTCTCATTTAGGATTAGACAGTTTACAAAATTATGTTCCGTTGTATGAAAAGTTTTTTTCCCTCAACAATAATAATTTCAACAGTATTAATTTAAATCAAAAATACTATCTTCATAATTTGAAAGAAGAAATAAATCAAAATACAATAGTGGCAACCGTAGCCGATAACTCCAATAATATTTTCAAAAAGGATGTTTTTTGTAAGTTTTCGCCATTACTCGACCCATTAAAGTATTTAACAGGGAAATACGATATATCCTCGAATGATATGATTCCATTGCCTCAATACAATAAACAGACTCTTTTTCCTAAACTACATGATAAAAATAATACAGCATACATTGATTCTTTTTTTACCTATATATCTAGTCAATTGTTACATAAGTATGATTTTTTAAATAGTATTGACTATTATGGTTCATTTTTATGTAAACAACAGAAATTTCAGTATAATATTTCTGAAGACATCGACTATTTGAATGAGAGCGATTTTTTTCATAAAAACAAGGATGAATACTATTCAATAGAAAACGAAAATTATAATACCATATTCAATTTCAACTCCCGAACCAACAAAAGGAAAATAGTTATAAATGGTAAGTTAGATGAATTAATAGTGGATATTTTTAGTAAGGACGATTTCTCTCTATTCACCGCGGATGAAACAAAGGATTCGTCTCACAGTAACAGTGTACGTGTTGTAGATTTAAGTGAAGTGTGTATATATGATCAACCATTGAAAAAGTCTAGTTCTTCTGGTTCTGTTTCTTCAGCATCGACCTATAGTTCCAAGTCATCAAATACATCTATCGATGAATTATCATATAATGGGGATAGTGGTAGTGACAGTGACAATGAAAGTGATAATAGTAGCACTAGTTCTAGCAGTTGCGATGAGGAAGATATTTTTTGCTCGCTTTTCAATTTCCCGGTTCAAATGATTACTATGGAAAAATGTGAAAATACATTGGATTATTTAATGGAAAATGATATGTTAGACAATAAAGAATGGACATCATGTCTATTTCAAATTATTATCAGTTTGACGTTATTTCAAAAAAGCCTTTCGTTTACCCACAATGATTTACATACAAACAACATCATGTATGTTCCTACTGATAAGAAATTCTTATACTATTCGGTAAACAATATCACTTATAAGGTACCTACGTATGGTAAGATATACAAATTAATCGATTTTGGTAGATCCATTTATAAATTTAACGGACAAATAATGTGCAGTGATAGTTTTCATCCCAAGGGCGATGCAGCATCTCAATATAATTGTGAACCCTATATGGATAATAACAAGCCAAGATTAGATCCTAATCCTAGTTTTGATTTATGTAGACTAGCTTGTTGTTTATATGATCATTTTGTAGAAGACATATTTGATGCTGAATTGGTATTCAAGGAGAACAAACTAGCAAAGATGATTGCGTCATGGTTGATGGATGATAAAGACAGAAATATTCTATATAAAAATAGCGGCGAAGAGAGATATCCTGAATTTAAATTATATAAAATGATAGCTAGAACAATTCATAATGCGATACCTCAACAACAATTGGACAACATTGTATTTAAAGAATACATTGTAAGTAAGAAAAAACTCAATAAAAACGCCAAGATAATGAACTTGGACAAAGTTCCCAATCTACAATAGAAATATATAGAATTTAGACCATTTGAAAACAACATTTTATATTATTGATAATTGTAATAAAATAAAATAAAATAAGTAGGCTAAGAGGCACGATACGCATTTTAAAATGATGGCTTATCTATAAATGCCATGGTATTTTTTCCAGCCCCTTTTATTTCTTTACTGTCAAATTGTGAATACATGTAAATACCCACCACTGCTGCAAAATACACAATCAATGACTCTTTTATAACTATTTTTAATGGCTTCTTTTCATCATCTGGTACAAATTTCATTTCTAAAAATTTAAACAGGAAAAAAACAGTTGATATGGCTAAAGCATATATGAAAATATCTGTCATTTACATTAACTAAAAATAAAGTTAATGTAAATTTTACGAATTAGAATTTTATTTACCCATTTTATGTCAAAACTTCTATTTCTTCAAGACCTATGGGAACCTTGTTCAACTCTATCGGCTTTTCCAAGTCATGAACATCTAATTCAGTAAGATTTATCGTACCGCCTATTTTAATTTTTTCTTCCGCGTCATCATCATCCTCTTCCAACTTTCGTGCTTCATGTCTTTCATTACTAATTTGTTCCAATCGTTCTACATTTTTAGGGGCTGATATTTCTTCAATTTCACGTGTTGTACTAATAGCATTATCTATATCGTTAAATTGGATTTTTCCATCAGGATTACGGATCATTGTATCTAACGGTTCTAATGGATCAATTCGTAATTCACTTTTACGATTAGTGTTATCATCACCACTAATGTCATCCTTAGTATTATCAGCATCCTTATCAGCATCTTCGTTTGTTGCGTCCTTATCATCTTTACTCTCCTCAATAATTGGTTCAGTAGAAATTATTTCTTCACTTTCCTCTACTTGAACATCTTCTTCGATAGACTCATCCAAATACACTTTTAAAATATTCTCTACTGGAATATTATCACGAATTGTGTCTAATATTTGCTCTCTTATAATTAATTCTAGCTCGCGATTATGTTTTTGTATTTGGAGGGGACTGATATTTTTTTCAAATAAGTAAATATTTGTGTATATTTTTCTAGCAGCATTTATGTATACTTTATGAACAAAGTCCGTCAAGGAAGGAACACTTATATCAATTTTCTTCTGTTTATTTCCAGCACGCATACATGTCAAACTTTTCAACTGGATAATATGAACACAGCTAATTAAATCAGTAAGATAACCACAATTGCTTTTTTCAGTTATACGTTTTGTCTCTTCTTCTAAAATAGATGGATTCCATTTGGGAATTCTTGCTAAAAAATTTTGAAATGTCATTAAATATTTTTCGGTTTCATCATTTTCTTGACATAATTTCCACGACTCCTCAAAAATCGACTTAAATCCTTCCATAGTTAATGGAGTAAAAATGTTGATTAATCGTGCACACCACTCATTTCTAGACTCTTGTAAACTTGATATTGAATAGTCGTCCATTTACATAAATGAAATATTTTCTAATTGATAATCTAAACGCTTTAGTATAAAATTTAATATACACGCCATAAGAATTTTTTCATCCCTAAATTCTCGCTTTATTTTTTGAATAAACACTAAATACTCATATCTTTTTATTTCATCTATTTCCATCGTTTTAATATATTCGGTTAGGTCCAAAGCACTATACCCTTTTTCATATAACGTTTCACTGATATTAGTTACTTTTTGCTCCTTGATTTTTTCTAATTCATTCTTAAATTTGGTATTTTTTTGTTTATTGAGTTTTGTCGTAGAAAAACAATTGTTTAAATTATATGTGTGTAAATTCATTTCTTTACCATTTATAATTGGTACGGGAATAAATATCTCGCAAAAACGTGACAATATCGGTTTCAAAAGTTTATATTTGTCATCCACTACAATGAAAAATCTGGTTGAATGACTGAATAGTTCAATACATCGCCTTAGAGCTGATTGGGCATCAATAGTTAATTTATCAGCATTTAACAATAGGATACTCTTAAATATACTCCCTTCGTTTAAATTTATGTTTGATCTCGCAAAAAACTTGAGTTCTTCTCGTATAAATTTTATACCCTTACCGTGAGCACAATTTACAACCATAACATATTTTTTCATATAATTCGCTTCACTTTTATAAACTTGCTTTAGGAAATTGAATAGTATAGTTTTCTTACCACAACCAGATGTTCCGTGAAAGATTAAATTAGGTATTTTCTTATTTTCTATAAAATTGTTTAGTTTCTCTACAATATTCTCATGAATGGTTAATGACATCAATATTATACTATTTAGGTGATTACTTTTTAATTCTTTTTACGTTATTCTATATAATATATTATTCCACGTTTATTATATAATAAATACCGCGAATGAATTATTTAGTGTATGATTTATTCAGTGGTGTTGGTTTTTGTAATCAATTATTTTCACTTGAAACCGCAATTTATTTAGCTAATATAAGTAATCGTAAATTGATTTTATTAATAAAAAATCCATTATGTCATTGCGGTAGTTCTTCGTGGAATTATGGAACCATTCTAGATTTTTTTAGCGACGATTATTTAAAATATTTGCCTCATGGTGTAGAAGTACATTACGGTGCGGTACCTGAACAGTATACCGAAATATTAAGTGATACGGAAAAAACCAATAATGTATTATTTGGAAGTAAATTTTCCCAAATAGGATTCATAGACAAGGAAATACTTGCGTTACATAAAAATAACATTAATGTCGCCTGCATTAAACAGTTTTTAAATGGTAGAAGACCACGTATTATTGACTTGTCAACCTGGAGACATGAATATATTTACATAACGGAATCAAATGCTTCTCGATGTTTTTCCAATTTTTTAACATCCACTAATAATTATCAATTAATGTCAAATATATGTGAATCGTTGACTCATTTACATGAAACCTTTTATTGTATTTTTAATCAGCTATCATATCCCGATAAATACATGGGGATTCATTTTCGATTCGGTGATGCCCGATTATCAACGAGCGTGGTAAATTCCCGATGTAATGATGATATTCAGCATGCTCTAGAAATAATAGAAAAACATAATGATTGTAATAAGGAAATTGTAATTATGGCAGACAGAAAAGACACATTATATTTAGCTAATATCAGTAACAATATTGAAGCCAATATTACGTTCACGGAAGATATTATAGAAAGCATAGATTTGGACAAATATTTTCCAAATATTACTAATAAATTGGTCATTCAATTTTTATTACAGAAATATATCTGCGAAAAGGCAGACGTATTTATTGGATATGAAGGTAGCACAGTGTCACATCATATTCATTATGGTAATTATATTCAAAATAAACCATATAAGTATTATACAAATAAAAATATTGTTCATAAACCAGAGGAATGTTCATGGTTTCTCAATGGTGTATATGGTGGCGGAATAGGCTGGAAACTATTTTTCCCCGATAATATATTTTTGAATAAACTGAAAATAATTACTCTTACCAATGATGGTTATAAGCACCTAACTGATAATTTGTTAATTTCTATGGCGAAATTAGGTATAGAAAAATCGTTAAAAATATACTGTATAGGTAATGAATCCTACAATTATTTCAAAAATAAATATTGTTTTAACGAAGTAGAGCAAGTAGACGCAAATGATTCTTATTTAAATACTTGGGTAGAATACAAGGCATGCCAGAGCAAGGATGAAATCGGGAAAAAGCAATGGGCATCCATTACCTCCTATAAAATATATGCTATTCACAATGAATTGAAATCTGACAATGATGTTATATTTATTGACGGAGATATTGTCTTTGAAAAAGATCCATTTAACTATATGATGGACTCTCTGGAACCAGATACGGAAATGTTAATTCAAAATGACCACCAAAATGCGGAAAATCCCAACATGTGTACTGGATTTTTCTGGATGAAGTCAAATGAAAATACCATTAATATTACGAATTTTGAGACAATTACCAAAAATATTGACAGTTTTCAAAACGACCAACAATATATAAGACGATTTTCAAAGCGTATAAAACATAAATATCTAGATTTGGGAAAATTTCCTAATGGTAAGTATTATAGGGAAAATCATAACAACATCGAACCATATATTATTCATTTTAACTATGATGTATCCGATTATAAGATTAAACGCATGAAGCAATTTAATAAATGGTATTTAGATGACGCATCTACGAATAGTGTATTTGAAACACGTACACCACAATTGATTTCGGCAGTTGACACCGTTGTAAAAAAACCGAATAACAGTGTGAATTATATACATAAAAGCAATGATTCCAACTCAATATGTGATTTTCTTGAAACACGTAATGTAAAAATTAAACAAGGATATATAACACAGGTTGAAGAACACGCCAATCAATTAGTGAGCCATTTAAAAAGCATATGCGATGTAGAGCAAGTAAAAAATGTATTGGAAGTAGGTTTTCTAGCCGGACATTCAGCCGAATTATTTTTGAAATTAAATGACCAAGTAAAGGTAACAAGTATTGATGAAAGTGTGTTACAGAGTGTTAATGTAGGTAAAGAATATATTGATGTAAATTATCCAGAACGTCATACATTAATCAAGGGAAATAGTAATATTATTTTAAAAGACAATGTAATGACTGTTTCAGAAGTGAAATATGACATTATACTCATAGATGGCAGTTTTAAATATGACATAGTAAAGCAAGATATTATACTGTCAAAACAGTTCGCACACGAGAATACACTTGTTATTATTAATAATGTATTGAAAAATAAAAAATGGGCGAAATACTGGACCCAAGAAGTAACTAATGCTACCACCGATTTAGAGACGGATGGTTTTATTAACAATTTACATAATATTGATATTGATGTTGGTAGAGGAACTGTAACATGTAAATATGGTTTAGTTTGTTCTACTAATACAATTTTAAAACCAGAAATAAATAATAATTGTAAACGTGTTGTTATAAAATCAACACGTACAGCTGGGTTTTATAGTAATTTATTAGGAATAATCTATAATGCGTATATACATATTATAAATGGAAATATACCGTATATTTTATGGCAAAACCCAAAATATATGGCAATTGAAGGAGATAATATTTTTAATTACTTTTTTGACCAATCGGAAATTATAGTTACAGATAATGATACAATTATTATTGAAAACGGGTTAAGACCTGAAAATATATTAAAAATTGCCAAGGCAAACAACCAATCTTTTAGGGAACAAATGTATACTATGTATAATCTAGTATGTAAAGTAAAACCAGAATTTAATAGCAAAATAGAAGCATATTCAAACGAATTAAAATTACCTACATTAGACGCGTTTCATATGCGTAAAACCGATAGATTTGTCGGAGGTAAAGGACTTATATACGCTGGTCCAAATCAAGATACAACTGAATCTTATATTAAATCTAATTCATTAACCTCATTTTACTTGGCTACAGATTGTGAAAACACATTTGCATATTTTAATGATAAATATGATTGTTGCTCTTATGCCACAATTCGTTCTAGTGGAACTATAGGTATACATAACAGTAATGTAATAAACCCTAATAACAAAATTATGGCTGAAGAGGCATTTATTGAGAGTTATTTACTATCGCGGTGTAAAACACTACATAGAGTTACAAGTAATTTTTCATTATTTTCATTAATAATAAATCCATCGCAACCATTTATTGATTTATCTGTTAGGTTTAAAGATGAAATTATAACAGAACATAACCTAGATGATATTTACTTGGAAGATTTTTTACTTGGATAATGATATTGACTTTTTGATTCGTTATACAATATATTATATTATATATTGTATATTATATAATAAATGATATTTATTTTTTACGAGGGAAGACATGGAAATTTTATATTTGAATATATTTTCGCCAAATATATTTCATTGTTAACTAGTCAATCCATTAATGATGAAATTAAATATTATACATATACAAATAATAAGTTTATTCAATTTATAGATAAAGAAAGTGCTAACAATACTATTTCAACCAAAGACGACAATAATGACTTTTTGATTACTGATAAAAATGCTAGTGACATAATTGAACAATTAGTCCAAAATAAAGACTTGTTAAATGGAAAAAACATAATTTTAGGGAAGCGAACTGGATACTATCAAAATAGTATATTATATAAACACCATAATAATTTTATTCCATCCATTATAAATTATCCACAACCATCTAATAGTATTTACGACAATAAAACAGTTGTTATACATATTCGTCTAGACGATTTTCATAGAAACGGAGATGATTCTGAAATATTATCTTTCAATTACTATGATAATATAATCAATAAATTTCAATATAGTGATATTCATATAGTTTATAATAAACCCGAAAATAGTTCATACAAAAAACGTATGTTACAAAAAATAGGTACGACATATTCTGTTGAAGAATCTAAATATTTAAAATATTTTGAAACAAAATATAATGCTAACATGGTGGCGGGGGATATTTCATCTGATTTTAACTATTTCCAGGGGTTTAAACATGTAATATTATCGGCAAGTTCTTTTGCATTCTGGGCAACTGCGAATATTCCACATAAATGCACAGTTCATATACCTACACACAAACAATGTAATGCTACTAGTAATACAAGTAATATATTGAAATGGTGTGGACATGATGTATTTGAATATTCCGACATAGAGTTTATTAATTTCAATGAAAACAAATGTGACTAATATAAGTAAAGAATTATAATGTATTTACATACATACCGTTTACTTTGTAGTCATTGATTTATGCCATATATATATAGCAGAATTGAATTATTTAATTTGTATATTATATTGTATTGATAATATACAAATATGCTATATATAGGATCATGTAGATATATGTATGGGTATGATTGGGACTATTTTCCAGCTAGACTACATACTACAAGAGAAATTATATTTTTTTTGGAAAATATAAATAATATAAATAATGTAATTAATGATAATCCAAGCGAGCTAACTAATTTTATATTTGGGGATATATATAATTGTGCTGTTAAAACAGATTCAATAAAATTTATTAATAAAAGTATAAACAAAAATATAAATAAAATAATTATAGAAATCAGTTCAAGAAAAGTGGTTTATTATAACAATATTCCAATAAATTATTGCTATACACATAACCATAGTTTTTGGAAATATGGTAAACAAAAATATAATTTAGTTGAAAAAATATTAACAGATGAAGAAATTGAGTATGATTTAAAACATATCATACAATTATGTAAAACAATATTTAATGAAAATATAGAATTACATATAATTCCCCATTTAGATTTGAAGACGAAACATACACTAACTTATATACCAGAGCGACATAACCTTGTAAACTTATTAGAATGTTTATGTAATAAATATAATATTAAAACACATAATATAGGTAAATATATTGAAAATAATAATGATGATGACGACAATTTTTTAGAAGATTATATGTCGGATTCCACACATTATAGTAAAGATTATGATAAAATTAAACTATTTTTAATTAATGAAATAATAGGCAAGTAAATAAATAAATAAATTATATATAATTTTATATCGACTCTTTTCTTTTTAGTTTACTTCCAAATATTAAAGAACTACTTAAGTTAAAACCAGACCCACATGGCCCTATAGGTAATAATTCATATGCTTTTGACATTATGAAGTAATCAACTAATACATTAATGATTCCCTCATCAGATACTGTCTTGTTACCACTATGGTATTTCATATTTTCCCAGTATTTTAGTAATGGTATATTTTTATTAAGATTATGTCCAATATACACATTATCGCATATTAATATATATTCTATATTTTTATCACCTTCCATATATTTACATATTTTCCTGTGAAAATTTTCACACATTTGTTCATCTTCTTTTTTAAAGTCATCTCCAGAACGGCTATGTATAATTTTAAATTGGTCATTTTCTTTCATATTATAAATATTAGTAAAAACATCTTGAATTCGATTGTTAAGTAATGTATTCGGTTGTAATATTTCCCGCATAAATTCTTTACAATTATCTTCTATATCTCCCCAATATTGGGGAATACCTTGAGCATTTATATTATACATTGAATTGGTAGATACAATGAATGATTTACCTTGTTTGAATGAATTTTCTAAATTTATATATATATCATGATAGGACATTCCAGGACAGTTATATTTATAAAAACTAGTATTTTTATAATATTTTTCTATACCATCATGTAGAAAATATTTAGTATTAGGTTTTAAATATTTAAACACATTACTAGTTGTGGTATCTATATATAAATCATAATTATATTTCTTGCAAAAATAATATAATGCTATTGTTCCTCGTAAAAAATCAGCAAATCCATAACACGCAAAGTAGTTGTGAATACAATATGGTTTAGTAGGCATATAAATACAGCTAATATTATATTATATTAAGATAAATTTATCTTCCGAAGTTCTTTAACTAGAAATCCAGTAACTTGTCGTTTTGATGCTTCTTGATTATTTAAACAGTTATCTAATTGTGAATTATTATCATCTCTATAGGTAAACATAGGATATTTATAAGTATAACTTGTATAGCCAGTATGAATATTAACATTTCCATATATTCCCAACTTACCATCTGCTGGTGGTAATATTTTATTTGTATATGTTTCGAAATATTTTAACAAATCGATACCACATTTTCGACTAATAATATACGCCAGACACGAACCTACACTAGGTATAGTTCCCCACTTAAAAAAATCGGGTTGTTCGTGCCATGTATTGTCTGGTTTATATATAGGTGTATAAATAATAGCCAACTGTATAATACCTGTATCTGACGGAGCCTTTTTTATTAAATCATCTGGTGTACATCTCCAAAACTTACTATATTCAAACACTAAATCGTCTTCGCAAATAATTGCGTAGTCATCTGTACTATTATTTATAAATTCAGTTATAGCCTTTAAATGTGATCTGTGACATGCTGTTTCTTTTGCATTCTTTAAGCACCCACCCACATTAGTATAATTACTATATGGTAATGCATCAACACGTATGAATTCGCCTATATTGTTATTTGTAAATTCGTTTTCTAACTGTTCGCGACGTTCTGTAGCTGTTTCTAAATTAATGTAATAATATTTCATTTATGTAATATATATTGTTGAAATATTTATATTTTTTACTTATATAATTATATATCTACAACAGCTTCACCAACAATATCTTCACCGACAATAGCTTCACCGACAATAGCTTCACCAACAATATCTTCACCGACAATATCTTCACCGACAATAGCTTCACCGACAATAGCTTCATCAATAATTTCGTTTAGTTTGCCCTTATCTCTCAAGGTCAATGCTATCATATGGTCATTACCAGGATGTTCTATGGTAGTACAATTAGATGACTCTAAATATATGGCATGCTTTTTATCAGCTCCTTTATTTCCATTTACAGAATAATGTATATCAACTGGACACGTAAAAGGCCGGTAATTATTTAAATCCAACGCTTTTTGGTATTCGTCGTCTTCTGGATATAAGGTTCTCAACCACTTACATGTCTTGGGAGCATTATATACGTCGCCAATCAAATCTTCTTTACGTTCAGTTAACACAGTTTGAGGGCTAAAAGCAAGTACCTTATCAAATCCCAATAATTGTCCATATAGTATTGATGCATACCCACCAGCCGAGCATCCTAGACCAACAATGCGTTTATATTTTTTTCGGCTTATTAATTCTCTATACATCTCAACAGTGTCTCTAAAGCACGTCGTTGAATTTCTAATACCAGCAATATAATAACGACAGTTAATGTCACGCAAAAATAGTTTATCTATGTTTGTATATGATTTTAAGAAATTATAGAAAATAAAGGTGGGAATAGATTGTTTCCAACCCATACCAGCAAACGTTACCAATAAGGTATCTCCACCGTTATCTTCCATGTAATAATCGTCCATATCTTTCCAAGGGTGTCCATTATGCTTATCTGAATAATCTATGTCTCCTAGAGCAACTGGAGTTACGCCATTTGCCCCTGTATTCTTTATTAAATCCGGATAGGTAAGAGTCATATTATCCAAAATGGGTATATATCTGTCTATGTATGTGGAAAAGTTGCTGTATTGAGAAATATCGTGCTTGATTTGACATCCTTCATCATTAAACATAAACCCAATTAATACTGTGCGAATACCACTTGTAACTGGTGTAACTCTATGTAATAACGATGAGTCAAATATAATAACCTGTCCCTTTTTCAATTTGAATTCTAGACCTAATTCGTCAAATACTAAACAACCGCCTTCATATTCATCGGGGTCGGTTAAACTACATATTGTGGACATTTTTCTATACTTTGTAGCACCCGTTGTATCTCTATGCGAACGATAAAAGCCTTCTTGGTCTCCATAATATTTCCCGATTTTCCACGCTTCACGGTATTTAATATCGCCAAAATGCGTATTTATTTCGTCATACATATTATCGAAAAAAAAATTATCTATCATTCTAAGAGTAGGACGTTCGTTAATGTAAAAATCTTTACGTTTTTTTTGTTTAATATCTACACGTTGTCCAACTTGACCATCATGAAATTCCTTGTCTTGAATATAGGTCAAAATATTATCAACAAATTCATCAGTTCCAATGTCATCATACAAAAAGATAGAGGTATCCATAAATTCTTTATAATATAACAATAAGATTATTATTTATATTATATTTTTTCGTTTGTATATAAAATGGATTGTTTTATTTCCTTTCAGACAGTGCGTTTTCATCACACACTCACATAATGAAGTAAAACGATATGATAAAAGTCGTCTGGTAATCCCTCTCTAAAATGTATGTGGTCTGTACCTTGGAACATCATGAGTCCTCCAGCATTACAATCTACTGCAATACATTCTTCCTTTGGGGGTGTAAAATCTGCTCTTCCCTTGTGTTTTACTGGTTGTTTCACCTTGTGTAGATAAATAGGCCAGTTGGAATTTTCCGGTTTGTTAATGAGAAAAGATACAGTATATTCGCAATCAGCTCTATCTGTATGAGCGGGTAAATCAGAGTCTTTTACATATGCCGATAAATAAGTATATGATGGCATTAATTTTTTTCCCACTATTTTCTCAATTAGAGGCAATATCTCATAATGTAGTATTCGCGACATGGGTTCATTATGTGACTTGAACCTCTTTGATTGTTTATCACCCAATACATAAGCACCCTTTTCTATATTTGTAGAATAATATTGTTGACAAATTGCCAAGGCATTTTTATTCAATACATTTTCAACTACTGCTGGAGTATATTCGTCAAATACATATGTTTTTTGTAAATTATCATCATTCAGAGCGGAATTATTATTTTCATTCAATATATCTATTATAGCACCATCTATGACATCTATAATAGGATGAGTTCGACTATTTATATATTTAACTACTGTATTTTTAAAATAATCAAAATTTCCCTTCATTACGTAATTAAAACTGTTTAAACCCCTCCATCCAGCATGGATTTTATCTTGTTCAAATAATTTCAATACATTATCATAGGTTTCCTTATAATTTTCAGTATTCAATGGTGAATTTACAACACTATCTAATATGGAAGTATCAATCGACGCAGTATCTGTAATTAATTCTGTTGGTAAATTATTTTCAGCATCCTTTTCTCTCACGTAAATATTCAACAAATAGGTCTCCCTCTCGTTTGTATTGTATAACGTATGCTCCATATCCTTATCTCTAGACGACTTGGAATTGTGTAAAATGTTATCATATATTAACATAGAACCAGTAGTAGAAACAATTGTCTCATTTATACGATTAAATTTGGTTGTAGTATCATTATTTAAAGGAATGGTAATTGTGTAAAGACGTTGACCCTTCTTTTCAGTATATTTCTTTCCAGTTTCACTTGTAATATCATATGCTTCCATAAAGGGACCATGTATTTGATTTTTCCCATATTTAAATATATTCATATTTTCAAAAAATTGGGATTGAATACCGATTGCCTCCTCTATTTTATGTATTGTGTCGGGGAATTTATCATTTCCAACCCAACAATTCATATATTTTGACTTTGATTTTGTAAAATCACAACTCTCTATAATTTGCTTACATTCATTTTCCTCCAGGAAATTGTCCACCTTGTATATATGTTTCTTTCCAGACACTTTTGTAAATGACTCCTTTAATTTTGTTAATTGTGTATATTTATATAAGGATTGTTCGGTGGGTGTGATTTCTGTTACGACATTGAATACACTGTCTTTCACGGGAATATTGTCTTGAATATTGTTATAGTATTCAGGATTAAATTCCGCGTATAATTTCTTTGAATGACATTCTTTGAACCATAAATTAAAGGCGTATTTCTCTCCCTTTATTACTGGCATACCAGCATGTTCACTCAACGGATGCTTTATATTTGTACCTGGATATGTATTTTCAAATAGTAATAACTTTCCTTTTTTGGGTAAAACATCAATATTTAAACGACTCAACTTGGTAGAACCACCCTCTTCCACATCATTTAAATAAACTAGTGCAGTTTTTAAACGAGCTCCTCCATATTTCATACACCTTAATGTCTTTTCACTACCATTATGTTCCCAACTATCATAGTGACTGCGATATTCAGCATTGGTATCATAATAGATTACCTGAAATGCTTCTGCGTTTTCAATAGGCATACCAACAATTTTCGCTATTTTTTCTCCAATCGATTTTGTAATTTCATCGTGACCATGTTGTATCCAAGCATTATGGCTTGTTCTGCCTGCGGATTCTACACCTTTTTTACCATCACTAACAAGGCTTTTTTTCATAACCGGTTTTGAAATGCGAATCATATGGTCACATTCCTCTTGTGTTAAACAATCTTCCACGGTTAGCACTAATGGTTCCTTGTTCTCGATATTTTCGATTTTGTCAACCATATAAATAATAATATACGAAATTTTTATATTATTATTTATCTTATACTTAAAATAGTATAAATTATACTACATTTACTATATACGTGAATTTAATAACTACCCAAGCTCTTTGTATATGGATTTTCCTTGAAAGCAGTTAATATATCAGGGTTAATTCTCTCACAATCTTGACAGTTATCGTAGTATTGTGGCATATTGATTTTTCCATAGGTTTCCATGGAAGGTATGGAATTATTAGTTCCTCCATTTCCATTTATTATCATGGCTCTATTATTATTTCTATCAGCTTCATTTTTATCAATTTGAACATATTGTTCGTTATTTAACATTGCCATACCACCTTGATTGGGTCTGTTTTTATATGTTTTATTCACATTATTTCTCTGGTTGTATGCCGCGTTATACAAAGATACGCCTGTATTCATACCACCATCACCATAGTATTCATTATTTGTACTATCTCTTTGTTGCTCTACAGATTGTTGTTCAGAAACTTTATAACCACCATCTCTCTGTCCTTCTACATTTAAATGAGTATTATCCAATAATCCTTCAGTTGTCTCACGAATTGTAGTGGGTGTTCTATCAGCAGGGTTAAATACACGTGGAGCATTGACCCTTGATTGTACGTTACCACTTGGATTAATATTTCCAATCACATTTTCCTTTCTAGAAGGTCTTAATATATCCATAATAGGTGCTACAGCTGCCTTCATGAATCCATTTACAACACCAAAACCATAATCATTTTGAACGGTTGAACGATTGTTTGGTAATGCTTTATAACCACCAATACCATAATCACCCGTATTTGCTCCTCCAGCACCCTTAGCTGTAGGATTTGTTATGTGATTGGGGTCTAATTGAGGTCTTTTTGGTGCTTCGTGTTCACTAGAAATGTACGTTTTATTACCATTGGGATTTGAATCCGCACCAAAATACTCCTTTGTTGCTGTAGTTCTATTGACCTCCTTGTTCATTTGGATAGAACGAGATGTTTGTCCTTTCTCTAAACCTGTGGTAGTTAACCATCTATCTGGTGTATTGACGAAATAAGTATCGGGTAAGTATTTTTCTACCTTACCTTGTGTCTCTTTTGTAGCGGGTGCGTTATTATAATAATGGGCTGGACCTTCGTGATTCTCTAGTCCAAAGGTTAATTTGGGATTTGTTTCAGTACGTAGCTGATCCACATTTCTATCTGTCCATTTCTCTCTTGCGGCCATACCAGAATTAAATCCCAATTGCCCTTCAGTACCATAACCTGCGTCTAAACCTGGTCCCACCTTTTGTTCATCCCATAATTTCACATTTGCCATTTTTGAGCCAGGTATAACGCGTGACTGGTAAAAATCGGTTTGATTTGGGGTTCCGTGAGCATATCGCATATCTTTTTGTGGTTTAAAAAGAGGGGCTTGCTCTTGTTTTCTTATGCGTTGACTACCAGAACCATTCATATTATCCATTATAGACTCGGATATATTAGCATCTACAGTTCTTCCACGCATTTTACCACCAAAAAAGGGTGCCATATTGTTGTGTTTTAATTCATTCTTAGTAACTTGTTCTCCGGTTAAACTAGTAAATTGGTTTGTTTTTGCCATCGAGCCAAATTGGTCGGGACCATTTCTATTGTCTTCATAGGCAGATTGCTTGAAATAACGATCAGTTACAACATTCGGGTCCCTGTATGGTGCGTTTGGGCTGGCGTTATTGCCAGTCACTGGCTTCATTTTTGGGTAATTAATGGGTGGTTGTTCATAATTGGGTAACGAATTAACTGGTTTTCCCATATTTTCATATCCTTCCTTTTTATTTTCTTGATTGGATGAAACATATAATCCTCCTAATGCTAATAGTGGAACTGCTAACTCCATTTTATATATATCTTATATAAATATTTTTATATATAAAATACTACGTTTTTTCTAGCTTAGTTATTCAATATCCTTGAATAATTAATTATTAATTATTAATTTTTGTTTTTGATTATTAATTGTCAGTCGTTCCACAGGTTTGCGACGATGAACAATTATTCACATTTTTACCGGATCCATGACCTGTAAAAGTATTTGATGCTAAAACTGTTCCCTGAGTTCCTTTTACACATGGAACGGACGCTACAAAATTATCCTTCTCCAATATACGTGAACTTAAATTATTTTGAAATGGAATACATGTATTTTCTTGTGGATCCAATGGAAGAATATAATTGTGATTTTGTTCTAAATCTCTGTACCACCATGCTGGATTCGTCACTCTTGATTGTTCTGTAAATGGATTACATGTTGGATATTGAATAGGTGATGTCTTTACTTCAGTCTTTTTATAATTATTGCTTTCACAATCTTTGGTTAAAGGACGAGTCAATCCTAATAAATCGCTTTCTAAATTAATGGTATTAGTTTGTAAATTAGCACCCCATTGTTCCATACGAATATGCGGGTCATCCATAAAACATGGACTTTCGCCCCATCCTGGTTTATTAATCATATATCTACCTGCTCCAGTAGATTCTTGTAATTGTTTTTTTATTCTACATGGATCATCGTGAAATCTGGTAAATGCCATTTATACTATATATATAGTATATTTTTATAATTCTAAATTGTATATTAACTTAAAATTAATTATCCAATATAATCTATAATTATTATTATGTCGAGATATCCATCTGTTATTCTGTTTCGATATAACAAGTATTCACATATTGACAATTTTATAGAAAGTAATAAACCGGATTTCATGTGCTCAATACATATTACTAGTGATATTGAAGAACTTAATAAATTATTCAATCCTAACTATCATTTATTAGTCACCTATGGTGATTCTTATGATGAATATCACAATGAAATAGCACATAGATTACCACAGCGATTTTCTGGACGATGGTTCCATAAAACAGATATAACCGATATTCACGAATTCAATCACAATGTCAATTACTGTTATATAACCAACGTTATTGAACGTAGAGAGAAAACAAGACCTATATTCTCCATATTCACTACATGTTTTAAAAGCTATGATTACATAGATACTGCTTACGAATCCATAAAAAAACAATCTCTTATTGATTGGGAATGGGTCATTATGGATGATACACCAGAAGACGAACATTTTACCTTTTTAAAGGGAAAATTATCGGCAGACAATCGTGTAAGATTATATAAGAGAGATAGAAATAGTGGTAATATTGGTAATGTAAAAAACGAAGCAATTTCTCTCTGTCGTGGTAAATATATTCTTGAAATGGATCATGATGATGAGATACTGTGTGATTGTCTTCGCGATGCCCATGACATTTTTCAAACAGACGAACAAATAGGATTTGTTTATGGAGATACTATTCATTTATATCGCAATGGGCAAAATTTCAAATATAGTGATTTCATTTGTAAAGGGTATGGAGGGTATTATATGGAGAAAATCAAGGGGAATTGGGCATATGTCTATAATACGCCTAATATTAATAATATTACTTTGAGTCATCTGGTTTGCTTACCGAATCACCCACGTATTTGGAAGCGTTCTGTATTAATGGAACTAGAAAGTTATTCGGAATTTTTACCCATTTGCGATGATTATGAGATACTTCTAAGAACATGTTGTAGTAAATACAGGGTTGCTAAAAACAACAAGGCACAATATATTCAATACATGAATGATGGTGGTAATAATTTCTCTAATATTCGAAACAGTGAAATCAATCGTCTAGGTCCTCAGTACATCAGTCCCATGTTTTATAAAAAACACGAGGTTCATGATAAAATGAAGGCATTGGGAGCATACGAAGATGAATCCTATATGGAAAATCAATCACAAATTTGGAAGCGAGGAGAGAAATATCAGCATAAAAAAATGAACTATCGTGTCAATTTGAATTATGACAATCAATATTGTATTATTAATGACGCACTAGACATTCCTGACACGATGGAAAGAGTTAGAGAATTATATAAAAATGGGCGAAATGATTTTTTGGTGTTAAGTAATAAAATAACAAACGAAGAATTACAAGCGAACTTGGATTCATATGGATTTGAACGAATGAAATGCTATTCTTTTATAGATTGTACAGAGGAAGAACTCGTTGCCTACTTTAAAATGATGTATAAAAATGATAATTGTGAGAGTGAAATTATTTGGAAAATGGATAATAACATTGTAGATTTATCACTATTAAATATAACCGATTTAAAGCACACATTTGCCAACGCCACCCCATTTAACCATATAGTACTTGATAATATCGTAAATAATAATATACTGAATAATGCACTTATAGAAATTAATTCTATACCGATAGACCAATTAGTTCCAGCTTATGTTTATGGCATAGATAATGTTCAAAATAACAAGTTTTCCTATACAGATTTTAATAAATTAAAATATATGTCCGAAATAAAAGATTATTTTGAAAGTGATATATTTATAAATTGGTTAGAACAAATAACAGGTATAAATAATTTACAGAAAGATCCTGATATTGATGGGGGAGGTATTCATATCATGAAAAACAATGGTACATTGGGCATTCATAGTGATTGTAATATGCATCACTTAACCAAGAAATATAGACGAGTAAATTTATTATTATATTTAAATAAAGATTATGATGAAACTTATAATGGACATTTGGAATTATGGAATGCTGAAATGACCACATGTAAACAGAAAATTTCACCCATATTTAATAGAACTGTACTATTTAGAGTTGATGATAACGCAAACCACGGACATCCCGCTCTATGGAATGGGGGACAAAATGATAGAACATCTCTAGCATTATACTATTATACGGACGATAGACCTGAACACGAAAAGTCGGAAACAATTAGTGCTGTATGGAAGACAATAAGGAAACCAAAATGTTTTATTATTCATAATAATACAGTTGGTGGTGCCTATAAATTTTTGGCAGATATAATGAAAATGTATTCAAATTATGATTACGCATTTATTGATAATCAAAAGCAACTTATTTCTATAGAATTCAATGATACTGATTTATTTATATTACAAAATGTTCTCTATACAAATATTGAAATAAAGGATATTATTAATGTTCGCGACAAATATGAATTTAAATTCCTTATTATTGTACACGATTTCCAATGGCTTTGTCAAGAACAACATAACTATACCAGTGATATACCATCCGCGTATCTAAGTAATAACATTTCAGTGTCAAATGAAATAAAACAATTACTATCTTTATCTGATAAAGTCATTATGAATTCGCAATTTACATATGATGTATACTCAAGGCATTTTGATCCATCCAATTTTACATTATGTTATCCAAACGACTATAAA
>TARA_B110000285_G_scaffold107740_1_pt1 | contig 23854 bp, 30 predicted proteins | sample TARA_B110000285 | Tara Oceans TARA_B110000285 (sample SAMEA4397756) | marine metagenome | biome: Polar Biome; feature: [SRF] surface water layer (ENVO:00010504); material: water (ENVO:00002006), including particulate matter (ENVO:01000060) such as... | depth 5 m
GCGTACTTTGAAGCAATAAACTATACGCTGATGGTGAAACCAAATCATTTATTCCCATATTTATAAATTTGTAATTACCTTTGATATTTTCTCTTACTGATTTTTCATTCATATCGCTTCCAAAGATTTGTAAATTCCACGTATTACCAAGTTTACTCATTACTTGTTTTATTACAGGAATCAGATATTTATGGTTTCTTGGTTCTACTATAACCGCTATTTTTTCATTATTTTCATCATTATTGATAGTAATATCAAGCTTTTCATAATAATTCATAAAAGTTTCAAGCATACTAATAATATAACTATAAGTATGATTATCTATATTTGTTTTGAAGTAAACTTTATTTCTTCATCATATTTGATAACATATTAACACCTTGAGACAAACCTTCTTGAAGTTTTTTATTATCATTTAGATTTAAATTTTCAGAAATGTTTGTAATTTTGTCCTTTAGATCCGGGTCAAATTTAATATTTTCTTTTATAGTATTCATTGCGTCTGTATTTATTATAGGTGTTCCTTTATTCAATATTTTTTCAGAAACGTTTGTAAGTTGGTCTTTCATATCCATAATATCAGAGTTATCTTTCATAATTGGTGATTCGGTATTAAATACTTCTTCAGAATCTACTGTTGTATCATCTTCTTTTATAATAGATAAAATACTATACATTGCGACAAGTATCATAGTAGCTATTGTGATTACCATAGTAACAATTTTTAAGTTATTACTTTTGAGGTTTATTCCAGAATCTATAAGAGCATATAACATTATAATTACAAATCCTAATTGAATACAATTGTCATATATGTAATTCGATATTTTTATAATATAATTTATTACGCGTCCAAAGAAACCTAATGGATTACAAGGTGTATCTTTCCGTTCAGTTGGTTTATATAAATCCAAATACTCATCGATTAGTACTTTTATTTCTGAGATACCAAAACTTCCTTTATATAGAGGTATTGCTAGGAATGTATATGACAATATATATAATAGACATAATGCGGTTGCTATTGGTACTCCTGCGAAAATTAAAAAGACCAGAATAATGATTTTTTCAAACCAAAATACAGGATTCGAATATTTGAAAAATGAAATAACACCTCCGACTGGTAATATTGCTGCAAACGGGTTTGTTTCTATAAATGTCATGATAAATAATATCATAGTAACAACATAAATGAATATTGTTAATGGTCCATCAAATTCAAACTTAGCAATATCAACAAGCATGTTCTTTATTATTTCTCCTGAACTATTTGCTAAAAACGTAAACGATACAAGCATGAGCATAAATATTAATATAATAACAATTTTAGATATTCCATCTTTAGTAACGTTTCGCATACGCGAATTACAACTTGGTCCCGGATCATCTATATTTGATTTGATAAAATTAGGAATCCAAGTACATAGAATTTGTTTAAGGTATTCCGGAAAGAAAAGAGGTATATTTGTAAATTTATCTAATATTCTATAGAATGGACTTAATGAAGCAGAATTACTAATAAAATCTCTAGGAGTTTTCCATACCTTGACATCTAAACAATTATCATGTGTGAAAAACATTAAAAATATCCAATTATATACAGCAATCGATGCTACTATGATGGATAGAAACCAACTTATATATTTTTTAATGTGTTTTACATCATCTTCATGAAATGTATCTCCTGAAAAAATTTTGGTTAAACCATAAGCTAAGTTGTGATATTTCTCTATTATTTTTCTATATAGGTCTTCTATTATATCAGCTAATGATCTAATTTTAGTACTATTTTTATTGCCTCCTTCATAAATGCCATCATCTCCCGTCCATTCATCGTCTTTAAATGATACAACTGGATTTAAATTAAGACCTTCTATTATTGGTTCTCCTTTATCTTCTTCTGATGTTTCATGAATATTCACAAGAGGTTCTATATTCTGTATATTCAACATTTTTTTCTTTTTTTTTACATTTTTTATCTTATTCTTCATATGTTCTGTTTGAAAATCCAGTGTTTCTTTTTTTTTATTATCATCACTAAATACTTTATGTCTTTTTACAGGTTCTTTCATTATATATTATAATACTATTAGTTATAATATACTAGACTATAAAAAATGAATATATTCCGCAGTAATGATTATCGAGCGTGTAACATTCCACACGAACCTCCTATGAATGATAGTACATTATATCTCTCTTCATATAAGGTCATATTGTAGTTATAATCATATAATCTCCAATTTTCTTTACGATATCCGATTGGATTACCTTCGCCATCACAAATTACATCAAATCGTGAATTTATTTCATCAATCGGTGGTACATATGTAGTGAGGTCTAATTCAATATTTTTAAACTTACTTAAATTAATTGCACCGGATGGTTGATATTCAAATGGACTAGTATCTAAACAAAAGTTATAACAATAAATACCTTCTTTTGCGGAACCCCTTGTTCGTGTATATTTTTCAATATAATCGTAAACACCTCGAGTTAACATATTTTCACGATAACTACCATCAAGTTGAATACCCATGGTTTCTAATATTTCTTTTCTATTTTCAACTGAAAAATTACCGGTTGTTGAAAGACCTGTTACACGTAAATCAACTGGGTCTACATTTGGAAATTCACCGCGACTATTATTGTTATTATAAGGAACACTACTATTAGGAAGAGTTCGATAAGGCCAGTTTGTATAATTCGACCATTCATTACGCATATTTACATCGTTTCTCTGTAAATTCCACATCCAGCTTGAAACCATACCAGGAGGAGATTGTAACTTAATTTTACGTGTACCTGTGATATTTTCGAATTTATGTGTAAATACATCCTTCACTAAATAAACTTGATCTTTTCTAGCAAATAATTCAGCCTCTTCTTTCGATAAAAAACAATATGTAGAAACTAAATGTACGTCTGCATTCCATGTTGATAATTTATTTTCATAATTTTCTGCGGTTAATTCAATCGCCGGAGGTGTTTGTAAAAATCTATACATTTGAAATCTAGGCTCACCTAGATTTGGTTTTATATAAGGAAAATTATACTGAGAATCAAAAACATCGCGTACTTGAAATAAATCTTGAATTGGTCTAAATGTAACGTTTATATAAAGTTCTTGATACTGAAGTGCTATTAATGGAAACGCACAAGAACTATTTAACGTAAACCATGTATTGATTGGTATATATAAATTTCTTCCACGGATAGATGGTTCAGAACCAGCTGCGTTTGATGTATGGAAAGAAGATGGGTATGTATTTACTCTTCCATTACAATTCGCAGGATCATTCAATTCGGGTACATTTCCTGTCATCTTATTAAATAATTCCTTCTTTTCAGAATTAAAATCACGTTCTACCATCATAGAGAGATATTCACCAGTATATTTTTGAAGTGTTGATGAACCACTTGTAATTTCGATTTCCTGAATCATAGAAGCACCAATATTTTCGATCCACCTAAAATCATAAGGAGCCCAACGACAACCGGTATCATTACCGTCTACGATTTCAGGGATAATATTTTGACCGTCTTCTCGAATAGTCGGTATTGGTAACGGATGATGGATTGGACTCCATATATCAGGTAATGTAACTACCGCGTATGTATCCATTAATAATTCAGCATGTCTAGGTACTTTAAATTTGAATGTAGATGGTTCAGTTAATCGTAACTCTCTTAAACCATCATAATCAATACGAAATTTTTGAAGACCAAAATTAGTATATTTGCTATACGTTACTTTGAAAAATGTTTTACTTGGATTTCCGGTTAAAAATACGTTTGCTTGTCCTACAGAAGCAATGTTTAGTAATCCACCAGCCATTATTATAATTATATATAATTACTATTATATTTGTTACTTGATAATATATTATAATTTATATATATATCCAAAAATAAAATGAATACGAATCGCCGTATTTTACTATTTATTACTATTTGCATTTTCATATATGTAATATATCGATTTGTATGGAAACGTAATATGATTACAAGAATTATAAATAAAATACAACGAAAATGTTTAAACTGTAAATCTAGATGTAAAAACGATGACTGTAACTGTAATACAGTAGAGGGATTAGAATTATTTGGAACACCTGAAGGTGAATATAACAGTTTAATTGAACCCGAATCAACAAGTATTGTATCTTTACCACCAGACCATTTTTATATATCTGATAATGATTATAAGAAACAAGTTTTAAAAGATTATGTTATCAAATCTTCTTACAATAGTGCAATTACTGGAAAACATGTGAATATAGATATGGTAAAATATTTATTAAAAAGAGGTGTACGATTATTAGATTTTGAAGTAATGTTAATTGATGGTTCTCCCATGATTACATATACAAATGATAAAAATCTAGAAACAATTAACACGGATAATACACTGTTATTAGATAATGTATTTAGTATGTTAGCATCTAGTGCGTTTACATCACCTACTCCTAATGTAAAAGACCCTCTATTTATCCACTTAAGAATTAAATCTGGTGATGACAATACTTTATACAAACTAGTCGCAAAATCAATAGATTCTACATTAAAACGTAAATTATATTCAGGAAAGGTAACGCAAGATACCCATATTAAAGATTTGGAAGGAAAGATTGTTATTATTGTTGATAAGACTATTAATCGCAACTATTCTGAAAACGCAAAATGTAGTCCTCGAGAAAAGAATTGTTACGACTTAAACACATATATCAATTTAGAAAGTGGGAGCGATGAGTTATTTTTAAATACATATAGTGAATTATTAGGGTTATCATATGATAATATAAGAGTTGAGGATAAATGTGCGTTATGTACTAGTACAAAGAATATGAAAATGGCATTACCTAACACAATTAATACGAATACAAAAAATCCAGATATTGACGACTTCATATTGAATTATGGTTCTCAGTTTGTATTGTATAAATTCTACTCTAAAGATGATGAACTAGAAAAATATGAAAGAATGTTTGACGATAATAAAGGAGGTATAATACCTTTAGCATACACAATGGATTATTTGAAAAAAAACAAGGGTTACACTATTGAGTAAATAAAATATAAAAGTATTGTATAGACTTATGAGTAAATACAATAAACGAAACAAAACAGTAAAAAAAAAAGAAAAATTCAAATCTACTTTATGTGATGATAAAATGACATTTCAAGATTGCGAAATGGCTATATTGCGTCAAGCGATTGATGATAATTCAAAAAGTCGTGGTAGAAAAATAATAAATAATGAAGACATTCAAAAAATGATAAAAATTGTAGAAGAGTTTATTATCAAGAAAAAATTAATATGTTATGGTGGTACAGCGATTAATAATATATTACCTGATTCCGTACAATTTTACGATAAAGAATCTGAAATACCCGATTATGATTTCTTTTCATCAACCGCATTCGATCATGCTAAGGAATTGGCTGATATTTATTATAAAGCAGGATATACTGATGTAGAAGCAAAAGCAGGAATGCATTATGGAACATATAAAGTATTTGTGAATTTTATACCAATTGCGGATATTACACAGTTAGTAAAACCACTTTTTGATGCAATCAAAAAAGATTCTATTAAAAAATTAGGAATTTATTACACTCCTCCTAATTATTTACGAATGTCTATGTACTTAGAATTGTCACGACCAGATGGAGATGTTTCTCGTTGGGAAAAAGTATTAAAACGATTAAATTTATTAAATGAATATTATCCAATGAAAGCAAACAATTGTGAAAACATTGATTTTCAAAGAAAAATGGATGTTAAAATGGAGCAGGAAGAAAAAATATATGTGATAACCAGAGATACATTTGTTGATTCAGGACTTATCTTTTTTGGAGGGTTTGCGAGTGGGTTATATTCAAAATATATAGATAATAAGGGAAAAAAGAAATTGTTAAAAATACCAGATTTCGATGTTATTTCAGAGGATCCAGCAAAAACCGCATTATTATTAAAAGAACAATTAGAGAACGAAGGTATTAAAAATGTTAAATTAAAAAATAATGATTCTATAGGGGAAGTAGTGCCCGAAAATATAGAAGTGATTATAGGTAAAAATGATACAATTGCTATGATACATAAATCTATTGCGTGTCATAATTATAATCAAATTACTATGGAGAGTAAAAAAATAAAGGTTGCTACTATTGATACCATAATGAGTCTATATTTGAGTTTTATTTACGCGGATAAAGAGTTACATACAACCAGATTATTATGTATGGCAAAATACTTATTTGATATTCAAGAAAAAAATAAATTAAACCAAAAAGGACTTTTAACGAGATTTACTGATAAATGTTACGGAAAACAAGAAACGCTAGAGGATATTCGTTCAGAAAAATCAAATAAATTTCAAGAATTAAAATCTAACCGAAATTCTAGGGAATTTCAAGAATGGTTTTTAAGATATAATCCCGGAGAAAAGGATAAACCCAAACAACGTGTAACGCAAAAAAAAACTTCTATAAAAAAGGAAAAAGGGTTCTTAACCTTGTTCGGTCTATAGATTGATTAAGAAATTTGTAAACTTAGTCACCATATAATATATGCTACCGAAAATCCAACTTTTAAATACTAAACCATAAAAATTAAAATTACCATCATCATTATAAATGGATAAAAACGAAAAACGTTTGAATATATATGCATTTATAATGGGAAGTTGAAACATAAAATACAATATGCTTACGAAAATAGGTACTTGCAAATCTGTTAAAATATCATCTATTTGTTGATTTCGTTGGTTTTCGTTCTCATGTTTCTGAATATTTCTATCAGTAAACTCCTCGTAATCGCGAACATAATCTCTACTACTATGTTCTTTTGGTATATAATTAGGTTGAACTTGTTCGTCTTGTGCGTATTGCGTTGTATCTTGTTGAATATGTCGTGATGGTAATCTCTGTTGTTGAGATGGCATTATCATTTCACGCTGTTCCTCACTTAAATATTGAGGAACTTTTTGTGTAGCGTTATTAGTTGTCATCATTTCTTGCTGTGGGGTAACCGGTTGTTCTGGTGGACTCATAATTGGATTTTGGTCTGATACACCATATGGATTTGTATGAACGTTAATTGGTACATAATTAGTAGGCATTTCAGAGGGTTTTGAAGGATTCATCGGTTGTGATTGATTGGTTGATTGTTGATATTGAGAATTATTCATAGAATTAGGTAACTCTGAAATTCGCGTTGTTGTATTTTCCATGACTATATAATATTGTATAACAAAGATTATATAGTTTTACGAATGACCTAAATAAAATTATTTGTCAATTGTTGGTTCAGAAACATTAATTATACGTTTGGTTTTATCACACTTTGAAGAATTAGAAACATATTTATAACATTTATCATTGTGTTTGAAGATTTTACCTTCAATATCATCTATAATAGGTCCATTAAATCGTAGACAATTTTTATCAGTACATGCTTTTCTAAATAAACTCGCTAGTCCTAAACCTAATAATATCGATATAAATGTTTGTCCTAATTCTGTATGTAATAATCGCTGTAGATTCATAGTATACATTATCTTAATAAAAATATATATGAAATTATTTATACTGGTTCGATTCTAAGTGAACTCATATACTATGACTGAACTGGCAGTTTTGTTATTTCAGATTCATTACTAGGACATTCTACTTCGGTTTGTTTAAACTGAAAACAAGTGTCGGTCTTATCTTTATATTGTAAGACTTCTATATTCTCAGGCGTTGGATATACGTAAATTTTACGCGTATCTGGCATAGTAACGTATACAGCGAAAAGACCAAATGCTAAACTAAATATAAAAATGTTTAATTTGATATACTTGAAAAGTCCCATTAAATTAAAATATAGATAGATAAAAAATATTTCTTATAATTTATTTCTTTCCCTTCTTCTTCTTCTTTTTTGGTTTATTTGCTTTTGGTTGTGGTTCCTCATCATCTACGCCCAATTCTTTAAGTAAAGCAGGATGAATAAACGACCGTTCTTGTGGCGTTTCACCATCAAATTTAAATACCATATTATTTCCATCTTTTTTATCTAAAGAATACTTGGTGGCTAACTGTTCTTGGGCGTATATTCTTTCCTGTACTAACTTTGCCTCAATGCGTGCTTTTTCTAACATTTGTTCTTTTTTAGCAGAGTGACGTTGGGTCATACCTTCTTTCATTTTACTCGTTTTTACCATACGATCGATTGCGTTTGTATCCATTCTCATATTTTTACCTAGACCTCCCATACTTTTTGCCATCTTAGCAAACATTTCGGACATTTCAGCTCCTCCATTTGAATCTTTCATTTTTCCTAATAGATCACCTGCTTCTTTCATAATCTCTTCACGAGATATTTCACCACTTTTCATTTTAGAATCTAACTTACTAGTTACTGTCTTCATTAACCCCATTATCTTTGTTGGATTTTTCATTAAATTTTTCAGAACGTCCTCTGGGTTTGCGTTTTCGAGATCTCCACCTAACATATCAGCAAAATCACCAGATATTTCTTCAGCCATTTCTTTCGCAAGAGAACCAATCTTACCATTAAACAAAGTATGTAAATGTTCCTGCATATTTTCCATATTTGGCATACCCTCCATATTAAATGGCATTGATGGACCTGGGTTGCCATTGTTATCGGGAATATCCGATTCACTTGGATTATCGCCCATATTTTTAAAAAAATCGGTTAACCCTTCCATAGTTTCACCTAATTTTGACTGTAATTCATTTTCATCAATGCCTTCAAACATATTCATTGAATCTCCGAATGTACTTTTATCTTTTACACCTCCTACAACTGTAAAAAGGATTAGCTGTAAATATTTCCATATAGTCTTTCTAATATTGTCAGTTACACCTTCACTATTATATAGTTTTTTAAAATCTACATTAGGTAGAAAATATACATTTGTTTCTCCCTTCTCTGAAAAAATCTCTTCAGTTTGATACAAAATATCAAAAAATCTTTCAGGATATACTTTCATACAATGTCGGTATAATTCGTTTGTATCTTCTTCTGTCATAGACTTTGTTATATTCGACCATAGGTTAGAGTATTCAGGGAATGTGGTAGTTAAATCATCTGTAAAATCATTTATTACAGTAAGAAAATTATTAGGTACTTCAAATGTATCTTCCATTATTGTTATTATAATATTTTTCTGTTTAACTCGTTTTTAAACAAAATTACTTATGTGGGTTTGTACGATATTTGTCTAATATGTTAATTATTGATGGCTCTTTTGGATTGACACTATTAGCATCATTGCTATTTTCATTATTATTATTGCGTTTGTTATATTTCAACACTTTTGCGTTAGACCGTCTTAATATAGGTCGTTCAACTGGGCTTTCCATTTCTTCGTTTTTAATTATACCTTCCATTGTTATATATGTATAGTATAATTATTTTTTTCAATTTTACTTTACTACAAAATAAAAAATTGAAAAACTAAAATACATTTATATATAAGCAATCAAACAACTAAAGACACAATGTCATCTATTCAAATTTATATTCCGCGTATTCTTGGCACGGTAAAAAAAAGAGAAATTATTGAATCATTCAGGGCTATGGAAATTGGTACTGTTTCTGGATGTGATATCGATATGAAATACAAAATTAATGAGAACAATAATGGGTATTATTATGCGTTTATTAAAATTAATCTATTCTCCACAGTTCGTGCTAAAAATTTTAAAAATAGCGTGTGTGAATTCGGAATGATACGATTGGTATACGATGAAGCGAACGCACAATATTGGGAAATTAAACACCACATAAATAAAAATGAAAGAAATCATACAAAAACGAATTCAATCGTTCCATTTTATAGATATGTTACGCTATTAGAACGATATATGATTTTTAAAAAGCCAAATCAATCTCAATTATACAAACCATATAATATGTGGGAGAGTTCATTTGACTTATTAGAAGAAAGAGCAGTAGATTTATTATGTTAAATAGAGTAAATACAAAAAAAGTAAAACCAAAATAAAAAGGTCACTTTTTTTTATGTTGGTTATGTATACATGTCTAATACGTTATCTCATAATCTTGAAAAGTTAAAATCGACTTTTCATAATATATTATTATTACGTAATGACGTAACCAAGACTAAAGATACAGTACATTGTAAAATAACACAATTAAAAACAATATATGGAGAACTATCCAAAAATACAACTAAAAAGGCCTTATTATTTAGTTTAGACTCCTTCTTTTTTCAGTATAAACTTTTTTCGGTTGAATTAGAAAATATTGATCGATTTCGTATATTGTTAAACAATCGAACTTATTGTGATTATTATAAACTGTATATATTGATCATAAATTATATTAAGGAGAATGGTGATGATCTTCAGTCAGAAACACTCGAATTTCGTACATTCCCTGTATATAAAGATTTAGAACCATTCCAAGAATATAATTTAGATGATATTAAGAATATTCATAATGATATTATGAAATACATTAACTATTTGTACGATTGTTATGAAATGAATCAAGAAAAGATACAAAATTATAATAAAAAAACACGTATAGGATTTTCCATTTCCAACTTATTAAACACATTAGAACATGAAAATACGATGTTAAAACAACAAATGACTTTATATATTAACTATTTGTCCTTTTTTCATATATCACAAACAAAACATTTGAAAAGTCTATTAAATCGATTGAAAAATTTCGATCAAGAGATCGAAGATAATGTCAATGGAAATCATGCGTATTCTGTAGATGATGTTGAAGAAGCAGAACCTTTACGTAAATATGATTATGAAGAAACCATCGAAACTGCTGATATTGAAAGTATTAGTACTGAAAAACAACCTGAATCGGATTCGATACAACAATTCGAATCAACTGAAACCGCATTAAAAGAAGATGTAATCAATATTACATTAACCCCTGATGATTCTGAAGATACTATAATTGTAAACAGTACTATTGAAAAGAATGATACATAATTTTATTTGTAAATTACAGAATAGAATATTACATTATTATATAATATACTACCAATGAATAGTGACGAATCTATAAAGGAACGTCACAATAAAGATTTAGATGTAAATGATGAAAAACGTAGCGTGACTCCAACTCCAGGGAATAATACAAAAGATGATAAGGTAGTTTGGTCTCCAGATAATGAAACAATATTGGTTGAATGGTGCGATGTAGCTCAATGTTATAAATGGTTAAATTTTCGATGTCATTCAAAATTATCTAGTATGCACGCATGGTTTACCATTCCAGCAATTATATTATCAACTATAACTGGTACTGCTTCATTCGCACAAACTACATTACCACCTAACATACAAGAATACGCTCCAGCAATGATTGGTACTATTAATATTTTCGTTGGTATTTTAACAACAATCCAACAATATTTAAAAATATCTGAAAAAAATGAAGCACACCGAGTATCATCTATATCATGGGATAAATTCGCGCGTAATATACGGATTGAATTAGCAAAAACACCAGAGGAACGCGATAAAGCCGGACATTTTATAAAGGCTTGTCGTCAGGAATTCGACCGATTAATGGAAACTAGTCCTACTATAGATGATGCAACAGTACACGAATTCAAACATAAATTCAAACATAAACCAGGGTTTGATAAATTAAAAAAGCCTGATATTTGTGATACTATTATTAGTGCAGAAGAGACTAGAAATAAATGGTATGAAGAAATAGATTTGGTAGATTTAGATGATGCTGGTGCGGCTGCCGTAAGAGAACGTGATAATTTTATTTTAGAACAACAGAAAATATTAGCAGAAAGAGAACAAGAATTAATAAGGCACACTGATACAAAAAGACAAATTGAATTCGATAAAATGCAAGAAATAGAAGATACTGCCCGGAAATTACGCGAAGAGGAAGATGAATACAATTTACATGCTGAAAAAATTATACAATATATTAATGGATATCAAGAAGTCTACAACCGAAAACCATTAGAAGAAGATATTATAAATAACTTCGAAGGAAGTCTTGATAAACTGGTTTTATCGAAATTTATATCTGGATATATGAAGTAAAAACTAAATATAATCTAACATAATTACTATTATTTTAGATTAGATGGGTGAATATAAACTCAAATCCTTTACCGACCAATATTCCAAACCATTATATGGGAAACGAATACACGATTTATTATCAATCATAGATATATCAGATTTCGTAAAATTACCATATAACACATAAACCGCTTCTTTTGTAAATAAACAATACCTTTCATATTGTTTTTCATCATTTAGAATTCCTTCTCTTGAGAACAATGATGTATTTCCAAAAATAGAATGTTGTACTTTCGGTGTCAATAATGACATATTGATTATAGGTCGAGATTCTATATTTATATAATTGTTCTCGTCATTTTCGCATATATATACTTGAATTGGAGTTTCTATTGGTTCATTGTTCTCGTTATATATGTTTTTTATCACTTGATTTGTTGAAAACAAATCCACAATCATATTACAAATTGGAATGTTATTACAAAGTCTTTTATTTACAATCTCATCGATAATTACCCACGAAAATACATCACTTTCGGGAATTTCAACATTAATTATGGAAATATCAATAAAAACATACAATCTATCTTCTACTTTTACATATCCTTTATACAAACTATTAGATGTTTCGAAATCTATATTGAAAGTTTTTTCTAAGTACTGAGAACATTGTTCCGAAAAATAAATATCGTCATCATTTTCAAGGTTTCCTCCTGACAAATTTGTAATTTCAATATCATCATCACTATCATCATTATCTTCATATGGTATAATATCATCGGATTCACTTTCAGTATCTTCAATACTACTAGTTTCGTTAATGTTCTCAATATCTGATTTATGATTGGGAAATTTAAATATATTATCGTCATTACACATTAAAAATTTAATAAATGGAAGCACTGTATCATCAACTATGTTATATAGCACATAATGGAATTCTGCGTTTTCACCAGATTCTATTATTTTATGTAAAGGGTCATCATCTAGATATCTATAATTGGGTTTTTCAATTTCACTTTCTTTGGTTGGTTTCTCAATTGTAACATCCTCATATGTGTCTGGTGTTCTCAATTCATAATTAGTTGTTGTAGATTGAATTTTTTTCATGAATTTATCATTTATTAAGTTTTCACTTTCTCGTTTCTGTGATATCATTCTATACAGTATTATTACATTTTTAACATGATAAATAAACTTAAAAAATAACATAAAGCGTTATCTTGTATAATGATTATAACACCCTAGTTATTATACGACTTACTATTTTCTAAATGTCTGATTACGACAACAATTCTCTTCAATCATTAAATGATAATGAACGTCATTATATGACACAACTCAACGATGATACTTACTCTGTAGTTACCGATACATCTGTAGATGAGTCCATAAAAAAAAAGCCTATCAAAAATAGACGGAATACGAATGCTCTATATGAGGAAATTAAGGCAACTGATCCTGGATATCATAAAATAATTCGACGTGAAGATGGTGTAAAGCTGAAAACAGAGGTTTATTCAACATCCTTCATACCTGGATCTATGATTCGCGATGCTATTACCGGAAATAGGTATCATCAATACAGAGTAGGATCATGGCACGAAGACCTATTTTTTAAGGTAAAAGAAACTTCAGGTAGCATAGGGAAAGAAGCAAGTATACTATTTTATGATAGTCCAGAACAATTTGAAAGACATTTGAAAGTAAATATTTCAAATGAGTCCAAGAAGAATTGGACTAATAAGTTTGCTAGAGCACAAGCTAGAGTAAATGCGGAATAATCATTTTTGTATTTAGGAATAAAATATAATAAATATATAACTTAATGAATAAAAATAATATATCCTGGATACATTACGCATATGCTACAATAACTGCATCAGTGTTAGCATATGTAACTGTAATGGATTCAAACGATCAATCACAAGAATCAGATAATGCGATAAATATGCTTCCTAGATTTGATGACGGCTCAAACGAACCAATTCAAGAAGAATCTGAGTTATATGAAGATAATATTCAAGATTCAGCTCTAATCGAACCTAACGCCCCCCCAATGGAAAATTCTGAACCTTATGACGATGAACCACCAATGGCAAAAGCCGAACCTGTTGTAGATGAACCGCCAATGGCATTTGCCGAACCTGTTGTAGATGAACCCGCAAAAGGTGGAAAATTGAAAAAAACTAAACATAAACACATAAAATTAAAAAACAATAAGACACGTGGTCGTAAATAATTTAATATAGGCACTGTATAATGCCCATATTAAAGATACTCGAAAATAATGATTTAGTTAATATAATACAATGTGTCAATGCAATTGTAAAGAATGAAGAAATAACCCATATATATATTTCTATTGGTGGAAAAATAAATAAAAAAGAAACTGATTATAATAACAGCATATACCATTTATTACCTTCCTATTTAACATTTGATAGTAATAACAGTATGATTATCGTCTTGGATATATTTACCAACTATGATTATAATAAATGTATTGAATATACATCACATCAAGGCGGTAATGTTATTCTATGTAATTGTTTTGTAGATATACCATTTATTACAGAATTTATACCATATATTATTAATTTGTCAAAAACTATATTATTAGAACCCACAAATTTAGTTATATGTAACTACGTGAAGTTTAAAAATACACCAAACGAAAAGGAAATGATATCATCGCACAATATACCGACTAACATATATAATATTTTACAACAACCTGAATTCATAGATTACATTGACTGTTTTTATGAATGGTTTGGTTATCATAATACATTGCGTAATTTTATTTATAATTACAAATATTACCAATTATATCGCGGGGCACATACACCATTAATTCTGTTATCCGATACATTAAGAACGATTGAATGTGATAATACATATAAATTAGAATTATTTGATATGAAAATAATAAATTTTTGGAATTACATTTATGATATTACTGAAAACAAAAATACATTAACATCAATATATGACATTTTACAAGAAGAAGGAAAAATCGTAAAAAAATAATTACAACAATTCGTCACAACGATCAAAAAACTCTTTTAATTCATCTTTATTCGAATTGTTATGAATTTCATCTGGAATATAGCTATCATTTTCTTTTTGATAACACAATATAGCAGGAATACCTGAGAATAGTTTTTTCTTCTTTAGGAAAGCATATACATCCAAACTATCATCTATGTCGATTATTGCACATTGTACGTTATCTGGCATTTCATTAAATTTTTGTAATACTTCTGTTTCTATTCTTTTACAAGGGGCACACCACTCAGCACCAAATTTAACAATAAATAGTCCTGGATTCGTTTTTATAAGATTCAAATAATCATCACGCGATTTGATTTCAGTAATAATAGGGCGAGTCATATATACATATTATAAGTTTTTATTTCTAATATGTTTTTCGTAAAAATTATTCAAACAATATAGTTGATATAGTATATTAACCGTACAAATGTCATTAAACGAACATAATCTAAATATTCACTTGTATTCCTTAGAAGATTTACTCGGATTGTTTAATTTAACCTATAATATTACGAACGATGATCTTAAACGTGCTAAGAAAGTAGTACTTATGACCCATCCAGACAAATCGAAATTAGATTCCAAATATTTCCTCTTTTATAAAAAGGCATTTGATGTTATTGTCAGTTTTCATAATAACCAAAATAAACAAAATCAGAAAATGAACCCACAAAGTACCGCATACACCCCTCATACAAAGGATGATGATGATGAACGAACCAATAATAAAGTATCGTCGGTTATAAATGATATGTCAAAACGTGAATTTCAAGATAAGTTTAATGATCTATTTGAAAAAAATATGGTAAAAAAAGTGGACGATAGTAAAAATGAGTGGTTTAAAAATGATGAACCCGCATATTCCACTGACGTACGTGTAAATTCTAGTAATATGGGACAAGTATTTAACACCATTAAAGACCAACAAACAGGATTGGTGAGATATAAGGGGGTAGAGAACATTATATCAAACAAATCATCTACTAGTAATTATTATGATGATATTGAGGAAGACGATTCCTATGTTGTAAGCGATCCTTTCAGTAAATTAAAATTCGATGACTTACGGAAAGTCCATAAAGACGAAACCGTATTTTCGGTGAGTGAACGTGATTATCAAAATGTTAAAAAATATTCCTCTGTAGACCATTTTATGCGAGACCGAAGTCAACAATCTACCGCCCCATTATCAAAACCAGAAGCAGAACGTATGTTAGCTCAACAAGACCAAACATACCGTGAAAAAATGATGAAAAAAGAATATTCATCTAACTTGAAAAATATGGAATATGAAGAAAAGAATAAAGCAGTATTATCAAATTTCTTACGAATTAAATATTAGGTTTTTTGTTATACGTAAATGCTATAACAAAATTGATTTATGTTACATATAACTATACCGATTACTAACAAAATAAAATGGCAACTTGTTTATCAGAAATGAATTGTCCCGAAGAAAAGCAACACTATGCGGTTTTATGTGAGTTTTGGGTAGATAATACAGAATATACATGTAATCCAGAAACTACATGTATACGCGAGGATGGTGGATACGCATGTTGCGCTGAAGATACAATAACATGTACCATATCAAATCAAAATAATCAACCTACCCCTACTCCTACAGTAAATGGGATAATATATCCTCTATCATGCATTCAAACATGTAATAGTATTCATGAGATACAAGATTGTCAATGGTACGAATCCAGAAATATAGAAACTACTTGTTATGATGAAAATGATAATCTTACATGTTGTTCTCATATGAGAAGCGAATGTTGTCCATTTAGACAAGAAGGATTCAATAATGTAATTGCGATTCTGGTTGTTATTTTCATATGTATATGTTTGATATCATATTATTCATATTACATTACAACGAAATATAACAAACTTATCATAAAACGAAATAAAGTTCATCCCGAATCGGTCTAATATTATTTGATTAGATGTTGGGGCATACACCATTCTTTCTTCATATCTAATAATAATGGTTCTGTATCACGTGTAGTATTTTCTATATCACTATAACTAGTATATTGTGTTACAGTTGGAGGAGTAATCATATACCAATAATATTGATATTGTAATCGTTGCCAATACATATCAACCGCATATTTTTTTATGCCTTCTTTGGATGAATCCTTAGATAAATTTGATACACTTTCATTGAAATTTGCTAAAAGAACATCGTACATATGTTTTTTGACAACATATCCGGTTGTTGTGCGACAATAAAAAACACGAGAACAATAATCTTCTATTATTTGATAGGGACGAGCATTATTCCCACCAATAATTAGCATATCCCAATTTATTTGTGTATTTTTATTGAACTTTTCTAAATTCGCATTTAATAACTCGGGGTCTTTGAAATGAATATCGTCTTCACATATAAAGACATAATCATAATCTCTTTTTTTGGCTAATTCTATACATTTTATGTGACTCATAGTGCAACCTATAGCACCTATATCCTTTTTAATAGCATCTACTCGTTCCGCTTTTATATTCATTTTTTTAAATTCTTCATTGGCGTGTTCGAGACGATCTGTTCGATGTTCTAAATTAATAAACAAAGTATTTTCAAATAAATTCATACTATGTGATTACTTATCTAGGTAGCTTTATATTATTTCGTTATTTCATATGATATTTTAGATAATATATCATATGTAACTATTGTCAACTATTTACTTCTTCTTCTTTTGGGTCTTGTTTTTACGAGACTTGGGTTTATTTTCTTTCTTAAAAGAACCAAACTCGCCTTTTTTGGTGAAGTAACCTGCCTTCTTAAGACGGTTAGTCTTTTTGGCAGTCTTGTGCTTACGAACAGACACAATGCGACCATACTTATTCTTCATTAAATTCTTCTTTTCTAAACCTCCAGATGTCTTATCGGCGTTTCCGTGGAATACTTGAGCTCTTGAACCAACTGTCATTATATATAGAACATATAGATTTTTATTTTCCCGAATCACTATCACTATTTACATCTTCTACTAAAACCTCCGTTTCATTAGTTTTACTAATGGTTAATTTTGGTTCAGAATTCACGAATTCTCCTAAATTCGCATATTTTGAAACATTATGTACTGTTTTTTCATTATCGGGTTGTTTACTTTCTTTTGTATGAGTTTCTAAATTAGAAACGCGTTTTCCCATTTCTGCCAATTGCTTTGTTAAATCTATTATATGTAAACGCATTGAATACATTTCGGATGTTTGGATTTCAAATAGTTTATCTATATCTTCTTTTGTCCGGTCATTACCCCATGACACGTTTTTCTTTTCCTTCGGTTCTTCTAAATCCATAGTTTCCAATTTAATATTATTCGTTTCTTGTATATTGATTTTATTTGACTGTGTAATCGGTTTCATTAATTCTTCGCGTTCCCGTCTTTCACGCTCAAGTAATTCGTTTATATCTTTATTTTCATCACTTGATACTTCGCGAAAATCTATTTCATTAGGAGTATTTCGATGTAACATGGTATCATATTCTTGTTGTCGCATTTGAAATTGTTTATTAAATATTTCTTCTTTACTATCTGGTATAACTGGAGGTGTGTTTATACTATGCATTGTATTTTGAGGTTCTTGATATGATGGCGGAGTAGGAGGGTATACTTGACTCGAATTATGTGCGGTAAATTGAGGACTTTGTATATGAACGCTTTGTATCATATTTGTCAATAGTTCTTTATTTAAATGGTTTAATTCTTGTGGGTCGATTTCTTTACCCTGAATTCTCGTATAGAATTCTTCAATTGATTTTCTAAACCACGCTTCTTTTTCTTGTGGGGGTTTAGCCTCAAAATATCGGATAATAAATGGATTTCCATTAATGATATTCCATAGAATTTTTTGGTTTTCTGGATGTACGAACAGTGACATTATATACTATTTTGGTAATAGTATATATCTAATTTTTCTCTTTATCTTTATTTCTAACACATAATACTTTACATATTTTGCATGACTCCGTAAAAATCACGACGAAACTCATCATCCATATTGGATTCTTTGATTAAATCTGATGCATAATCTTTATAACTAGGGTACATACGCATTACTTTTTCAAATTGGTTCAGAAGTTCTCTTTCAATAGCAGTTTTGATATATTCTTCGATTTCTTCTTTTTCACCACCTCCTTTACACTTAGTTGTTTTTCGTTTATTTCTTCGTAACTTTCTACTTTTGTGTTTCATCGTCTTCTTTGGTCGTTTGGTTTTCTTACCACTACCTAATTGATCGATCTCGTTTTGTATGAAATCATCTAGTTCAGAAGATGTTATGCTGTCATTATCGTCATAATCTACTAACGATGGTCGTAATTTTAGATATTCATTATAGATATTAGTTTGCGTTATTATGTTTGATTTCAGTTGTTCTTTTAATTTTTTTTCATCATCATCATCATCATCATACAGGTTTATATACTCGTCTTGCAAGGTAATCATATTGTCGATGGTTTGTCCAAGTTCTTCCATTAATTCGGAAACTCGAGTTTGGTCTTCTTTTTCACCACCTCCTCTATACTTAGTTGTTTTTCGTTTATTTCTTCGCATCTTTCCACTTTTGTGTTTCATCGTCTTCTTTGGTTTTCTACGACGACCAGCACCTTTTTTTTCATCTACAACTTTGGGAGAAAATATGTGTTGGATTTTTATTGCTTTAAAAAAATCATGGATGCTTTTTTGTTTATCCTCTATTGTTTCATCTTTTGGATTTTTCTTTGTACTAGCCCATTTAATATATGCAAATAATTCCTTCAAATAGTGATTTATTTGGTCGATATTAGTTGATGCGGAATTATTAACGCTTACTATTATCTTACCTACTCGATTTCCTTTACCATTTGTATTTTCCATTGGAAATATCTTTGTATTGATATCTACATCATTTGTTTTTGGGTCTTCACTCATTCTAATTTATATTATACGTAGATTTTATACCTTGAAATAGATTTTTCGAAATTCATTAACATAATTATCGGGTATTCTTGGTTCTCTAAATAATTGGATTTTTTCTTCTAATGACTTAAATGGGATATTATTCATTTTATTTGTTAACATCGTTATTATGAAAAACAATGAATACATACCACATTCAGAATTTTCGAATTGATGTTGAACTTTATAATTATTGTATTCTTGTAGTTCAATTGGATTCTCTAATTGAGAACTAAATTCTTTTATGCGTTCAACAAATGCCTTTATTTCTTTTGGAATCTTATCTCCATTACTATCAAAATAAAAGATGAAATTGTCTTGTAAATCGAGAAATAGTGATACCCAATGAGAACCTTCCTCCTTCATTTTATCTAAATTAAATACTACTCCAATTTTCGTCTTACCTGATTTTATTAGATTTACTAATTGGTATTTACTTTTTAATTTACATAAATCTTCTACATAACATATTTTATCGAAATCAATTGTAGCTGTTTTTATTGCCTTAAATTGAGTGTACGATTTTTCATATTCTGTTAATACATTGTCTATATCAAAATTACTTAACCAAGAGTTAGGGTCTGTACTCCATTCTACCGGTTGTAATGGTCTAGGTACGAATAAATACTTCTCTATTTTTTCACGGTATTTTTCATCTGAAATAACATTTAACCAACAATCTTCACTTACACAAGTAGTCAATCGTTTTTTTAAATCGTTCCATATTTTTCTTGGCTTATCGCTTGTAATCTTATTGTCAGGATTATTATCATTGTATGATTTTTTTAATATATTTAACAATTCAACTGGTAGACAACTACCTCGAACTACACCTCCTCTGATGCTTGGATTACAATTTAATTTGTTATTTTTTGGTAAATTCCGTTTTGTTGTGTTTTTATTATTTCTAGGTTGATTCTTGCGCGTCATTTGTATACAAATACATTACATTTTTCTAAACTACATAATATATTTAGTAAAATTCACGGTTATTTAGTCTTTGATATGGTGGTTCCCCAAAATGATATCATATCTGGATTTTTGGTTTCTTTCTCTTTTTTATTTTCATCAATTTCATCATCAGTTTCATTCATAGTTCCAAATAATACATCTTCATCTGAATTATTATGAAAATCATTGTTCTCAATTTCTTTCATTTTAAAGTATCGGATTAATGTTTTTGTATATCCAATAAATATTTCGTTTACATCTGTAGTAATTTGTTTATCAGGACTGTTTATTAATTCTTGTGTCAGGTCTATTATTTTATTTTTATATTTACGCAATGATGATTGATGTTTTTGTTCTCGTTGATGTTCTTCGGGGTTTGTTTTTGAAATGTATTTTTTATGATGATTTTTATTCATTAAGAAATTCAATGTAATATCATTTACAAAATTAGTAGTTGTGTCATCTTCTTCATCTTCTGTATCGCTATTGTGATCGCCCATTATCATATAATGATATTTTACTAATATACTTTTATTTCAGTTTAGGCAATAATAACAAGTTATCCGAGAACAAAATATTATGCTATATTATAATAATATTAATATGGATACTTCAGTATTAGGTGGTCCTCATAACGGACATTCAGCAAAACAAACAGTAAGTTCTAAAAGAGATAGTGAAAACGCAATGACACGAAAGGTATTACGTAGCTCTTGGAATACTCCATATGCTACTGGTACATATGCTGGTAATAAAAGAGTAATCACACCATTTAGAGCTGTTAATAATTTAGGTGATTTCTTAGGAAGAACAAATTACTCTTGTGGTGGTCCTAAACAAATGACGTTTACATGCGATAGCACTGGTGTACCATCGTCTTCCGCAAATGTTAAATTTGTACCAGATTCTTCTGATTATATTCGTTTCAGAAAACAACAAGCAATGAACCGAAATTACAACGACGCTTCTAGATAATTTTTATCAAGACAATAAAGTCTACATTAAATGTATATAGACTTTATCGAACATGTACAAAATGAAATTTAGTATTCAAAATATTAACAATGGTATTCTTACCGCAGATAAAGCCATGCCATTAAAAGACAGTACAAGTAATAATGATTCTAGTTTTCAAATGGATCGTAAAGAGTTTATTGAAACTATACCACACGTTATTCATCCAGAAAACAAATGGATCGGTGGAACTCGCGATGCTTCGGATGTTGCACGTAGAAGACGATTAGGTGCTGTAGGGAAAGGTACCATCAACATGAATAATAATGAACTCTCATTTACTAGTCCTAATGACATTAATTTTCGCAACAGTGCGTTAAGACGTGTTCGTGCTGGAGGAGCAGTTGCTCCACCTAAAAAAGGCGCTTACTAATAATTCTTATAGTTTTTTTTCGTTAGTTAAACTATAAGGAAACGAAATGTATAATTATTTAGTTGAATTCTTAGGAGCAACATTTTTCGTTTATGTTATTTTAGCTACGGGCAATCCTATTGCTATAGGTGCGGCTCTGGCACTTGTTATGTTAATGGCCGAACCTATTTCCGGAGGACATATCAATCCGGTTGTAACTATTGTTATGGCTGCTGCGGATAAATTTCCTTCTAATGAAATCGTATCATACAGTTTAGCACAGATTTTCGGTGGATTAGTCGCACTTGAATTGTATAAGCGTTACAAGCTATAATTGATACCATCGCAAAAATATCAAAATTATTACATTTGATATTTTTACCTTGATTTTTGAATCATACGATAAAAAATAAACAAACCAACAATAGATAACGTTCCTATAAATACATTACTTAAATAATCTACATTGAATATATCATTTACATCTATACTCTCGTCGTCACTTTCATCTGTATCCTTTTTAGTTAATTCCTTTTCTGATGAAGTTTCGTTTGATAACACCGCATATTTTTTATAATAGTCACTATCCGATGTGATTATTGTTGGAAAAGACACATTCGAAATACCGTTGAATGTAGACACATTGTATCTTGTCTTTGTATCTGCGGGCTTGATCGTACTAAATGGTTTCAATGTTTCACCTAAAGTTGGTTCGCTTTTTTTATTATTTTCTTTACTAGGAATATTATCAATATAAGTTTTCATATTATGTATACATTGCTCTTATATTTTATTTGTTTTGAATTAAGCCTTGAATCGTAGATGTATCTCCGATATAATTACTATACATTTGTCGATGTAATAACATTTTTAGTAATACCACTTTTACATCACTTTTTTCTATTCGTTTTTTTATGTTTTTATCAACTGGAACATAGTATTTCCAATGATGATGATGTTTATTTGTATCTTGAGTTATTCGAGGAGTATGAAACCAACTATAACTTATGATTTTTCCTTTTTGATATCTTATTACATCATCAAATCTATACAGATATTTTGAAAATATACTACACTTGCCACGCATTCGTTTCGAAGTACCATCTGGATTAAATTCCTCTATAAGATAAATTTCACCATCTATTAGTTCAGACCTTTTTACTTCTATCATTGTCGTTTTTATTCTTGCATTTTCTATATTACAAAACTTTTCAATTTTACAATACATTTCGATAATACGATTGTATCGATTTACTTATTTTTCTTTATCAATAGTTACTTCTTTCATAACATTCTTCATTACCTTATCTTCAAACAGTTTGGTTTCTTCTCTTCCACATCCACCTAATGCTGATTCTGAATATTTGAAGAATTTCTCATAATTATCTGTTCCCATTACTTCCACATCGGGCGTTTCTTCATACCAAACCGGTCGAATCCTTTCATTTTTATTGGCAAC
>TARA_B110000285_G_scaffold229070_1_pt1 | contig 23832 bp, 39 predicted proteins | sample TARA_B110000285 | Tara Oceans TARA_B110000285 (sample SAMEA4397756) | marine metagenome | biome: Polar Biome; feature: [SRF] surface water layer (ENVO:00010504); material: water (ENVO:00002006), including particulate matter (ENVO:01000060) such as... | depth 5 m
ATGTTTAAGAAATTTATACCTACCATGATGAATGATAGATTTAGCGGTGAAGAAATAGATGCTTATGGTCGTAAAAATATTGGTTCTTTAAAACAATTTAAAGATACTGCTAAAGAAGTTGTTTCGGGCCGAATGTCTGTTTCTGATTTTAAAAAATACAAAAGTACTTTAGAACCTCATCAACAAGTAGCTTTAGACAAAGCTGTAAAAGGTATGGCTTTAGTTGTATTAGCTGCAATTGTAGGTAGTGCTGCAGGAGCAATTGGAGATGATGATACAAAGTATTACATGCATGGTTTAGTAGCAGACGCTAATTACGCTATTGATGTACCAAAATTGGCTAGAGTGACTTCAAACTTGCCATCAGTATCAGCATTTAGAGATATAGTAAATTAAAAAATAAATGAAAAAATATTTTATAACAATTTCTGATATGTGTGTTATTGAAGAATTACCACCATTAATAATTGTACATAAAATAATGAAATACCATATCAAACCAATGAACAAAGTATTTTTAGATACAAATCTAAGAATACTTTGTCTTGATAGTAAAGGATTAAAGTCAGGATACAAACCTTACAGATGGGAAATTTCAAGAGCTAAAGACGGAAAAAGTGAACATACTTTTGGTCAAGGTAAAAAAGGTAAAATAAATTTATCAAAAAAAGGTGCTGCATGCTGGAGATGTGATGATTTTCAAATTAACAAAGAGAAGTTAATAAAATCAATAATAGAAAACACAAATTACACCAGAGTAGTTATTTATAATTGGCACATATATACTGATTACAAAAATACCAATGATAGTATGTTAATATACAAGTCAAATATAGATAATGACTGGATTTTAATAAATAAAATAAAATTATGTGGAAGTATATAAAATTTTATATATTTGCAGTGTTGAATTTGAGACCTCAGCTAACAAGAAAATATTAAAAATAATTATTTGAATTAATTGTTTAAAAAACTCTAGCTTGGTCTCAACTTGAAGCTAGGGTTTTTTTTTACACCTAACTTTTACAACTGCAAGTCAGGGTGTTTACAAACGGTTATACCCACCTCCAAGAAATAAGATTAAAAAACTCAAACAGAAAGAATATTGATAATTAAACGTGAAGTTCAGATTAGCGTTTTTTGATATTAGTAACTATCAGTGATCAACCAAATCTATGCAATGTTCCCAAGAGTAACAACATAGTCACAGGGCAAATACCACTAAAGGATAATATAAAAACAAGAGCTACCAGTCTCTAGCTGCATAGTTGCACAGTTCATCTCTAAGAGAATATGAAGCTAAAGCAAAGCCACAAAGGTATATGCCCAGTATAGACTCTTGGTACCTTAAATTCAAGTAAATATTTTTTATTACATTTGTATTATAAATAATACAAAAATGAATCGCAAGCAAAAAAACTATAGAGTTTTCTGTTACATAAATAAAAGAAGATTAGAAGATGGAGGTAGAACTATTTTATCAATAAAAACATTAGAGAGTTATTGCAAAGTTCCAAATTATACAATTCAGCATTTAGTAAATCTTCGAAGATTAATAACTGATAAATACATTGATGATATTATTGAAGTATTAGAAAATGAATTCGGTTATACTGAAAATGAATTGACAAGTAAAGAAGAATCGGAAATGGATTTATACGAATTATTTCAATAGAAGAATGGAAGCAAAACAAACAGTATTATCAATTGCAAAAAAAATATGAATAAATACATTTTAAAAGTTAACGTTCCGTTTAATAAGCTACCTATATACTTTTGTGATATAGTAATATCAGTTTCTAAAGACAATAGAAGAATTAAGGCTAAATTCTATCACGAGTTTAAGAAAGTTGTTCTAAAGGGCTTAAATGAATCTGATTTAAAGAATCAAGTTATTAACAAAAAAGATAAATACTTAACTAAAAAAGATTTAAAAGATGCATCAATTACAGATGTAAAAATAAATATAATTAGAAATTTAGGTTTTGGAATTTTAGAATAAAACAGAATATGAAAAAATTATTTTTAGACACAGAATTTACAGGACTTCACCAAAAAACAAATTTAATTAGCATTGGTATAATATCAGAATGCGGTAAAACTTTTTATGCTGAATTTGATGATTATGACAAACTTCAATTAGATGTTTGGTTAATTGAAAATGTTATTGATAAATTAAAATTTAAAAAAGAAAAAGGAGAACCTAATCATTATAGATCAATTCATGATGAAAATGAAAAAAGTTATTCAGTTGAATTTTTAGGGAATACAGAACAAATTAAATGTGCATTAGAACAATGGTTAATGCAGTTTGGAGAAGTTGAAATATGGAGTGATTGTTTGTCTTATGATTGGGTGTTGTTTTGTCAGATTTTTGGACATTCTTTTAATATACCAGAGAGTATATATTATATACCGTTTGATATATGTACAATGTTCAAGGTTCATGGAATAGATCCAGATATAAATCGAGAAGATTTTGCTGACATGAATGAGGAAAGTGAAAAGCACAATGCTTTATGGGATGCTAAAGTAATAAAATCTTGTTATTACAAAGCAGAAAGTAAATAATTAAAAACCGCACCTGGTTATCTAGGTGCGGTTTAATTTTACTATCTAAATTCGTCAAATAGCCCGTTAACTTTTCCGTAACTGGGTTCTCCTTCAAATTTTTTAGTATCAGGGTTCCAATATTTGAAACCCATCATTAACGATTTGTTAATCGTTTTATTTCTAACTCTTTTATTGATTTCTTTCTTGATATCTTGACAAGTTTTATAGTCTTCAATTTTAAGAGCTAGTTCAATTTTAATGGATAACTCCCATTCGTTTGTTTTACTAAAGTCCATGATCAAAATCCTATTGAATTCTTAATCTCATTCTTAATAGAAGTATATTCTAAAATAAATTCTTTTAGAGTAACTGATTTGTTACTACTAATTAATTTAAGAGAAATTATCTTTCCAATAGCTGAATATAAAGAAGTAAAGTAGCCTTGATTTTTAGTAATCAAATCACCTTCTTTATTCAACTTATCACTTTTTTGTTCAACTGAATAGTTAGAACCATCCATAACAATTTCGTAAGGTTCTAAAGTTTCGTCTTGTATTTTCATTATTATTTGGGTTTAAAATTTAAAAGGTCAGGGAAAACAAATATAATCACAAGACAAAATAAAAGCATTAAAAATAAAGTAATAATTAAAAATCCAAAAACTCCGTTTGAAGCTTCTTTTCTATTTTTTTTCATAATTTTAGTTTGTTGATCCATGACCCATTTTACCTCTAATAGTTTTAGAAAGTTTTTTAACAGGAATAAAATTAATATTAGGTAATTTTTCAATTATTATTTGACAAATTCTGTCTCCAACTTGATAAATATCATGTTCATATTTACGTTCATTGTTTTCACAATAAGTTTTTACAAAAGTACATTGAATTTCACCTCTGTAACCGCTATCTACAACTCCTACTGAATTAGCCATCACAAGTCTTTTATTTCTTATGCTACTTCTAGGATATATGTAAGCTACATATCCTTCAGGAACTTCAATAGAAAAACCAGTGCTGTAAACTATTTGTGTTTTTGATTCAGAAAGAATTTCAGTAGCCATTAAATCAATTCCAGCATCTCCCTCTTTTGCATATTTTGGTGCAATACCATTATATTCTCTACTTAATTTTACTTTAACGTCCATAAGTTTAATTTAAATTTTAATAAATATTCGTAAGATTTAAGTCTAAATTTCTTTGTAAGTATCTTCAAAAACACGTTTAGGACTCCAAGATATATATCCTTTGTGGTCTTCATGATTAGGAGTTCCACCATTCTCATATTCTACCAACATACCTTCTTCTTTTGGGTCCTCGTTTGAAGGGGTTTTCCATCCTCTATATTTATTGTACTCTTCTTTATTCATTGGTACAGCTCTTAGCTTTTTAGTGCCAATATAATTTTTCATTTTTTCCATTATTAAGTTTGTATTTCTATGATTTAAGTTTAATTTTTTACACTCATTCAAAGCATCAGTTCCACTATTTAAATTTACATGTTTATTATTAACTTTTACATTTTTAAAAGTATCATAAACATTCCAAACATTTCTATTGAAGCATTGGTGAGTTAGTTTAGGTATAAATCTACTTATTAAAACTTTACTTTCATGCTGCCATTTAAGATTTTTTTGTCTGTCCTTAAACCAAATTTTTCTTTCAAAATGAATAAATGATTCTGTTTTTTCAACTATAGTTTCATATCCAAAAACAACAATTTTATCTCCTTTTTTAAATTTCATTAATCCTATTTATCTTCTCTTTCAGTATACAAGAAATCAAATCCTTTTAACAACAATACAGTAGATTTTACTCCAACAGGATTTACTTGTTTAGATTTTTTAGTTTCTTCTGAGAAACCAAAAATTGGAATAGTATTCCACTGAGATACAGCTTCAATTTCTGATATTTTTATCATATCAAATTTTCTTTTTTCAGCTAATAAAAGTCTTTCTAATCTTTCAACAGATTTTTTACTATTTAAGCTAACCTCAACAACTAAATTAACAATACGTTCTATATCTGAATTAAGAACTTGTAAAGTTTTTTCTGCAGTATAAAATAATGGCTCGTAAGAATTCTTGAAAATCTTATACTGACCTTCAATAAAATTCTTAGAATACTTTTTTACGTTAGGGTCTTGATAATCGTTATAAACTGTATGTTTAATTTCTTCATTTGCTTCAAAAGCTAATGAGTTCATAACGATTGAATAAATTAAAGCCGGTAAATCTTTCGATTTTTCTTGTTCATATTCAGTTACAAACTTAAACATATAATCACTCAACATTAAATTGTTAGTTATATATCCTGATTGAACAACAGACTTGTAAATTTTCATTCTTTCACCAACAGGGTATTCAGGTAAGTAATGTTTTAAAATTTGTTTATGATCATATCTTTCTGCATTTTTTAATAATACAATTTTCTTTACTTCTGATTTCTTTAAAAACATTATATATTTTGTTTAATAAATATTAAGTCCTGCAGGTAATCTAAATTATCTTCAGGTGATAAATTCGTAAGTTTTATATTTATAAAATCTAACTTAATTAATTTAAAAATTTCATAAATTTCATCTAAGAAAATCTTTTCTTTAGAATCATTTACTATTAGATTTTTATTGTTATTAGGATTAATAATAAATCCTTTTATTTCTCCGTTCTCTAATTCTTGAATTTTAAGAATTACATAGTTTAAAAGAGAAACACCTTCAATTGATAACTTAGGGTTATTAATACATATCTCATTCAACGAGTTTAAGTGTTGTTGAGTAAATACATTAACTTTTTTAAAAGATGTCTTAAAAGACTTCTTTTGAGATTGAATTAAATCAGTTACATCTTTCTTATCTAAAGAGAATAAATCTTTAACTTTTTTCAGATAAAGCTTTCTTTTAATTGAATCCTCAATAAATGTAACTGATTTAATTATACCGTTAATATGCTTAGCCTTTAAATCTATTTTAGAATTTTTTATAAATGAAACCTTGTAATCTACAAAGTCCATTAAATTATGATCAATGTAACCACTTAAATCTTTTTTAGATTTAGATAATTCATCTGGATCCACATTTTCCAATTTTAAAACAGATACGTTTAATCCAATTTCAAGAGCCAAATCAATAGATTTATAAGTTGCCTTTACACCAGCTTTATCTCCGTCAAATATAAAAGAAACATTTTGAGTGTACTTTTTAATTATCTTTAATTGCTCAATCGTTAAAGCTGTACCGCATGAAGCTACAGTGTTGTTAACACCGCTTTGATGAAAAGAAATTACATCAGTATAACCTTCTACAATGTAACAAGAATCTTTTCTGATTATATCTTGAACAGATAAATCAAAACCATACAAAACAAAACTTTTCTTATAAAGAACCGTTTCGCTTGAATTAAGGTATTTAGGCTGATTTTTATCTTCACTTAATATCCTAGCACCAAAACCAATTACTTTTCCTTGTGTATCTGAAATAGGAAACATTAATCTGTTTCTAAATTTATCGAAAAACTTTCTCGATTTATTTGATAACAAATCAACGTCGTTTAAATCCTTAGAATAATAACCGGCTTTAAGTGAAGATTTATACAAATCATCCCAACTATTTAAAGAATACCCAAGGTTAAACTTATCTATTATTTCAGTAGTAAAACCTCTACCAGTAAGATAGTCTAATGTCTTTTTATTTTTCTTTAAATTACCATGAAAGTGATTTGAAGAAAATTCTAATGCAGCATAATAAGATTTTTTAGTACTTGCTTGTAAAGCATCATTAGAATTTGAATAAGATTTCTTTTTATCTTTAACTTCAATACCATACTTATTTCCTAAATACTTTATAGCTTCTGGAAAATTCATTTTCCTTGCTTTCATTAAAAAAGTTATAGCATGGCCGCCATTGCCGGAACTATAATCTTTCCAAATATTTTTAACAGGAGAAACTATAAACGAAGGTGTTTTTTCATCTGTAAAAGGACTTAAACCAGTCCAATTAGATCCACTTCTTTTAAGTTCTACAAAGTCTTTAATAACTTCATAACAGTCAGAAGATTCTATTATTTTTTCAATTACTAAATTATCTATCATAAATTAGTTTTTTAAATGAGGTGGAATATTTGTAAATAAATCTCCATGCAATTTCATACCATCTATAAAAAACGGAGAAACTACTTCATGTATATGAGAATACTTAATATTGGTAAATTCTAAAATTTGTTTGCAATCAGTTTTATTTTTGCAAATAACTTGAACAAAGTTATTAAATGCTGGAATCTCATTAGTTTCATATGATTGTTCTCCGTCTCTAGTAAACATACCAGTAATTTCCCTACGACCAGTTTGAATTAAATATCTTCTGAGTTTTCCTTCATAAATGTTACTATTTTTCTCGGTATCCATTTGCTTATTTTTCGATTAATCATTCTTCTGTCTTGAAATAAATATCTTTGAGGTGTAAAAGTTTTATCAAATAATCCTCCTTTGTCTAATGGGGATATTTTATGAACATACACATCATGAATTAAAAACATCATTTTTTGTATTAAAGGAAATTTAACTGAACTAGACATACTGCCACCTCTAAAAGATTTAGGCTTAATATCTATAACAGTTAACCATTCGTTGTTTACAAGTTTAGCGTAAAACAATGTTTTAAAGTTTACTAAATTTAAATAATCAATATTTTGAAATAAAAAATTGTAAGATTTATCACTCCAATAAACATCGTAATCGGGCTCATAAGTCCAAGACTTTAAGAATTCTCTTTGAACAATTAAATGTCTTATGGAATCTTTTTTTATAGGTTTAAAAGATAATTTATTCGTAAAAACACTATCAATCAATTTATATCTAAAACTTCTCTCATACCTCACAACATAACCCGTATCAATTAATTCTTGAAGCCACCATTCAAAATAAACCTCCTGAAGGGAATCTCTTCCTTCAGGCAGATTATTTTTAGTTAAAGATTTAAAACCAATCAAAGTTTAGAACTAATGTGATTAATTATTTTTTCAACATTAGTATCTATAATACTACATAAATTAATGTAATGTTCAGTGTTAGGAGCATCTATCTTTAAAACAGATTTAAGAATACTTAACTTCATCTTCAATGTTTCTTCATCAGTTAATGCTACTGGTACATCAAAAATATCTTTTGGAACACGTTGAATTGGTTGAAGTGAGTCTTCAATAATTTCAGTTCTAGTAGGGTTTTTCTTCTCAGCAGCTTCCTTACTTCTGTTAATAATAGAACCAAACTTTTTCTGAAATTCAATAGAATTAATAGTATTTTCCTTATTTACAATTTCTTGTTTTAATAACTCTTTCTCTTTTTGCTCTTTTTCAAGAAGTAAAGTAGCTTTTTTTTGAGCAATAATTTCCTTCTCCTTAGACAAGGCAACATCAAAAGATATTTTTCTCTTTTTAAGAATTTCTTCTAAATCTTTAATTTCACCAACTAATTTAAAACAGTTTTCATTTGAAAATGAAACAACATCAGTATAAGGAGCATTGAAAGTTTTTCTTTCAGCATCTATGGTTTTCCTTAAAGCAACCAATGCTTTTAAATTGGTTTTTATTTTCTCATATCCTATCTTATCAGAAGTATTCTTCCAAATTAATTCTGTAATTTTAATATCTACAAGTTTATTTTGATATGGATTTAAAATTAGTAAAATGTCCTTTTCTTGATGCAAAACAACTGCATCGATAACTTGTGGTTCTACGAGTGCTTCGACCTCCTCAGCTACTAAAATATCTTTAGTAACTGAGTTAGAATTTGTTCTAATAGTTAACTTTTCAATTTTAGCTTTGTATAAATTAACTATTATTTTACGAGGTTTTTCGCTTTCCAATTCCTCTTTAAGCATTTTTTCTATTGAAATAACATCGTTATTTTTTACAATATTTATTTTTAATTCTCTTATTGTTTTCATCAATTTCTTTTTTTGATAATGTTAATACTGGATGTTTTTGAAGTAATTCATCTCCTGCCCTAGTTCTATATACTATAAAACTTCTTTGTCTATAGCTCATGTAAATAATCTATTAATGAAAATATATCTTTATACTTTTCTTTAATGTGTTTACCCGAAGAAGATTTCATTCTGATTAACTGATAATTTTCGTTGAAAAAATCAGATCCATCTCTAAGTCCATACTTATCTATGTAAGCTTTTAAAACTACAGATGGATAATCATCTGAATTAACATCGTCATTTATAATTATGGATGCTTTAGCTGGACCTACTCCTTCAATGCCAGGAATATTATCAACACTATCTCCTGTAATAACTTGAACCCATAAATTCCTCCAAGCTTCTTGTTCAGTTAATGTTATTAATTCCTTTTTAGTGAAATTATATAAATCTCCCTTTGTTTGTTTAGCATCCTTATCATTGGTACATGCTACTGTTCTATCATCGTGAAATATAGAAATCATATCATCAGCTTCTAAAAAATCACATACAATGCAATCTCTAAACTTAGTCATATGTTCTAACATATCGTAATAATACTCATGACGTTCACTAGTTCTTGTGCCTTTGTAAGGCTTTATCGTAGCTACTGTAAATCTAAAGTTACCTCTACCTTTGATAAAATAAACATAGGCTTTCGCTCTTAGAGTATTTTCAAAGTTTAGTATAACATTATCACATTCTTTTTTCGCTTGAACCAAGGTCATGTTATCATCCACAAAGCTAAGTGCCCAGTGGAATAATATATCTGTATCTACAATAGCAATCTTGTTAGTATTGACAACAATCATTTCTGCAGTATACTTTTTTGAAACATCATCTGGTATCGTTGATACTTTTTTGTCTCTTCTACCCATTGTGTTTTTTTTAAAAATTAAAAATTCGTAAGATTTTGTATTAAATATAATACAAATGTACTAAATGTCTAACAAATGCAAATTAAAACTTGCTCTAGTAATTGCTACATATAAAGATTGACATTTTTCTTTATCAGTTATTTTAGTAACAGATAATATATCATTAAAATCGATATAAACATTTTTATAAGTACTCCCTTGGCTTTTATGCGTATTGATTGCATAGCCATAATCTATTTCAGCAAACATTGGTTTTAGTTGCCAAAATTTCTTCCACATTTTTTTAGAAGACAAATGTTTTAATTCTTTATTGTAAGCAATTCTACCTTTTTTAGTTAATACCGGTATATCTGATTCAACATCTTTAAGTGAAAGAATACTACATTCAAAATTCATTATATGAGATTTCTTATAGCTTTCTACAAAATACTCTACAGAATTTTTAAGAATAACTTCATCACCAATAAAATAACTTTTGTTGGCAATTATTAATTCATCTTTTACAAAAATATCTTTAACACCTTTGTAAATAGTTTCTCTAATTAATTTGTTGTATTTACCTACAGTGGCAGTTCTAAATGAAATAAATTTAGTTGTTTTATCTTCTTTAAAATCAGCTACAAATTTTTCAATGAAATCAGAATCATCTACGTAATTATAACCTTTACCTTCTTCGTTTATATTATCAATTAAATGATCTTGTATAACATAAGGGTCAAAGTTTTTTGTTTCAATTTCACTAGCAATAACATCGGATAATTTTATAATAGGATTACCAACACCTTGCCTTATTCTTTCAGTAAGATTTGAAGTGTTTTTTATTTTAAAAGTTACACTATCGGCACCACCTTCATCTATTGGAGGTAGTTGTCTAAAATCCCCCATATATATAACTTTTGAAGAATTTTTACGAAGTTCTTCAACAATGTTAACACCTTCCTTTGAAATCATAGAACATTCATCAATTACAATAAAATTTGCTTCCGAAATTGGAATTGATTTTGCGTATTCATTTAAAACAAATTCTTGTTCTCCTATTTCATTTTGAATAACTTTCATTCCGCAAGCAGATGCAAAAGTATTGCATTGCATAATGCTCTCTGACAATCTCTCTTTCGCTTTATGAGAAATTGTAACACCTAATATATTATTACGTCCTTCTAACGCACCACTAATAACAGTTGTTTTTCCTGTACCTCCTTTACCTTTTAAACAATAGTAAGTTTCATTACTGTCAAGAAAGCGTTTTATATCTTCAATTGCTTCTTGTTGTTCTTTGTTAAATTTTATATGTTCAGGTACTTTAACAACACCCTTTTTATTTACGCTTGAATTAGCTAAATTTTCTAAAAACCCCATTGGTTATATCATTTTAATTTCTGATTCTTTATTCTTATGTACTTCTCTTGGCTTGTTGTACTTATTGTGTTTTTGTACTTCCGAAATGCTAGAGGCAATAATAACCCCACTAATAGAAGCTTTGCGAACTGCAGCTGATTTAGCTGATACTGCGGCAACTTTTAGTAGGGCTTTTAATATAATAATGGCTATCATTAATTAAAATGGAAAATCATCTTCTTCTTCCTCTTCAAATGAAGAATCTTCTTTCATTTTATTTTGCTGATCTTCAATTGAATCTTCCTGTAATGGAGATTCTTCTTCACTATCATCAAATGGATCCTTGTCTTGTGCTTTAGATTGAACAGCAGGAGAAGAAGAATCTTTTCTTCTCTCCGGAGTAGCATCAGTAACACCATCTTTTCTTTTCTGTAAGAAATCTTCAACGATATCACAATATGCATCAGCTTTAGTCATAATAACTTTATGCGCTGGTACTTTATCTTCATCCAATAATTTGTATTTAAAAGTAGGATAGTAATAATGAATACTTCCTGAATCGTCAAATTCAATAGTATCAATTGAAATCATTACTTGCCATTCTTCAATATTAGCAGCTTTTAACTTGTTGTGTAAATCAATCCAAGAAGTTAATTGTTTTCCAGAAAGTTTAATGTTATCTAAACCCCATCCATTTATTTTGTCATGTAAAGCAATGTATACTGATCGAGTATATTTACCATCAGTATTTCTAGCAGTTACTACTTGCTTAATATCTTTCCAGACACCTTTAGCAATATTTTTATTATCCCCCTTGTAATAGCGAACGTCTAGTTCTTCTGTGTTACCGTCTTCAACTTCATTAGAGAAAAGTCCACCATTAGCCTTATTCCATCCTGTAACAGTTGTCGTTTCCTTAACAATAAGAAATTGAGGGTTTTTTACAATCACCTTTTCTTTTTTCTCGTTGTCATAATAAAGATAATGACCTTTACTACCTTGAAATTCTAAAAATTTCTTTGCTGGATTTGGAACTAATGAATTTGATTTTTGTTGTCTTCTACTTGCAGCCATAATTCTATTTTTAATAATTGTTGTTATAAATTAATTCGTAAATTTTAAACACTATTTTTTATAAGGAGATTCGTCGTCTAATTTTCTCCAATTCTTAATTTGTTCGTCAGTCTTTAAACTGTCCTTTTTGTATTTACCTCTATATATTTTAAATACAGATTGAATGTAAATAGGTACTTCCATGGGCCCTTTTAAATAAGTTTTAAAAGCCATTCTAAAAACTGTCAATATTCTTTTAACCTTAAATTGGCTAATACCAGTTTTCTTAGATATTTTAATAATCATATCTTTTTCAACATATGATTTACCGGAGTGATTTGTTTTATCCATTAAAATTCTTTTACATGATTATTATCCCAATCTTCAAAGTGATTGTATTTTAATCGATAAAATAAATCAAACTCCCCAGTACCTATTCTCCTACCTTTTGCTACTAAAAATTGACATAAATTTTTGCCATTTTCAAGATAATTAATAGATGGTATTTTATAATAGTCAGGTCTGTAAAAGAATCCAACAATATCTGCATCTTGTTCCAAAGAACCTGAACCCCTTAAATCTGATAGTCCTGGCTTTTTTAAACCTCCACGACCTTCAACAGCTCTTGACAATTGTGATAATAATACAATTGGCATTTTTAATTCCATTGCAAGTAATTTTAATCTCCTTGTAATACCTCCAATCCTTATGTCTTCAACAGATGTTTTGTCAATATCATTTGGAATTAATTGAACATAATCAATAAAACAAATTTTGATATTATTTTTTAATTTTAAATATCTAATTTTGTTGATCAACTTTGTCAAACTTAAAGGCACATCAATAATAAATAACGGAGAAGTTTTTAATCTTTTAAGAGCCCCTTCAGTATCACTCCATTCTTGACTTGATAAATCACCATTTAGCATTTTCTTAGAATTAACTTTAGCCATTGAAGCTGCCATTCTTTCTAATATTTGAGAATAAGGCATTTCATAAGATATTAAAGCTGCAGGTTGATTACTAAGAACTACTTTTTTACAATTAAAAATAGCAAAAGCACTTTTACCCATACCGGGCCTACCCGCTAAAACAATTAAATCAGGGTCTAACCAACCAGAAGTAAAATCGTTTAATTTTTTAGTGCCTGAATCAACGCCTAAAATTACCTCTTCATTATTTATTCTAAATAAAATTGAAGCAATAGTATTATTGATATCATCCTCTAAATTATTTGTTTCTGAAACGTTATTACCAACAAGACTTAATTCAGCTTTCCATGAACTAAGCCTTCCATCAAAGTCTTCAACATCTTGTTTATTATAAGAGTTAATTTCTTTAGCTAAAACAGATAGGTTGTCGCAAGCATTGTATTCTCCGAGTAGCAAACAATGCTTATCAAATAAAGCGCCCTTAAAAGGCTTGTATGTACTCATTATAGAAATTACATCACTTGTAGAAAACTCATTATCAGAAATGTTTTTTACAGATTCTCTAACAGTTGATAAACTAACAGTTTTAAAATCCTTAACAGATTTTTCTATTGCTGAATATATCAATTTGTGCTGAGTCAAAGAAAAATCACAAACATCTAAATTTTGCCTTTTAGTAAAAAATAAATCAGCGTTATTTAACAGAGAAGATAGTATTTCTTTTTCTAGAATATCTCTAAGTTCTAGGTCGTAAATCATAATTTTTCAGGTTTTTGGGGTTTATAAACAATTGAATTTTCTTCACCCGGTACAACAGTCCATGGCTCTAAAACATCTTTCCATCTTTCTCCATTCAAATAAGTTGCTGGCATTGGCCAGCTAGGAATGAATTCTTTTGAAGGTGCTTTTTTAATCCAATCTTTTCTATTTTCTATTCCATCTAATATATCTTGCAATACATTAGTAGTATCATTAAATGATATTTTTGAAAACGAAACTAAAGCAGCTTTTTTACCTGTTTTATTAGGGTAGTTTGCCATAAATTGATTTTCGAACAATTGTTCAACATCTTTTTTGCTTGCAATCATCCTATCTAATCTGCCTTTAACAGATGAGGTTAAAACAAAATCTCCTTTAACTTCCGTATTCAATTTTTTAACATACTTTTTATCAACTAGTATTCCTACGTTGTGCCTAAAAAGTTTTTCACTCAAACCTATGTAACTTATTTTTTTAGGAAAATAAAAGTTTAAGTGAGTATCATAATAATGCATATATTCTAAAATCAAATAAGAGGTAATTTTAATACCCAATTTATTTGCATTAACAAAGTGTTGTCTATCCTGCATAATTCTAAATTTTAAAAATCCTTATCCCTACAATAGGTTGATGTACTGGGAACGAGTAAGTTTTTAAATCAGCTTAATATCAGTCAATTTGTAAGTAACAAATTTACTTAAAACTTTGTCTAATTCTAATTGAGTGTTTTTGAAATTAATAGCTTTAATAGCTATATAAATTTCATCAGTATCACGACCAGTATCTTCACTTTCATTAACTGAAATAGTTTCTGCTAATAGTTCAGATATTTCATCTTTATTAAAAGAATAACAATCCCCATGTTTATCAGCTAAGTAATAATCATTTTCTGAATTAGCTAAATCTTCATCATTTAAATTTTTAATTTCTGATAAACATTGAAACTCGTTTGATTGTATTCCGCAAAGCCTATATCCCTCGGATAATGCTTCTTTAATTGTAATAGTCCTAGTTTTCATATTCAACATATTCTTTAGGAACATTAATACCATAGTGTTCTATATCGTGAATTAAACCATATTGTTTTAATCCACATTCATGGTCTTTTACCCAAGATAAATCTGCAATAAAATGATAAGACTTATCAACTCCCATAGCTGTTCTATGAGTTAATAATGTTCCTTTGGGAATAGTCAAAATACCATAATTGGTCTTGGCTACTTTAAAATTTACTTGATAATCTGCGTTAGTTTTCATTATTTAGTTTTTATTTTTAAACTGGTTAAATTAAAATATAATTGGGTGTAAGGTATTTGAAAATCTATAAAAATATTATTCAAAAATTGAATTGTAAAGTTTGCAATAAATTTATTAATATTAAAACTTTGTTTTTTTAAAGCTTCTTTTGTTGAACAACTGGGAGCACTTTTCTGATCAACCATGTCCGGAAATAAATCAACACAATTAGGTGTTATCTTTTCATTGTGCTGATACATTGACATTATTACTTGACCTGAATTTTTGTCGTTACCTGTGTCAATCCATATCAAGTTTTTACTCTGACATTTTAAAAGAATTTTATTTAAACGTTTTCTAAATCGAACGTTATCAACACAAGTTATTATTATATCAGGATTAATATCAATTAATTCCTTTTCGTCACAATATATAGGATAACTAACAATATCATCTCCATAAGAGCGATTTATTCTAGAAGCTAAAACATCCGATTTACTTTTATGTAAATCGCATTGATAAAATTGTTGTCTACCAATATTGTGTTGCTCAACAGTGTCAGGGTCAAAAACATGTATCTCAAATCCTAATTGCCCCATTTCTACAAGGTTTTTTGAAAAAGCTGATAGTTCTACTAGAACTCTACTTCCAGTACCTCCACAACCAACTACAACAACTTTAATTTTATGATTTGAATTTAATAAATTATTTGAAGGATATAACATCTGATAATATTTTTTTCTGTGAAACTAATTCTCTTTGTCTAAAGCTTTTCTTAGAAATTATTAATTCTTTTAAAACTTTATAAGTATTTGATTTTGTTCTTCTGTCAGATTGAAGCGTGTTAAATGCTGAATTAAAAAAGGAATCTTCTAAAGAGTTTATTGTTTTTAAAGAGTCTTGAAATAAGAATTCATTTATATCCATATTTCCAAAACACAAAGAACCATCCGCATAAATATTAGGCAAAGGTGCCTTATATAATTTAGTGTTTTTACTTAAATTTCCTTTGTAAGAATAAATGTAAAATTGATTTAATTTCCTTATAAAAATTAAATTAGGGTAATGAATAGTATTAACTGTACCCTCGAAAATAAAGTTATTTTCATGAGCCGGAACAGCCCAACAAGAAACATTTTTGTAGTTGTATAATATATTTCTTTTTGAAAAAGAAGTATACTCATATTCCTTGTCTGAAATAGAATCTGAAAGATCAGAATCTGAAAGAACAGAATCTACAAGTTCTTTTATACCGCTAACTGATTTTAATGTTAACGGTTTTGGAGTTTGTATATTTCCATCAGATATCTGAGAAAATTCACAATAAGTTTTAGTGGTGTAATCAGATTCATTTTTATAAAATATTAAAGCCGATACAGGTATGTAATCTATTTCTCTATTAATTGTCATGACTGAGTAATTTATATAGCTTTTTAAGCTTGTTTTTTATTTTATTTTTATGAAATATTGGTTTATCAAATGAAGTTATGAGTAAAGGACTTAATTCAGGATATTCTCTAGCATAAGCATCGTAATGATCTACTAAAGACTTATCAAAACTAGAATTTCCAGCATCCCAACTAAAACCATAATAAGAATAACATTGGCTTCCATTGTTTATTTCTTCATTTTCATAATCATCGTATCTGTGACAATAATCATCAATCCTAGAACTGTCTTGTAAAAATTCAAAACATTTTTCAGCGAAAGATTTCCAATAAGGATAATCTTTTAAAGATTCTAAAATCTGAGCATTAGAATATATTTTATCGAATGATTTTATATATTTTACAAATGGAACTATTAATTTATCGTATTCTTTTTTAGCAAAATAAGAACGAGGACAATCATTAAAAAATTCTTTTTGGCAATCATAATCACCTGAAATATCTATAAAAGAATAACCAGGATCTATATTTTCATTATCTCCTAATAAAGCTATATGTTCTGAAATTATATTAATTAAATAAACTAAAACATTAAAAATCTTTTTCTCTTTTCTTAATTTAAAGACTTTGTATAAATCAATTTTAGCGTAACCAAAATACTTATTAGATGCATGTGTTATTTCTACTAAATAAAATTCACTTTCATCAAATTCATCACAAACATTTTGTTTAATTAAAAAAGATAACATTTTTAAATAAACACTTTTTAAGTTTCCTTCTCTTAATACTTGAAAATTATTAGATTCAAATACGTCCTTGTATTTATCGTAAATAACTTTCAAATCATGAAGCTTAATATCTCTTTCCTCTAAAGGATTTTCGTTAATTATATTATTAAATTTATATGGTTTGATTCTAGAAGTAAACATTGTTTTCCAGTATTATTGACATCATTTCTTACATTAAGAATTGATATCATATCATTAGTAAGTTGTTCGTATTTTTCTGTAAATAAAGAAAGGGGCTTTGTGGGCCCCTTCTTTAAGTATTCTGATATAGGAATGTAATCCATTAACCCTTTTCTTTAAAGTATACACTAAATGTAAACTCAATTTGATCATCGTTTGTAATTGGCGATTCAATTTTAGCATTAACCAATTCAGGGTGATGGTCAGAATAAAAATCTAAAACCTCCATTGGTGTTAAAAGATTATTAGGATCTTTTAACGTTTCATTTTTATACTTAAATACTCTCTTTAATTCTGTTATTTTTAATGACATTTTCTCTGTTTTAATAATTAAAATTCCTAAGTTTTACTATTTACTATGCGAATGGGTCTTCATCCTCATCTTCATCTTCAACTTCATCTTCAACTTTTTCAACTTTATCATCGAAATCCATATCTAAAGATTCTTCATCCTCACCTCCTGTTTTGTCAACAATAGGTTCAATTTTTTCTTGTTCTAAATCAACAATAGATTCTTCAACTTCTTCAGCTTTTTTAGCTTCTGCCATTTGAGCTTTAGTTCTTCTAGTTCGTTTAACTGGCTTAACCTCTTCAACAACTTCTTCAACTACTTCTTGAACTTGTCGTTCTATTGGTACTTCGACCCTGTCAGCTACTTCGACCCTGTCAGCTACTTCGACCCTGTCAGCTACTTCTTGAACTTGTGGTTCTAGTGGTGCTTCGACCTTGTCAGCTACTTTATCAACTACGGTACCGACTAATGTTTTAGCGGGAATTTCCTTTTTAGCATCAAAATTTAAAGTGTTAGAAGTTTTAACAACTGCTTTCTTTACAGGAGTTTTAGTATTTTTTACTAAAGCTAATTTTGTTTTCTCTTCAAGAACTTTCTTTAAGTTTAAAGTTAAAGTATTTACTTGGCTAGAAATTGAAGGAACAGATTCAAGTAATCTGTTTGCAATTGCATCAGAAAGCTTTTCGTCAATTTCTTCAGGAGAAGCTTGAACAACTAAAGGGTTTAAGAAAATCTTATCTCCTTTTTCGTCTTTCATGTTAAACTTGATAATAAGTCTAACTAATTCATTGCTCTTTTTAACGTCGATACTTAAATCTAAAGAGTTTAATAATGGGAATAATTTTGTAAATAACATTTTTTTAAAATTTAAATTTAGATAATATGTGTATAATATAACGAATTCCTAAAATGCATAAAATCCCTAGCAAAAGATAGGGGCCAATAACCATAATACCGTATATGCAAAAAATAGCAATTATGGAAACATAAATAAATTGTCTCATTCAGATTTTTTTTTAGATTTATGATAACTAATAATAATAGTCAAAATAAATAAAACTGACCAAAAAACATAAGGTGATATCATATGCATTGAGTACCAAAATACGCAAAACAAAATAGCACCTATTGTGTAAATAATAATAAAAACAACAGCTTTCATTATAGCTTAGATTTTAATTCAGCTTTTTCTTCTGCAGTTAAAAGTTTAACCAAAAACAAAATGTTTTTTAATGGTTCTCTTCTCATTCCTTGAATAGTGGCATAACATTTATGAGCTACAGATTCAGCAACCATTTCAACAGTAACCGTTCCATACTCTTCTTTTTTAGACTTATTAAGTCCAATGGTAACTTTCACTAAACTTTCTTCAAAAGTCTTACCTAAGTCAGTATAATGCTTCATTGCTTTGAAACAATCTTTACGTAAGTTTACTTTGTTGATGTTTAATTCTAATACTTTGTTTTCTGTAGTTGGCATTGCTTCTGATTTTAATTCTGTTAATTGATTAACGTTAATACTTGATTTTAAAAATCCTTTAAAGTTTGTAAGATCGCAAACGTGTTTTGCAAATATCTTTGAAATTTGATAGTCTGTAACTAAAATACCTTTGCTATCTTCATGATATAGTTTATAAAAATGAATATAGCATTGTTTTAATGCTTTATCAAAATCATTAGTTTCTACAAGCATCAAGCTCATCATTTTTAGAACAATAGCACTAGTTATTTGTTCTTCTTTATTCTGTAATACACTCATCATAATGAAATTATAAATTTGTAATTATTTAATTCGCTTTTTTCCCAATCAAAAGATTTAGGATCTATTTTAATGTAATTTGAAAATAACTTTTCTTCTAGATTATCACTGTATTTTATATTTTCCAAAAGAATATTATACATAAACAATGATTCTGCCATAACAAAGGTAATCTCTATTGGATTTAAAAAGTCAATCAATGTGACTAACTCAGAAAACCAAAAGGTATCTACTATGAGCTCTTTTTTATGTTTTTCAGGATAATCCATTTCTTGAACATCTTTAAGAAAGCGATCTACCGTAACGTTTTCGCTGTCCCATGAAATGTATAAAGACTTTAAATATTCTCTTTTATAAAATAGATTTTTATTTCTGTAAAGTTCAACGCTTTTATAGTTTTCAAAATCTATTTCAATTGACATAATTCAATTGTTTGAAAACCGTTTCCTTCAGAAGAATTATCTTTTTCTAAAATTTTTTTAGTATCAATAATATGCTTACAAAGCTTTTTAATAAATAACTTTGTATCATTAGCATTCTTTACAGATTGCTTGTACATATTTTTCTTAAAACCTTTAGATTGTTTTAAGGTTTTTTCAGTAGCTACTTCTCCATTATTAAATGCAATTAACATGTTTTCAAAGTTAATATCTCGTTCTTTATTTATAGCACGAATTAACTTATTATAAACATGAGCAGATGGATTATGCGTAGAGGTTAACACAACTCCATTTTCAAAGTTTCCAAAGTTGAATTTAGATACTTTTTTGTACTCGATTCTCTTTAATTTCCGTTTAATTCTATTAAGTTTTAAATCTTCCATGGTCTTTTATTTTTTATTAACAAATGCATCCTGCAGCAACGTTAGATTTTGCTGAAAATAAATGTGATATCTTAAATCTCCAACATAAGGAGTAATCCTGTGATGATTTATAAATATTTTTTCAGCTTGTAAATCAGTTGAAACATCGCAATAAACTTTTTGAATTACTTCATTGTCGTTAGTTGTATCTTCAACTTTACAGATATAATGATTTAGTCTTCTTGGCATCTTATTTTTGTTTTTTTTTGATTACGTATTCTTTAATAACGGTTCTGGAAACAGTACATTCTATACCGCTTTTTACATATTGAATTTTAGCAGAAGAACCATAATATTCTAATATCTTAACTGCCTTTCTATTTACCATTTTTAATTTAAATGGCTTATCGTACATTTTCCATAAAACATCACTAGGAAAGTGATACATGGAAAATGGTATTTCCTTAATTTTTATTTGAGACTTCTCACAATTTTGAGATTTTTTAACTCTTTCAAATAAATCTTTTTTTTCTAATATTGAAAAAGTTTTATAAAACTTAACAACATTATCCTTATCGACTTTAACTATAAAATATTTGTCCATATCCATACAATAGGTTGATGTACTGGGAATGAGTAAGTTTTTCCCCAGTACGTATTTAACTTAATTTTTTTTATTAAAAATCTAATTCCTCAATTACTTCAAAGAATTGTTTTGCATCAGTTATGTAAGACAAATCTTGATGATTAAATGGAATATAAGAAGTATCGAATACATTTTGCTGTATCCTAACAATTCTAGTAGAAACTTTAGTTCCTGCTCTTTCAAAAGTTATACTAGGTAATATAATTTCACCAGTAAACTTTAAGAATGCAAACCTTTTCTCATCATTAATAAAAGCGTCAAACTTTTTATTAGTAGCTGAACCATAAGGCAAGATACATAACAACGTAGCGTTTTTTCTTTGAAGTTGTCCACAAGCTTTTTCAAGATGTTCAATAGCCGTAGAACCACCTGAACCGAAAGGAGGATTCATAACTATATAAGTAAACTTATTCATTTTATGAAAGTCCTCAAAACGAACTTGTTTTACTTCTCCCTTAGAATTAATTGCTAATTGAGAAGATAAAAATGAACTAGGTTCTACAAACACATTAGAAGTATTTAAAGGAAAGAATCTAGCAATAGCACCATGACCAGCAGAAGGTTCTAACCATTTATCAGCTTGATTTACAAAAGTTTTTTCTCCATCATTCTGAACCCATTGAGCCATTTTAAAACCTAACGGTTCTGGTGTAGCAAAATAATCAATTCCCTCTTTAGATTTATTATGAGAACTTCTTTTCTTTCTCATATAATAATAAGTAATAGACTTATCAAAAGGTGAAATTGTAAGGGTTGCTCTATCAGAATCTTTACCTCCTGTACCTTGAAACATATTAGGTCTTTCTATCGTTGAATTTATATAACCGTCCTTAAAAGCTCTCTCTAAGTCTCTAGCTAAATTACCCATTGCTAAATTCTCAGCAGTTTTAGAACGTTCTGCAATTTTATCAGCAAATGCACGTCTTTCAAAATCAGTTTGAAGAGTCATGTATTCGTAAATAGCATTGCTATTTAAACCACTTCTATAAATACGGCCTTCTTCTTGTATTGCTTGTGTAGGCGCTGTTGGTAGTCCTAGATTTAATATTACTCTAGGTCTATTACCAACAATATCGTGAAGAGAAATACCTTCTCTACCCGCTTTAGTTTGTACTATTATTATTTCAGTACGCGAAAAATCTTTATTAAAATCATCAAGAAAACCCGAACGTTTTTTCTTGCTAATTGTACCATTAAATTCTTTTGCATGAGGAAAAACAGAAGTAATTGCTTCTCTAGGGTTCATCAAATCTGATAAATCTAAATTAACATAATAACTAAATTCTTCTTCAAATTGTTCTATCTCTCTATCAAGAGTAGACATAAGATACCTTTCACCTGTTTTTAATAAATCATCAGATTCAAATCTAAAAGGATGAGGTATTCTTGAATGGTTATAAGTGTGAAAAACAACAACTTTTCTATGATAAGATAAATGTTCACGTATTCTTGAAACAGATTCGCGCGCTTTTATGCACTCAATTAACTGATTTAAGTTATTATAATTCCATTTTCTTTTAGACATTTCAGCTAAATTAGGATACTTTTTTATAGTATTTTTATCATGAAATATTTTCATTCCTTCGTCTAAGATTTCTCCAATTTTACTTTCTAAAGTTATAAATTGTCTAGAATAATCGTAGTCAAGTTCTAAAACTCTTGTTGACATAACACCTTTTTCGCACTGATCTTCAAAGAAATTTCTTTCTAATAAATCAGTGTTAACTTCTGGACCAGGTCTTGTTACTCTATTATAAGTCATAGTATAACCAAAATTTTCACATAAAAACTTACCAAAACCCGTAGCTTCGTTATATCCATAAGATATGTTTTCATCTTCTTCAATAGATTCTTCAATATCAAATAAAGAACCATCAGCATAAGTAATTGATTTATGATAAGCAAAAGGTGTTGCTGATAAAAACAAAACCTTAGTCATATCATTTAATTCAATAGTCTTTTTAAGCCTATCAGCTTTCCAACAAGATAATAATCTTTGATGTTCTTTTAAATCATGAATTGTATTATCATCGTAAACAGGTCTTTTAGATAAATATTTTAAAGCTTTTATCTTAGCTTCACTTGGCAAATTAGATACAACTCTATGCATAGACAATGCAGATGTACCAGCGCCAGCAGCGTTCTGATTTAAATAATGTGATTCATCATAAATAACTAAATCGAAATCAATTTTAGCTACCTCTTCATTTTGATAAAAATTAGCGTAAGTAGTTACTCTAATATCAAAACCTGAATCTTTTATTCCTACTAACTTGTAAATAGACAAACCTAAATTAAGGCCGTCTTCAATCCAATCATGTGCTTTTTTATCGGTTGGAACAACAACTATAATGTTTTTCTTACCGTTAGTCCAAAACCTTTTAATTAAGCCTAAGCCTACATAAGTTTTACCAACACCGGTACCGTTAGTAATTAAATAACCTTTACCAATTTCAAATCTTTTTTCGATTCTGTAAACATCTTCTTGTTGATGTTTAAATAAAGTTGGCAGCATCCAAGAGATGTTCTCTAAATTAGCGTTTACAAATTCTAAGTCAGGAATTTCAACTGAATCCATTTCCATAACTTGATTAACTTCCTCAAAAGTTAATACTAACTGTTCTTTTTTCGATTTTAACATATTATTCTAAAATTTTAAATTGTTTTATTTATCCCTTTATTTATGGTTGCAAGGATTCCCGTTTTTGACGACGTAAATCATTCTTCTCAAAATGTGACTTTAATTGTTTATTAATAGATCTATAAGCCATATTTGACCCTATTAAAATTCCTATTAAATTGGAAATTACACACAATACGATTATTAATAAATCTGATTTATTCATAAATTTTATTTAAAGATTTATATATTAATTTATTTACTCTAATTTTATAATTGTCATAACCTGATTTAAAACCGATTCTAACAAAATACCATGACCTAATTGCTATTAAGCAATTAAGTCTGGTTATCCCTAATCTTTTCATCCTAACAACTTCATGATTTATAGATATCATTATAAATCTTGTTTAGGATATTCTTGTTTATAAACTTTTGAAACCTCTTCAAAAGTTATTCCCTTTGGCTCTAGAACTGCAAGTGCATCACTAATGTCACCACAACAGTAACACTCGTAATTTGAAAGTTCGTAAGCTATAAGTTTATCCCTGAATTTTGGTGAAGTTACAATCTCATCTTCATCTCTAAAACTTTTATTAAGTTCTTTATTAAATTCAACAACATTTTTCTTAGGAATAAATCCACTACCAA
>TARA_B110000285_G_scaffold48761_1_pt1 | contig 23301 bp, 23 predicted proteins | sample TARA_B110000285 | Tara Oceans TARA_B110000285 (sample SAMEA4397756) | marine metagenome | biome: Polar Biome; feature: [SRF] surface water layer (ENVO:00010504); material: water (ENVO:00002006), including particulate matter (ENVO:01000060) such as... | depth 5 m
GCAAATTAGAGATTATCGTTCATTCTTTAACTCAAATGCTGTAATATAATGACAACAACTGAATCAATCATTCAAGCAACACTCACAGCGCACAAACAAGGATTAATAACACTGAAAAGTGCATGTGAGCTTGTATTGGATATAACTAAACCAGCAATATGAAATTAGATAGCGGCACATACGAAAAGTTGTATTACACTCTCAACGACATCAAAGAAGCGATCGACCAACACCAACACACTAAAGCATCAACGCTATGCGACGTGTTAATTGAAGAGGTTCGATATGCAGATGTAATGTAATGTAATTAACAACACGCGTGTCTTTTAAATATGGGGTACTCCTTACGGGGGTATCCCATACTTACGTCTACGGTGGTACCACGGGGATACTATAATATATAATACGTCCGCCGTACGCCGTGGTACTGTATGCCCACGGTAATATATATCCATATAGCGTGTATACGCAAATAAAAAGGTGTAGGGTAACACAGATAGCTCGTACGATCTTCCACCCTCGATTAGTATATACAAATATATATAAACGACCCCCCAAATGGGGGCCGCTTTCCCGTTATAGCGCTTTTAATAAAATTAGTAAAATGGCAATTTTTCTTTTTCTAAAAAATTTTCGCCACGGGAATCATATATACTTTATAAAAATATGTATGAGCCATAACCTATTAATAAATTCAGGTTGATAGCCACGAGATTCCACTGTTTTGCTAACCATACTTGCGGGAGAGATAAGGAAGCACCAACTAGATAAGTATATGCACCCAGGTTATCATATTGAAGAAGGTAAGGCGACATGATAAAGAACGCCGTTCCCATGTAACCAATTCTATTTGCAATTCTCTCCCACGGGGTTAGTCTTCTCGCTTTAACTAGCGATTGAAGAAACAGGTTTAATTTAAGGTTTAACCAACTCATATTTTTATTTAATAACCTCTTACGAGTGTTGGGTCTTCACCAAATCTTTTTAATGTTTTCGATATACGGCTTATATTCTCGTATACCTCTTTCCTCGAAGCCTCATTCAACGCAAATTGTTTTGCATGATTTTCCACGGTCTTTTCCAACGCTTCCATCTTCCGCGCCTGCTTCGCTGTCTCCGTATAGCCATCGCGTTCCATAGCCGTATTGACGTCCATAATCAACGTATTCATATCATTCAGGCTATCATCAATGTCCTGACGATGTACACTACGTAATACTTCGATTTTCTCTTGCCTCATACTCACCTCATCTAATCTCTTACGGACTATGTAGGAGGTAAATGTGTAATAACCCGTCGCCAGTATTAATATACCGTTGATGAGTGCTAATGTAAAAATTAATGCTTCCATATTTCTTCTAATTTATTAAATTCATTATATTCCACACGTTCTATCATCTCCGTGTGTTGGTTAAATACCATATATGTAGGAAATCTTTTTATATCCCATTCATCACATAACGAATCCCAATTGTGTCCGTCAATATACAAAAATTCATAACCTATTCCACCCAATTTTTCAAAGTCTACTTGATCTAGTTGTTGTTTACATAACTTACATTGTGGGGAAGCCCACATTACTACTGTAGCACCCATTGCATTTAAGTAGTATGGTAAATTATTCGATTTTAAGGTATTCATAGTGTATATACGTATTTATGTATGCGGGAATGTATGAAGAAAAGGTTCGAAATCCACGTTGTTTTTATATTTATAATAAAATAACTAATAATTCAAATTATGAATATCAAATTTACTGTCTTAATGCAAGATCAAATTACTGAGTATAAGAAAGTGCTAAGTTGGGATGATGATGATATTACTATAGAAGATGCAATGGATACTTGGAGGGTTGCTTCTGTTGAGGAGGGTCATGCTTTACATTCTAATCATGTAGTATTAGCCTTTAATGAAGAGCAAGGAAAATTAGATGATTGTCCATTTTAATTTCTAGAATATTGTTTTAAAAAATGTTTTTGTTTAAAGGTAGCATTACTTAACCTTAAAAATAATAACAAATGCAAAATTTACCAAAATTAGAGTTGTCAGACTTTTATGTCGAGTTTATCGAAATTGCATTATCTATACTCGTAATTATGTGGGTAAAAGATACCATAGGGTCATTTATGGAAGGAATGAAATTCAGGACCAATAAACACTTTAAAGAAGGAGATAAAGTCTTACTAGAAGGTCAACAAGCTATGATAATATCAATAGGTTGGAGACAAAGTGTATTTGGAGTATATGGGGAAGCAGGATATACATGGAGATTTATACCTAATAAAAAGATAGAAAGTCTTAAGTTAGAGAAAATAGTAGACCCAGACTTACACCCTGATACTGCTATAGAGAGAGCACAAAAGTTAAAAGATATCTTAGAAAAGAACTAAATATAAAAATATGGTACAAAGACAATTATTAGTAATAAAAGAAGTATCACCAAGCCCCAATATAAAATTATTTCAAGAATACGCTGAAGAAAATTTTAATATATTGCCTGGGGATGGTGGTGTAGATATAGAAACACCTGATGGTGAGCTCCAATATTCAGATACAATAGCAGATTTAATTAATATTAGTGATTACCAATATCCTGGTGATTATGGTGAGGATAAACATGATAGTGATGAACATTCTCATGATGGAGTTGCTTGTAATCCTGAAGAGAAGGGTGGTGTTTGTATATGTGGTCCACAGAGTCAAATATGGGAAAATAGTAATGTATTAACAACAATTATAAAACAATCTGTAGCTTATCCTGTATTATTTAATGATGTTGAAACAGATTTATTCGTTAAACATATGGAATATAACCAAAAACATGGAATAACATATGAAAAGATTGTTTATGATGTTGGTGAGGATTGGAAATACTGAAAATGCGGAATTAATTTAAAACCTCTTGAAGTAATACACAGGCAACTTGGCTACCCAGGATATCTTTCGTATATTTACGTATATTAATAATTTAAAATAAATAAAGGTTATGTTAGATTACAAAAGCAATGATTTCAAAAGTTTAGAAGAATTAAGATTAAGAGTTCCTTCAATCTTTACGACAACGGGTGCTAACAGTACATCCGAAAAATATTCACATATTCCAACAGATAAGGTTATTAAGGATATGGAAACATTAGGATGGTTTGTTAATGATGCTAAAGAAGTTAAAGCTAGAAAAAATATTGGCTTCCAGAAACATTTAGTAATATTTAGAAATCCTGATGTTGTTATTAATGGTCAAGATGGAGATACTGTTTATCCACAAATTTTACTTACTAATTCCCACGATGGGAAAAATTCATTTCAATTTACCGCTGGTTTATTTAGAATGATCTGTGAAAATGGGTTGGTTGTATCTACTGAAACATTTAATGATTTTAAAGTCCGCCATATGGGGTATGATTTTGAAAAATTACAAGGTGTAATTAAAGAGATGACAAAAGCTCTCCCATTAACCGTTGAATCTATGAATAAGATGAAAAGTGTAGAATTAAAAGAAGAACAACTTTTAGATTTTGCAAAGTCATTATTAGAAGTTAGAGTTAAAGGGACAGAAAATACTATATTTGATGATTCGTTAGATCAAGTATTATTCATACAACGTAAAGCCGATAAAGGTTTAGGCTTATGGGAAGTATTTAATAGAGTTCAGGAAAATATAGTTGAAGGAAATTTCGAATATAAAACAAGAACAGGAAAAAGACGTTTTGCTCGACCAATTAAGAATTTTAAGCAAGATATTAAAATGAACCAAGGTTTATTTGAGAAAGCATTGGAATATATTGTATAAGTAACGCGGTATACGTTTGGCTCCGCAGGGGGCCTTTCGTATATTTATGTATAATTAAAAAATAAAGGTTATGAGAAGAATGAATTTTAAAGATTATTTATCAATTAGTTCCCTTAATGTATTAGCATTAATTTTAACGTTATTATTAACCTCTTGTAGTAAGGAGGATATGATTGATCCTCTAGAATTAGATCCAACTAATACATCAGTATTTTATATTGATGAGGCGACACAACCAGATTTGTACCAAGATAGTGATGGATATTACCATATTCAATTTAATGGTCCAAGATATTTTACAATAAAAGGTGAATTAGAGGAAGAAAAGGTACCTGAGTTTGTTAATGGTGTACCTTTAACTGAAACATCTTTTGATACTGATTATTGGATATGGATTGAGGGGTTAACATTTACAGTACCATTATATTCCCCATTTGCTAGTTTTGCTGATGATTTATTTTATGTTCCTATCCCCGTAGGTAATATGATTTTAAGGATATGTGATTTGGTAAAGGGAGGAGAGATTTTCAATATCGCTGGTTACACGTATAATGAAAAAGTATGCGGGAATTGTCCATACTCAGGTTTTAACATGGGTACGTACAGTAAAAACACATTAAACCCGCAGCAGAACATATATTTAGACCAAACTATGAAAGGAGATACTCTTAAAGTATTTGTTAAAACTAAATATAATTACGATTTAGATTCTGCTTTAGAATCAACAGGGGGAGAAATTTTAGAAGAAGTTTTAAATATAATTGTAGACTAATGAATAGAATTACAACAAAACAGGCAAAAAAGTTTATACCATTATCTGAAGACTATAGTGGTAATGGAGTTAAAATAGCAGAGTATTTTACTTTAACCCCTTCGGATCAAGGAGATGGATGGGAAGATGTTACTTATTATACAGCAAGAAAAAAAGGAATGTATGCTGATAAAGGAGAAGGGAATCAGTGGGTATATGTATTATCGAACCCTACTACACCTGGGTTATTAAAAATTGGATATACTAAAGCAACTCCTGAAGAGAGAGCTAAACAACTATCAAATGCTACAGGTGTTCCACTACCATATAAAGTAGAATGGGCATTTAAATGTTTTAATGGTGAACAGTTAGAAGGAGAAACACATAAAAAACTAAGCGCTTACCGAGTAAATAATCAAAGAGAGTTTTTTCAAATAAGCTTGGAAGAAGCAAAAGAAGTTATTATATTATTGGGTCAAAATTATAAATAATTATGGAAATTAGAGGAAATATTATCGAAAAATATGGTATAAAAGCATATGAAATTGGTATGTTTACTGAATGGCAATCATTAAAGTCTATAATCCAAGAACAAGAAAAAATACCTGGATTTGAAGCTGCTGAAAAAGCATATTTACAATTAAAAAATCAAAGATGAATTTGAATGTATTTAATTTATTTAATGATGATGACGACCGAGATAGAGGTGCTGATAATGAAGAATACAAGGCAGCTAAGGAGTTAGGTAGACATTTGGAGATTGTAGGTGATACTATAGAATTTAATCTTCTTATGTTCACTAAGCTAATCCAGAATAATATCAATTTTAATGAAAAGTTAAAAAAATTCTTTAAGGAAGTAGGGAAGGAATATGATGAAGAAAGCACTAAGAAAGCATCCGAATTTACAGTATTTAATCGTGCTTGGTCATACCTTAAAAAGGTAGATGTAGATACAATTGAATTTACCCAAGTATTATTAGAACATAATCTTACCAGGGTGCAGGATTCACTAGAAAGAGCGCTTAGATTTTTTGAATCCTCAGAACAATACGAAAAATGTGCACATATTCACAATATATTAAGGATTGTAAAATCAGTTTAAAAATAACGTGACTATTAAAGAAATCCCTCGTAACTTCTAAATACAGATGTTAATAAGAGGATGGAAAAATAAAGGAAATTAAGGTAAATAAATTGTAAAATTATGAAATATAGAAACAGAACAAATTCTCAACTCGACAAATTAGATGGAGTATTACAAAGTTTAGAAAGAATTGTAAACCGTCAAGAACCAGTAGAGGTATTTAGAGCTAATATCCAAAAGGCAAGAGATGTAGTTAGTGAGGTTAGATCTATTGTAGAAGCAGAACCATTATCCCCTAACGAGATAAACCATTACTAGATTAATTAAATAAAAAACAGGTTATGAAATTTACAGCAGAACAACTCCACGAAAATTACGAAGAATTTTTAGGAAATATTGAAGGTTATATTACCGGAGATAGAAAACAATTATTATTAGACTTCTATTTTAAATATGAGGAACGTATCATATTAATGCCCGCTGCACACAAGAAAGAATACCATTCAGCATTCCCTGGTGGGTATGTAGATCATGTTAATCGTGTTGTACGTTGTGCTATAAAACAATCTAAACTATGGGCTGATGAAGGATGTGATATGTCTACTTTTACATTAGAGGAATTAGTATTCTCAGCAATTAATCATGATTTAGGAAAAATGGGTTCAGATACAGAAGAAGCATATATACCCCAAACCGATAAATGGAGAAGAGATAAATTAGGTGAGGATTATATGTTTAATAAGTCATTACCCTTCTCAGCGGTTCCAGATAGGAGTTTATTTTTACTTCAACAACATGATATAAAGTATACCTTTAATGAAATGTTAGCAATCCAGACACATGATGGTTTATATGATGCGGCAAATGAAAAATACCTTAAAGCCTACATGCCAGAACAAAAACCCCGTACTTCCTTACCTTTTATCCTCCATCAGGCAGATATGATGGCTGCTCGTATAGAATTTGAAGTTGAATGGTTACCAAAATTTAATGGGAAGGGTAGCGTGGATACCCAAAATAATGGTATTATATTGACGGCAAACAAAGTTAGTACTAAATCCAAGGCATTAAACACAGTTAAAAGTGCAGGATTAAAAAGTATGCTTGACAGTTTATGATATTAGAAATATTAACTTATATATTAGCGTTTTTGGTCGTGATCTTAGGATATACGACCATCAACCTTTTACGCAAAAATGAAACAGCGGAAGATATTATTGTTTCTCAAAAAGAATTTATTAATAAATTTCGCCAAATGTTAGATACGTCTTCATCTCGTCTAAAAGAAATAGATGAGAATGGCACATTTGAAAGCGATGATGAAATTGGGTGGTTTTTTAAAGAAATTAAAAATCTACAAAACGCACTTTCCCAATTCACCAATCCCAACAATTAATGGAACCGATTAAGAAAAAAAGAAGACCTAAGAGTAAAAACTACTTTACTCATGATACCGAACTAGCTATTGTAAGGTATAATAATGAACCCGATCCCGAGGTTCGTAGTAAGATTTATCAAGATGAAATCCACTATGCATTTTTTAAACTTACCCAAAATATAATCCATACCTTTAAATTCTACCATACAGAGGTAGAAAATTTAGAGCACTTACAACATGAAATTATTGTTTTTTGTTTATCTAAATTTCACTTATTTGATCCAACCCGAGGAGCAAAAGCCTATTCTTATTTTGGTACCATTGTAAAACGTTGGTTAATCTTGTATAATACTAAAAATTATACTAAGAAAATTAAAAAAACAGATGTCGATGAATTATCTAAAGAAGGTTCTACCCACGTTTATAGTATGGGGGACGATCCAATTAAAAGTGATTTAGATAAATACATGGATATATTTGTTGCCCATGTTAGTAAAAATATCTATGAATTATTCCCTAAAAAAAACGACGCCCAAATTGCAGATGCTATTTTAGAGTTGTTTCGTAAAAGAGAAACCCTAGAGGTATTTAATAAAAAGGCATTATACATTTATATCCGTGAAATGGTAGATGTAAAAACACCTAAGATTACTAAAATAGCAAATAAACTACAAGATATTTTCCAAAGTGAATATGTGTTTTATCTTGACCATGGATATACCCGCTTTCAAAAGTAGGGTATACCCATATTTATAAACAAAACATACATCATGGCACTCGATAATGTAGTATTTGGTAAAAAAAAATTCTCCGATATACTTGGAGAAATTTATGATAACCAAAAGAAAAAAGAAAAACAAATATCTGGTTTAATATCTGAACTTAAACCATTAGTTCAGGATATTGGGGATGCTACTCTTATAGTTCCCTTAATAAAAGACTATTTAGAAATAGGTGTACGTAACGATGAGCAATTAATCAAAATGGCTACTATTGTTCAACGTGTACTTAATTCTTCACCAAGTGATACCGATATGGGTATCAGCGAAGATGAAAAAGCCCAACTAATGGAAGAATTAGATAAACTAAATAGCGAATTCAAAGAAGGAGAGAAAAGTGAGTAAAAAAGGAATTGCATATTTAAATGATAGGAATTCTAGGGATGATGAGTTCATAGATAAATTAGAAGAGATTAACATGAAAGTTATCTCATCTAGGGTAACTGACATCGTTATGAATGAAACCCACCCCAATTTTAACAGGTATGGTGGTTGGTCTAGTATTGGGGTTATAAACTTTGAAAATTCACATACCCCCGAAAAAGGCAGTGTTAAAAAACCAATTGCCAAACCTCTCTACCCTCAATTTAAAAATTACCCGTTAGTAAATGAAATAGTACTTCTATTTCTCCTCCCAGATAATGGAATGAATGAACATGATAGTTCACATTCTTATTATTACTTAAACGCCATTAATATTTGGAACCACCCACATGCCAACCCATTCAAAAGTCAATTTAGACAAGATTTAGATTTAAATGGAGTTAACCCTACAGGTGGAGAATTTATTGAAAAAGAAAATATACATCCTATATTATCATTTAAAGGAGATAACATATTTGAAGGTCGATTCGGAAATTCAATAAGATTAGGCAATACAGCCAAATCCGAAGGATTATATAAAAACACTTGGTCAGATAAAGGGGAAAATGGTTCACCTATTACTATAATTAGAAATGGCCAACCCCTAGATTCTGGTGATGAAGGTTGGGAACCTATTATTGAAGATATAAATAAAGATTTAGCATCTATTTATATTACCTCTAATCAATTAATTCCAATTAAAGCCGCAAGTACTAATTATACTGGCCTTGAAAACCCACCTACACACCCTTCATCGTATATGGGTTCTCAGACTATAATCAACGCAGATAGAGTACTTTTAAATGCAAAGGAAGACAATATATTATTATCTTCTAAAAAAGCAATATCCTTATCTTCAAATGAAGGGATTGGTTTAGCTACTAGTGGGAGTATATCTGTTGAAGCTGGAGAGGTAAAATTAGGAAGTTCTGTAGCAGAACAACCTGTTATTTTAGGTGAAACTTTTTTAAATGAATTAGATGGTATATTAGGGGGATTAAAAAGTGTAGTAGATGCATTAAAATCTGAACCATCATTAGTATTAACCCCCGCGGCCGCAACTATATTGTCTAAGTCTATAGAATTATATTCCCAAAAAGTAAACACATTTAAATCTAAAACTGTAAAAGTATTATAATGCAAAGTAAAGAAGAACTTTTACAATTAGCTAAGGATTACCTTAAAACTGAGGCGGGGAAAAAACTGGCTGAATATGGTACCGATGTTGAGAATCTTAAAAAACAAAAGGATGATATTAAACAACAACTTGACCCTGAGCAATTAAAAAATAGACTCAAACAGTATATACCAGTAATTGAAAAGTTTAAAGTTAAGGGGAGGTTATATGATAAAACAACTAATACTCCTATTAATAAAGCAAAAATAACTCCTATTTTGGCCTTAGGTAAGGGTGTTAGGACTGATGATAAAGGACAATTTACAATTGAACTTGAAATACCTATTTTACCCGCCAATAATAAAGCATTAATTCAAACCCAATTATTAGTAACCAAAGACAAATACCTCCCAGTAAATCTTGAGGTATTAACTGGTAGCAGAATGGTTAAAACTGATATTAAAACAAAATCATTAATTAATTTAGAAAAAGCTGCTGAAGAAGCTGCTAACGAGTTAAGATTATTTGTTAATGAAAAAATAGATGATGCTAAAAGGATAGCCCTATCAGTATTTGAAATGGTTGTTGATGTAAGAAAAGCAGCCATCTATAAAATGATGAATGACATTTTATTTAAACTATTACCTTTAGGAATTCAAATGTTGTTAATATTTGGTATAACTAAACCATCGGATTTAGATAAAGCAATATGCCCAACCCCCAGTCAGTTAAAACGAGCTATAAATACTAGAAATAAAATAGTAAGACAATTAAACCAAATATATAAAATGGTTGCTATAAATGCGGGGTTAGCAATTATTTTTAATATTATAGCTGCTAAGTTAAAAGAAGTAGATTTAAGCCTTGCGTTTACACCTGCACTACCATTTTTTCCTATATTATCTATTCAAAAAGTAAGAGAAATTTTACAAAAATTAATAGATGATAATAAAGGTTTAAATATACAATTATTAGTTGCTTTAATATTTTTAGTAGCCGCCCTAATTATTCTTAATTTAATATTAAAAGCTTTAGATAAACTTATATTTAGATGTACTGATGATGCTCAATTAGTTGAAGTTAATGAAGAATTTAGAAAACTAGCTGCTACACAAGAACAAGACAGTGCTACAATCCCCCCTAATATAGTAAACGGTTTTATACTTGAAGTCCAAGATATAGACCAAAATGAAATTGGTGGAGTAAAAAGAAAACAAGCAGTAGGTAAAGATAGTAAAGGTATTATTTTAGTTAAAGGTGAACCTTCATTTAGTGCCGGAGATACTGTGTTAATTAACGAATTAGCATTTTACATTCAATCAAATGATTTAAAAGCTTATTAATCCAATATTTATAACATATAATAGTATAGTATGAAAATCGACGCATTACGAAAAATAATCCGAGAGGAAGTAAAAGGTGCTATCCAAGAAGAATTAAAAGACATTCTCCTTGAAGCGATACGTGCACCAAAAAATGTTGTTACTGAAACACAAACAATACAACCAGTAACACCACAAGTAAATTCTCAAACAGCAGCACAGCAAAAGGCTCACTTACAAGAGGCTTTAAGAAACACAATGGCTCCTGACATGAATTTTACAACAGCAGATGTACAACAACCCTTAAGAGTAACATCCACAGATACTATGAGTCCTAATGGTCAATTACCAACAGGAGATGTATCAATGGATCAAATAATGGGTTTAATGAATAAATAATGGCATTCGGAGCAAAACAAATATTCCCAAACGACCAAAAAGCACGTGTTGCTATTGGTGTGGACTTACCATTAAATGGTGAGGTTTGTTTTCGTCCTAACTATCAAACTAAAGAGGCCATCAAAAACAATTTAATAAACTATTTTCTAACTAACCCAGGTGAAAGACCAGGTAATCCGGAATTTGGAGCAGGGTTAAGACAATTTATATTTACTCAAATTACAGATGATAATATGGATTTTCTAAAAGAAGATATTTCCACTAAACTCACAAATTACTTCCCTAATATTAGTATACTAGGAGTAGAAGTTATACCTAATAATGATAGAAATAGTATTCTAGTTACAATTAAATATTCAGTTATAAATACAGGAATAAACGATGAGCTAGAATTAAACTTTAACTAATGGCTATAAACAAAGATATAAAATATTTAAATAAAGACTTTTCGGGGTTTAGAGCAAATTTAGTTGATTATGCTCAAACATATTTCCCTACAACATATACGGATTTTGATCAATCATCCCCTGGGATGATGTTTATGGAAATGGCGTCATATGTGGGGGATGTGCTTTCATTTTATCTAGACAACCAAGTACAAGAGAACTTTTTACAATATACTAAACAAACGGATAATATATTTGATTTAGCTTATATGTTTAGTTACCGACCTAAAGTAACAGGTTTAGCAAGTGTTGAGATGGAGTTTTTTCAAGAAGTACCATCTAAGGTAAAAAACGGTTTAACAGTCCCGGATTTTGATTATTCTATGTATGTAGGTTCTAATACTAGTATTTCTAATAGTAATGTTACATTTACTATAGAAGACTCTATTGACTTTTCAGTTTCAAGCTCCTCAGATCCAACAATAGTTACAGTGGCCCAAATTAGTAATGATGAACCTAGCTATTATTTATTAAAAAAGAAGAGAAAAGCAATTTCTGGGGAGATAAAATCATCAACATTTACCTTTAATTCCCCCAAAGAATTCCCAACAGTAACCCTAGAAGCTTCTAACATAGCAGGTATTTTAGATTGTGTTGATGCTGAAGGGAATAACTGGTATGAGGTCGATTATCTAGCTCAGGATTTAATTTTTGATGGTATAAAAAATACCAATGTAAACGACCCAAACAATTACCAAAATGTAGGTGATACCCCTTATATCTTAAAAACTAAAAAAATCCAAAGAAGGTTTACTTCTAGATTTATGTCTCCTAACATAATGCAGATCCAATTTGGATCAGGAGACCCAGAAACTACAGATGAAGAAATTATACCAAACCCTAATAATGTAGGTTTAGGTTTACCTTTTGAAAATAAAAAATTAACAACAGCATTTTCACCCACTAATTTTATTTTTACAAATAGTTATGGTATTGCTCCGTCAAATACAACATTAACTTTACGTTATTTAACTGGTGGTGGTGTGGAATCAAATATTCCGGCTAATAATATAACAACATTAAATACGTCAAATACTCGATTTAATAATACGGGGTTAAACACAAATACTTCAAATTATGTATTTGGAACATTATCGGCAAATAACCCATCACCCGCCTCTGGTGGTAAAGATGGAGACACAATAGAAGAAATCAGACAAAACTCTATATCAAATTATTCATCTCAATTACGAAATGTAACTGCAGATGACTATTTAATTAGGTCGTTATCTATGCCTAGTAAATATGGTGTAGTAGCTAAATCTCATGTTCAAAAACCTAAAAATAGTGAGAATAAAGCTGATTTAGATTTATATGTTTTATCTTATGACCAAAATAAAAACTTAAAAAAGGCTTCTTCATCTTTAAAATTAAACCTTAAGACATACTTAAACCAGTATAGAATGTTAGGCGATACTTTATCAATTAAAGATGCATTTGTTATTAATATAGGATGTGATTTTGAAATAATTACTTTACCCAATTATAACAATAATGAAGTGCTTTTAAATTGTATTACAGAAGTACAAAATTTCTTCAATATAGATAGATGGTTAATCAACCAGCCTATTATATTGAGAGATATAACAATATTACTTGATAAGATACCGGGTATACAGACTGTAAAAAAGGTAATTATATCAAATAAAAGAGGATCATCCTCTGGGTATTCGAAATATGCTTATGATATAAATGGAGCTACATTAAATGGAACAGTTTTCCCATCTTTAGACCCATCTATATTTGAAGTTAAATTTCCAAATCAAGATATTAAAGGTAAAGTAGTAACATTATAACATGGCAGTATATAAAATTTTCCCAGACAGAGATGCTACCCTATATTCAGCGTACCCCAACATGAATACAGGGGAAGATGCTATATTAGAAGTATCAAACCTTAACCCTGCATTACAGCATTCTCCAAGAGTAGCTAGAGCATTAGTTGATTTTCACCAAGAAGAAATATTAGATGTAGTTAATAATAAAATTAGCTCTTCATTAGCTAGTGGAGGTTATAATTCTAGAGACTGGAAAGCTTATTTAAAACTACATATTGCTGAAGCAAAAGGTATAAACCAAAAAACTGATATTGAAGTATTATTAACTACTGGGTCTTGGGAAAATGGTAGTGGACAGTATTTAGATAAACCACAATCTACTAATGGGGTAAGTTGGAATTGGTTAGATTCTTCTGGGTCTATACCTCAATCACCCCTCGGTGGTTATATATTAGATACAGCTAACCAAGGACAATTTACTCAATCTTTTGATAACAGAAATATACAAGACCTAAATGTTGAAGTTCAAGGTTTAATAGATGAATTAATTGGAGGTATAAATTCAAGTTTAAATCAAGACTTCCTAACAGTTGGTCAAGATACTTTTATGTTAAAACTATCTGGTAGCAACGAATTTGAGTCCGGTTCCCAAAACCAACCCCAAATTAAATTTTTCTCTACAGATACAAATACCATATACCCACCACAATTAGAATTTAGATGGAATGATTTTACTTATACAACGGGGAGTTTAACTGAAATTAATACTACAGACCTAACTATTGGAGTTAACAATAACCCCGGAACATTTTATTCCGAAAGTATAAATAGATTTAGAGTAAACGTGCGCCCGGATTTCCCAATTCGTACCTTTCAAACCTCTTCTATTTACACGGACACAAAAATATTACCTACATCATCTTATTATGCAGTAAAGGATTTAGATACTAATGAATACGTTGTAGAATTTGATAAATCATATACTAAAATTAGTTGTGATTCTAAAGGTAATTACTTTGACTTATATATGAACGGTTTACAACCTGAACGTAATTATAAGATACTTATTCAAACTGAAATTGATGGTACTACCCTAGTAAAAGATGAAGATTATATATTTAAAGTAGTAAATGGATAATGTCAAGAAAAATAGATACAAAAAAACAAGTATTCAATAAAACTGAATATGAAAAAACTATTGATACCCGATTTAACGATTTGGGTACAACTGGTATAAAAGATGCGATTAAAGAAACTGTTTCTACTGAAGAATTTTTCCAACTGTATGATGAGTTATTTTACGAACTACCTTTATTAGGGGATAATTCACATGAATATTTAGTTAAAACAAGTGGTGAATATATTAATTTTGACCAAAACAGTGAAATTATAGAAGCATTACAACAAGAAATAACCGCTTTAAGAGAAGAAAATCTAAACAAAGATATCCAACTAGCTGAAATTGAATCAGGTCAGAAATTTAACGTAACAGCATCAATTAGCGAATAATGGCAGATACAACTATACTACCTATTGATCCTGAAAGCTTTAGAACTAAAGTTTACGACAATAAAGATATTAATTTAATCTCATTAGAAGAGTTTGATACTGCCTTTAATGAGAATACGGATTACATTGAATATTATGTATTTGATGAGTCTCAAAATCTAATTTCCCCCAATGATATCCCCTTAAATGGTTATAGTATTAGGGACAATAATGTGTATGTTGATCCTGAAAAGGATTTAACAGACTTAGGATTTGATGAAGGTAATTATTATATAAACTATTATTTTTATAGAAACCATGGTGGTTCATCTTATAATTCAAGATTCTATATAACAGAAATAAACTCTGATAGAACAGAAATAAGATTATCTTCAAATACTATATCCCCAGAAGAAATAATTTCAGAGGTAACTAAATTTGCCAGTTATAGAGACCAACAAGAACATTTTGTTGATTTTTATCTTAATTTTGGGTTTAACGAATTAGCAATAGCTAACAACATCAGAATAGATGATGAAGACCCAGAAAAACCTACAGTATTAATTAAATTATACTCTCCATTAGATAATGACTTTACAGTTAAATCTACATTATGGTTAGTTGAAGATATTAATGTTACTAAAGGATATGAAGTAAAATTCCCCGTACCTGTATTTGAAATTCAAGATTTTGAATATATAGCGGGCCCAAATCTTAGTTTAAGTATTAAAGATGAAAGTGGTACTAACTCTGAAATAGTAACTTATGAAAATTTAATATCTGATACCTCTACCTCTTCACAACGTGAACTTCAAAGTTTATTAAATGAAAAAGGTATTAAGATTAATATTAATTATGAATCCTTTTCCGAATTTGTAAAATTCTCATCTGCTAAAACTAGATTAGAAAACTTCCATTATAAAGTAGGATTAATAGAAGACTATACTACTTCACTTACCGGTTTAGAAACTATAAGCTCTAACACAACAGCATCTTTAGCATTTAGTTCATCTAAAGCTTCATATGTTGGAAAAATTGATAATATAATCCAAAACTTAGATGGGTATGAGAAATTCTTATATTTTAATTCTGGTTCCGATTATTCTTACCCTAAATCAAATACAACAAAACCCTATACAATACAACCTACAGGTAGTAGTGAGGTTTTAAATTGGTTAGGTAGTGCTAATCCTGAAAGTGGATATTATGGTGGTGTAGCTTTATCTGCTTCAAACTACGATGATCAAAACCAAGACTGGTTACACTTTGCAATACCAGAATATTTAAGGGAAGACCCTGAAAATAGAAATTATGAGTTGTTTACTGATATGGTAGGGCAACATTTTGATAATATTTGGATTTATACTAAGGACATAGTAAATAAATTTGATGCTGATAACCGTTTAGACTATGGTATATCAAAAGACCTAGTTGCGGACGCAGTTAAAGACTTTGGTATTAAATTATATTCGAATAACTTCAATACAAACGATTTATATGAAGCGTTCTTAGGCATTACACCCGATGGCGCTACTTTCCCATCTACGGGGTCTGAGATGATAGATACGATGGTATCGGCATCGAACGACATCATTCCATTAGACGAAATGAATAAGCGTTTATATAAACGTATTTACCATAATATCCCTTACTTACTTAAAACAAAAGGTACGGTAGCAGGTTTAAGAGCCTTAATTACCTCTTATGGTATTCCAAGTACAGTTTTAGATATAAACGAATTTGGAGACCAAAATACTAATTCAAGTGAAAATTATGAATTAGAACAAGATATATTTAATTATAAACTAGATGTAGGTGGAAACCCATTTACATACTTTAGTGCATCAGCCCAACAACATTCAGAATGGGGTAACACACATCCTAAATCTATTCAATTTAGATTTAAAATGGATAATTTACCTACATCGAGTGTACAATATAATTTATTAAGTGCTGATAATAACCAATCTGTATTAACAGTAAACTATACAGGATCGTCTGAAATATCAGGATCATATAGTGGTTCAATATCAGAATCACAGAAAGAATATGCTACCGTAAATTATTATCCACAAGGTATAACTGAAGGTGCACCTGTAACAAGTGCATACGTTCCAGTATTTGATAAAGGGTGGTGGTCTGTAATGTTAACTAATGATTATGATGCTGGGGAAAGCAAATTATATATTGCTAATAAAGAAAACGGAAAAATAAAGCATATTAAAACTAGTAGTATATCTAGTAATAACGCCTATGTTTCTTCCACTACAATTTTCATTCCCAACCAATCTGGAGTAACAAACTACCCTGGATTTCATGGTTCAATTCAAGAAGTAAGATTTTATAACCCTGTTATAGGTTTATCTGCCTTTAAGGATTATACTATGAACCCACTTTCATATGTAGGTAATAGTAGAGACACAGTAATGGATGATTTATCATTTAGAAGTTCTTTAGGAGCTTTACTTGATACGGGTTCATTAAAATCAGTCCACCCAAAAATACAAGGTCAAAATATAACTCAATCTTTTGCTGGCAATAGTACATATAAAATTAGAAATGCTTCTTTTAGTACTAACATAGAAACAGTATATTTCAACCAACCCCCAGTAGGTATAAAAAATAGAATTACAGATAAAATTACTGTAGTTGAAAACACATTACCAGAAGGTGATACTTTATCCCCATTGGTTGCAATTGAACAATCAAATAACTTACCTAGTAATGCTACCCCAAATTCCAACTACATAGAAGTAGCATTTTCACCTACAAACCAAGTTGATGATGATATCATTAATCAAATGGGTAATTTTAACTTAGGTGAGTATATAGGTGATCCAAGACAGTCTACTGAAGATGGTAAATCATATGCTGCTTTAGATACATTAAGAGATAAATATTTCTCTAAATATATGAATAGCTATGATATTAAAGACTTTATACGATTAATAAAGTACTTTGATAATTCACTATTTAAAATGATTAAGGATTTCACTCCTGCCCGTGCAAATTTATCTTCGGGTGTTGTAATTAAACAACACATTTTAGAAAGAAACAAACAAAAACGAGCAGCAGTATCATATAAAGATGAACAATATACAGGTTCAGTTAAACCACATATCCAAGACTTTAAAGAAGGAACAGTATATAAAGAATCTGGAACAACCGGTGGTTCATTTGATAGATATAACGGTTTAACTAATAATCAAGGCGTAGACCAAACTTGGAGTGAAATAATAAAAACCCAATATGGTCCTCAAACATATATTAGAGATGATCAACGTGAATTTTTTAATGGTGAATTTAGTGGGGCTGAAAAAAGAGTAACATTACAAAGAGGAACTGGAACTGAAAGTGAAGATCCTTGCTTTGCATATTATACTTGGAATGGTATACCACAATATCTTTATAGAATGTCCTTTTTAAGTGGATCTGATGATTTATTTACTATGACCTGTACTAGTTCTATACCACCTTTATTTGAAATAGGAGATATACAATACGCATTATCTGGTGCCTTTGATGTTAATTATTTAGGTCAAATACAAAGAATAAACCCTGATAATGTAAATATAGTAAACCCCGAAACATATTTTGACTCTTTAGGTTATGCACCCGGAGAATTTTATGATTTAACAGGTTCAGATACAATTAGAACTGCTAGTTTTGACATTAGAGTACCTTTATTACCTAATAAATACAGTAATTATGGTCAATTAATAACTTTTGTTACCCATTCAGTTCAAGAAGCAGCATCAACCTTAACTTTCGGAATGATAACAGGTTCAGCTGAAAATAGTGCTAGTAGCTTTGAAGTTAATGTAGGTGGAAATATAATACCACCCGTAGTTTATACTGCAAGTTTATATTCTGTTAATTATTCCCAATCTATAAGTAATAACTATTATTATGCTTTGACTGCTTCTTTAAATAGAACAGCCCATGTAACAGCATCTGTCCCATTTGGTTGGTTAAATTATGGTGACTTAATATCCGGTTCTGTATTAGACCCGCAAGAACCTGTATACTTAACATTTATGTACTTAGGGTATAATTTAAACATTCAATCTGAAGCATGTTCCAATATTAATTTTAGATTCCGTTTAGATTCTACATATTTAGATGATGCTACTGTTATATATACAGAAAATAATGCCGCCGGAACTGGTGAAATAGTTAGAGCATCAACAGGATTCTATTCAGATGGTAATATAATTAGATATTGGGATGGAATTAAATTTGGAAGAACTGAAAGATGTAATTTATATTCTTAAATAAGGGAATATTTATAATTAAACAATAAGCATACCATGCCAATATTCGAATACGACCAACAACATTTTGGAGATGAGTTAAGTGAGGGCCCGGGAGGGGGTGGTGGTTCTAACCCAAGTGGGTACTACTATCATAATGGGCCAAAACAAAAGTTTTACTACACTGATAGAAGTGAAGTTAAAGCAGGACTTTGTAGTGCTTTAGCAGACAATTCAGGATGGGCTCAAAGACCTTTCGCGCAATACCCAGTATCAAGTTATCTTGATGTTTCTCCAGGGGTTATGGTTTTTGAATGGGATTTTGGTTTTTTAACTTCTGGTTTTTATGGTATTTCTAAAACCAGAAATGGTGATATTACTCATATTATTAGAGTAGGGGTTGGTACTGATAATTCTCGAGTTATCCAATTTAGAGATAGTTGTACTTTTGTTGTAACCCCCGATCCTGACCCAGTCAAAGAAGATCCAACTCCAGTTAACTCTCCTGTTACCCCACCTGGTAGTAATATAGAATATTGCTATTATACAATATTAAATGATTCATATTCAAAGAAAATTTTTGGGTATTATAGTGGATCAGCAGACTTTAAATATCAAATAAACAAAACAACGGGTTCAGGAGCATCTGGTCCTGACGCTGGTTTTATTCGTTTAGATAGTGGTAGTTTAGGTAGTGGAGGAACAACAGATGAAGTAGATAGTAAATTTTTATATATAGATGTTAAGGATTCCGGTAGCCAAGAAGACATAGTTTCTTATCTTACCCAACTTGAAACATTAAATCCCTCACATAAGGGGAGAGTTAGATTAGAAGTAGAAAATAGTTCTTCTTATTATTTAGACTTTAATGTTAACAGTATTACTACTCAATCTATATCTAGTGATGGTTGGTTTGAAATCGGTTTAACAAATGGTCAATCTTACCCTAACGATAATCCATTCTCCTCAAGTCTATCAGTAGCTACTATGCCAACTGAAAGTTTAAGGAATATGAACGTTAGATTCTTTAATGATGCCTTATTAGGATATAATGAGGTAGAACTTAATGGAAGTGGAAGTGTATCATTTATAGCTGCAATGGCACAAACAAGCTCAGCATTACCCTCAGGATCTATCCCAGAACCATTTAATACAAGTTGGGGTGTATCTGAAAAAGAATTTCTTAAATCTAATTATTACCCATCATCCCAAGGAAATGCTTGGATGTGGAATGATGGATATAAGGTTAAGCATGTAAAGGTAAATAATAGGTCTTATGGAGGGGATATTTTATCTAATTTTATTAAAAAATCTGAAGATTCAAATTTCGTTTTATTTAACCCAAAAAATTCAAATGATGCTCTTTTGTATTCCGGAAGTGGGAACTACTCAGAAGAATTTATTTTAAGTAATGTAACAAAATATCCTGAATATAATCATCTATTAATTGACCAATTAAACCCAGATACATCATTTGCTGTTAAATCTGATAATTTTGCTCAAACTGATTTTAACTTATCAGTAGATGGTAGATATGTAATATATGCTACTTCCTCGGGTACAATTACCCACCCCACAGCATCAACCGGGATTAGCAAATCAACCCCACAAGGTTACTTCCCAGCAACCTTAGATACAGAACAATATTTTAGAGGATGGGATAATGCTAACTATTACTCAAATGGTAATTTAATATCAACCCAAGGAGATATTAATGACCCCTTACTAGGATTTAATAGTGGTTCAACTGAAAGAGATAAAGATGATTCCGTAGTATATGTACCTAGTACTCTACCTTTCTTTATAAACCAAACTTCTAGTTATGTAACAATCCAATCAGAATCCATATTACAATATACTGAGGGTTTAACTAATTTAACCCAAATAGGCCCCACATTTCAAGTAGTAGCAGGTGGTCAACAAAAATATTTTCTAAAAGAAACAACTGGAGAAGTATACATATCAGGATCAGAAAATATAGACCTAAAGAAAACAGGAAATCCTTTATTCAATACTCTATATGACATTGAAGTAGTACCTATGTCTAATAATACAACATATTATGACACAGGTGAGGGGTTTGATATTGAAGTCGGTCCTTCTCAGTCATTGTGGTTATCTAGAGGTATATCTAACCCTGGGACTTTAGATGGAGATATTTGGAAATATAATAGATTTTTACATAGGCCTTATAAAGCTTATGCTTTAACAACAACAGGTTCATATATTAAAGGATATAGTGAAGAATTATATGGTGATGTTATATATCGTGAAGGTGCTTATCATGTAGGCCCTCCACCTAATGAATTTGAAACCATATACATTGCATACTCAGAATCTGCAGCAAATTTACGTGATGATGGTATTTATACCTTCCCAACTCAACTAACAGAAAATATTATTATATATGCCGATGTTGAATTAGACTATCTAAGAAATAGTGCTTTAACTAGAGCAAAATATGGAGAAGCAGAATTTGGAAGTGAAGAATATGGTCAAGAAGACTCAGATCCTATTTATACTTGGCAAACTGCATCTTTAAAACTATATAAAAATAATAATTTACTGTCATCTCAAACCTTAAATAATGTCCCTAGTTTAATATTAGGAGGTGCTAATATAGAAATTACAAAAAGTATATCTGCTGGAGGTATGAATGCCGGCGATACTTTAAAATTATCTTTAGAGGTAAGTAATGCACAAGCAAACTTTAATGCTGCCCTAATTGTACCACAATATAATTTAAGGATAGGAGCACCTGTTCCACCTACAAGTGATTTAGTACCTGTTACTTTTGCAAATTCTTTAGGGAGAACCGATGATTGTCATCCAACCCTTAATAATGTATCAACTGATAGACCAAACCCAAGATTACAGGATATAGATTACTCTATAGATATTAATTCACCTGTTAATTTTAACCAAATTATAAAAGATGAAGCGGTTAGAGCAACTGTCCCTGAATCTAATTATACCCAACAAGGGTTTTCTACTCAAAGATATAGTGGAGTAAAATCTAACACAGAGAAATATAATGTATTTACTATTGGTGATACAGGAACATATGGTAAAATTTCAAATATTGATATAGAAAAAGCATATTTTGCATATTTTGATCAAATATATGATATGTATCCTTTAATTGAAGGTAAAACAACCTTAAATATTAAATACTTATTTGATAGCCAAGGTAACAGATTTAACCCAAGATTAGGTACATTTAATTATTTTAACTTAGAAGGAACATTTAACCCAGGTTCTACTTTAACTTTATCTAATAATATTAAAGAAGACGATACACTTTCCTTACTAAATACATCTCATACTGTACTTAGAGTAGGTGAAAAACCAACCCCTATTTTATATACCCAAACAGGTGGGCAAGAATATACCAGCTCAATTAATTTTACAGGTTTCCAACCTCCAGCTCCTGAACCACCTACATATAATGATTACTCGTTTATAGCTACCGGATTAATATCACCTTCGGAAAACACCGAATTTGGTGGTGCAAGCTTAAGTAGCAAGGGAACAATGACTACACTATCTCCAAATGATTCAGTATCCGGATCTAATACTAATGTAACACAATCTTATTTCCCAGGTACAGGTATTATAGACCTACCAATTACTGACCACCATGCTCCTAACGGGGTGGGATCAGGTAAAGTTTTATCTGATGTTTATACTTTAAATATTGAACATTCATTTGATACTTCTCCTATTCAAAGAAATAGGGATGATGATGGTTCTGGAATCTTGCAAAGCCCAAAATGGACATCTGGTAAAGTAGGAGCGTATTATTTTTATCCTACAGTTAATGGTAATTCTGCAAGTCTTAAGAATATTGATGTAATTTTAGATGTTGTTTATGTTAATGCTAATAACTCCAACGGGATAGAATCAAAGACCTTTAGTTATAAAAATGCCTTCCCTAATAATGTTAATTATAATAATACAGTATTAAGTATTGATATTCATAGTGCTAACATCCAAACTTACATGAACCAGCAAGGATGGCCAACTGGAAAATCAGGAGAAAATAATACTAATCCATCAGGTAATAATGGGAACTTTTCAGGTACATGGTTAAAATTAAAATGGACCATAAAAGCAAAAGTTGAAAAAAGCAGTACAAGTGCATTTTCCTTTTCGGGTGATGGATTTAAACAAGGAGATCAAATCAAAGCCTCAACCTCTGGGTATTTTAAAAAGAGAGATGGTGGGGGAGCATGGCAGAATTATTTCTTCCCAACATTTGTAAATCCATCAACATATGCTGCCTCTCAGACGGACAAATATGCATTCTCAAACACTAAAAATTTACCACCAGCAGGAGCTCTTGCACCTT
>TARA_B110000285_G_scaffold28573_1_pt1 | contig 23290 bp, 20 predicted proteins | sample TARA_B110000285 | Tara Oceans TARA_B110000285 (sample SAMEA4397756) | marine metagenome | biome: Polar Biome; feature: [SRF] surface water layer (ENVO:00010504); material: water (ENVO:00002006), including particulate matter (ENVO:01000060) such as... | depth 5 m
TTTTATGATTCATTCTTACATAAAAACCTTACTAGTTTTGCCAACTGCATGCCTCACCTGCCAGACGAGATGGATTTTATTATGGAAGATAATAATCTGCCCTTTGACTTTTTGCTCAAAGAAAAAGTTAAGGAGTATACTAACATTAGCCCTAAAAGAAGAATAACAAAAGCCAAATCTATTTATTATGAAAATAAAGAAGATGTTGAAGCGTTTCAAACATACAAATGCATCTGCAATCGTCAGCCTGGTAGACAAGCCAGTTTATCTAATCCACGACTTGACCATTTTGGCAGTGATCGTTTTTGCGTAGAAGCATGGAAGGAGGACAAATAATGGAAGAATTACTTAGATTTAAATTCGATCAAAAATATGTTATCTTTGATACCGAAACCGAAGGGTTAAACCTTGTGTCGTCAAAACCTTGGCAGTTGGCTTATATCGAAGCTACTGGCAAAAAAATAACGAAGAAACACAATAGATTTCTAAAATGGGACGATTTGAACGTTTCAGATGGTGCGGCTCGGATCACAGGGTTCGACAGGCGAGACTACGAGTCCAAAGCTGAAGATCCAGCTGCTGTGTTCAAAGAGTTTATTGAGTTGATTAACCAAGATGACGTTATTGTCGTCGGTCAAAATATCTTGGGGTATGATTTGTATATGCTGGGCGTGATTGCTCGGAACCTGAATCTAAAAATGGATTACTCTTTCGCTAGTAGGTGTTTCGATACGAAGGCTATCGCCACAGCTATTGCCAAGGGCAATAAGACGCCCGACAAGGACGAGTTTCTAACTTGGCAGCTAAGATACCTAAATTATAGAGAAAGGAAGTTAAAGACTAATCAGAAGTTCTTGTTGCAGCATTACGATATTCCTTTCGATGAAAATCAACTGCATGATGCTTTGTACGATATCGAAAAGAATTTTGAAATTTTTCAAAAACAGATCTGGGAATTGGATATATAACGGTGTAATACATCTTATGAGAACACACGATATTATTTCATTTGAGAGTATAGAAAAATTCATCCAAACCATTGAGTGGGGTAAAATAAACCTACCAAAAGAGGTTGTTTCTATAATCAAGCGTCTAAATTCCTTTAAAACGGATAATTTAGATGGGTCATTGTCAAATTATCTAGTTTCCCTAGAGGGTAACCTCAAATCTCAGCATTTTGAACAGTATGAATACGTGGGAAATAATGAGGTTTCTCAAAAAATGTCAATCAAGAAAAAAGGCGAGTATTGGATGGATGAAGATTTCCAAGGGTCAATTACAATTCGCCCTCACATGGGCATAGATGTTGTTGATAAAGACTGGAGTGTCGTATTTGAATTGTCTTTTTCCGACGGTGTTTTGCAAAAAGTTTGCTGCATCTCTGTAGAATCAACAGATAATATAGCAAGAAAAAAACAAGCCAAAGCCACAAAAGATAAGTTTGATCGAACCGCAAAAATCCGCAATAAACTAATGTGTAATATCTTTTTTATAAATTATATTAAGTATTACGCGTACCCAGTTATGCTTTTTTGTACTAAAGTGGTTGTGAAGCATCCAAAATTTAAAAAAACCATTAGAATTCTTTTGAATATCTTTGTTCCATTTAATAAGTACTTTTAGCTTGCAATTTTAAAGAGTATGCCTATAATAAAGGTATATGTTAGAATTAAAGCAATACAACCAGCCTATGCCAGTAGGGGTGAGACTACCCGAAATCGAAGTAGATGAGAAATACTACAAAGAACTAGGTATACCTACTAGCACATCTAATTTTGATCTCCTAAGAAAGCTTTGCTTAAAGGGCGTGAAAGATAGAGGGATTGACTCTTTAGATAATAAGCAAAAGTATTACGACAGGGTGAAGATGGAGCTTACTGTCTTAAAAGAGCTTGGTTTCGTTGAGTATATACTACTTAACTGGGACGTTCTTAATTATTGTCATGAAAGTGGCATACCTACAGGCCCAGGTCGTGGCTCCGCTGCTGGCTCACTGGTTTTGTATCTTCTTCGCGTCACAAATGTTGATCCAATTAAGTACGATTTGTTTTTTGAGCGATTTGTATCCAAGAGCCGAGCCAAACAAATAGTATCTAATGGTATTACATATCTCGACGGATCGCTTCTGGCTGATGTCGATAATGATATTTCTTATGACCGAAGAAAGGAGGTCATCAAGTATATTGAGAAAAAGCACGAAGGTAGAACTTGCAAAATTCTCACCTTGAACACTTTGAGCAGTAAGCTATGCATAAAAGAGTGTGGTAAGATTGTCGGAGAGTTGTCGGAAGACGATGTAAACAGTATTGGAACTCATATTCCAAAACAATTCGGCAAGGTAGCTAAGTTAGATAAAGCTTACGAAGAGAGTGAAAAATTTAAAGAATTTGCAGATAAAAATCCAAAAGTATTCAAAATAGCTAAAAAGCTAGAAGGATTAAATAAAAACACAGGAGTCCACCCATCAGGTATCGCTATTAGCTTCTATAATATTGAAGAAATTATGCCAATGCAGAGGACAAGTGATGGCGATCTTATATCAGCTTATGACATGAACGATGTCGCATCTCTGATGGTTAAGTTCGATATCCTTGGATTACGTACTCTTTCGGTCGTGCATGAAACCTGCAAACAGTTAGGTATCAATATGGAAGACATAGACGTGGAACTGCCAGAAATTTATGAAAACTTTAAAAATATCGAAGCCCCGAAGGGATTGTTTCAAATTGAAGCAGACACAAATTTCAAGGTATGCAAAAAAATATCTCCAAGAAATTTGGAGGAGCTTTCAGCTGTTGTTGCTATTGCTCGCCCTGGCGCACTTGACTATCTTGATGTGTATGGAGATTATATCAGTACTGGCGAGTTCCAGTCTGTTAATGAATGTTTTGACGACATTCTCTCTTACACTGGTGGTATTCCACTATACCAAGAGCAGTTGATGAAAATGGCTGTTAAGGTAGGCTTTACTTTAGACGAATCAGAGCAACTGAGACGTATTGTGGGTAAGAAGAAAGTTGACCAGATGGCTACTTGGAAGATTAAAATTGAGGACAAGATCAAAGAAAACGGCCTAGATAGCCAAGTTGGAGATGTCTTATGGAAAGTGGCAGAAGACTCAGCCAACTATTCGTTTAATAAATCGCACTCAATTAGTTATGCTATCTTAGCTGCAATAACAACTTATCTAAAGTTCAAATACCCACAAGAGTTCTTCTTGAGTTTATTAAAGATGACAAAGCACGAGCCAGACTCTCATGCAGAAATAGCGTTAATTAACCAAGAACTTTGCCTATTTAATATGAAGTTGCTACCGCCCGACCTATCTAAATCTGATGTGTATTTTGAGAAAGAGGGTCGCAACATCAGATTCGGCGTTAACAGTATTAAGGGAGTGTCTGAGAAAACACTAGAAAGCTTAGTGGAGTTTAGAAAAGCTCAAGAAACGAATCAAAACAAATACGACATCTTCCTAACAGCAAAGCAAGCTGGAGTTAATATCGGAGTTCTATCTGGATTGATTCAAGGAGGCATGATGGATTCCTTTTGCGATGATGATCAAGCTATACCAAACCGTTGCCGCTTAGTATTGGAAGCTCAATCTTTTAACATCCTAACTGAAAGAGAGAAGCGTAACATAATACAGCTTGGCGAAAAGTTCGACCACGACGTTTTGAAAGCTATTCATTCTATTGTCAAAGATAGCTTGGTTGCCGATGACGCTAAACCAATAATGAAGCCATCCCGTTTTGAAACATTCAAAAGAAAATACTCTTCTTATAGAAAAATTTACGACAAAAACAAGGATCACCTCAAGTTTGCGAACTGGTTTTTTGAACGTAAGTATCTCGGCTACAGCCACTCCACTCAAATCAAAGACGTCTTCAAGGACTCTGGGGACTTAAATAATAGTCTTGAATTAAAATCAATAAACAATAATGACAGAGTAAAACTTGTCGGCGTGGTCACTGACTGTATTTCCAGAACAAGCGCGGCGGGGAATAAGTACATGAGAGTAGAAGTGCAAGATGACTTCGGTAAAATTAATTTCATGCTTATGAATAACAGGCGAGCTGCCACACTAGATAATTATATAAATAATGGAGGCAAAAAACCAAAAGAAGATCAAATTGTTTTTATCTATGGAAGTAAAGGCGACGATGTCATTTTCGGAGATAGAATCTCTATCCTTGACGAAAAAATCTACACAAAACTATCTGAAATCAAATAATGGACTTATCTAACTTTAACCTCACTCCTTCTGCAAAAAAAGCAATTAGAGACTCAGTCTCTATTGCCAAAGACTTTGGCCACCTCAAGGTTATAGACTTGCACCTAACACTATCTATACTAACATTGACGCACAGTAGCATTGATTTTGCTTTTGCTTCTAATGACTTAATTAAAGATGGGGTTGCGAAGGGTATCGAACATGCAATTACTTCTTATAAAGAGCCAAAAAGAAAAAAAGCTATAATAGCTCCAGAGATATATGAAATCTTGGAGAACTCACAAACACTAGCCTCCAGACTCAAAGATGAGTTCATTGGCATAGATCATATCTTGGTTTCCATACTCAGCACTAGAGCAGAAATTGCTGAATTTTTGATTCATTTAGATGTAGACTTATCTAAGCTTATTGATGATTTAAAAGAAATTATAAAAGAAGGCATTCCTAGAGAAAAAGTTCCATCGACTATTGGTTCAAATGGGAAACAACAAGAAGCTCCTTCGTCTGAAATGGATGCATGGTGCGAAAATCTGAATGAAAAAATAGCTGAAAAAAATGAGTTTGAAATTTTTGGTAGAGATAAAGAAATTGAAAGGATTTTTGAAGTGCTGCTTCGTAGAAACAAAAGCAATGTCATTCTGGTCGGTGAAGCGGGTGTAGGAAAAACCGCTATCGTAGAAGGTATGGCAGAAAAAATTATAAAAAGAGAATGCCCAGACCTTTTGCTCCATAAAGAAATTCTGTGCTTAGATCTTACTTCTGTTTTAGCTGGTACTATTTACAGAGGGCAGATGGAAGAAAAATTAAAAAAGATTCTAGACCACTTATCGAAAGAAGATCACTATATTTTGTTTATCGACGAAATTCACACTATAGTTGGAGCTGGCAGCTCGGAGGGTAGTTTGGATCTTGCTAATATATTGAAGCCAGCCTTATCAAGAGGAAACATATCTTGTGTTGGGGCTACTACGAAAGATGAGTATGATCGCTTTTTCAAAAAAGATTCAGCTTTAAATCGCAGGTTTGAAAAGATAGATGTCTGTGAACCAACTAAGGAAGAAACTTTTCAATTGTTAAAAACAGCAAAGAAGTCTTATGAAAAATTTCACCAAGTAGGGTATACGGACGAATTAGTAGAAAAAATTGTAGAACTGTGTGATATTTATTTAAGTGATAAAAAATTTCCAGACAAAGCTTTTGATATCTTAGATGAATCGGGAGCAAAAACAAAAAAAATAAACATCGTGCGGCCTCAAAAAGCGAAAGACATGGAGGCAAAATTATCTGATCAAGATTTCCAACAAACTCCTGCGTACGACAAATTAGAAAAGAAGTATTCTAAGATTATACAAAAATGGGGAAAAAGTTTAGAAAATAAAGTTTTTAATGTTGACATGGAGACTATATATGATATATTTGCAAGTAAGCTAAACGCTCCAAAAGAAAACATCAAACAAAATAAAAATGTGCCATCTTCTGGCAGAATAGGATTTTAACAAATAAATAAAATGAACAAAATGAATAAGACAAACCGTATTGTAAAAGCAATCAGCGCAAGTAAGGGCCGTTTTTTTGGCCTCACCACTCGGCAAGGAGAAACACTTAACGCACAATTTGTGCGCGAGACGCCTAAGTACGTGGTGGTTCGAGATCGAAACGCAAGCGTAATGCGAAAATTCGCTAAGACGAGCCTTGAAACGCTCTCAATGGGTAAGACCCAGATCTAAAACAAAAGGCGGTAGAAATACCGCCTTTTTTGTGTACAATATTGTCATGGCAACAACAAGCAAACAAGTTAAATTGAATAATTATTCAGTTGTAGACACCAACCCAAATGAAAATTCTCTAGAAGCTTCAAGATTTGAAAAAGATTTAATTAAAAAATTCATCAATGAAGTTTACAAGGATAAAGTGGCGGAAGTCGAGATTTCAAAAGTGTCTTCTAATTTTTTCTATGAGAGCTACGGTTTAGTTATTGATAATAATAAGTTTTTACTAAAAATTAGCCTAGACCCAGAGAACCAAAAACTATCTGCAGAAAAAAATGCCCTACAACACATCCCTAATAATGTAAGCCCCAGTATCATAGCTCATAAGAGTAACAAGAAAGACGGTATTGAATTTTTGCTAACAACATGGGAAAATGGAGATAGTTTTGAAGATTTTGGAATTGATGATTTGATATATAATTTAGGCACTCTTTGTTCTGTTATCGACGGCGTTCATGAAAGTAAAAACGAAGATGCCGCGAGTTTTAAAAGCAAATTCCTGCAAAACGAATCCATCTCATCCTTATTCGAGATGGTAGACCCAAAAGAAATACTTATTTTTGAAAAGTTGGTCGATTTAAATATAGAAGATCTCCAAAAAATCTTTTTAAAAATCAGGAAGGAATACCTACCAAAGTATAAAGAAGATGTACCTGTACTGTCTCACGGAAATATAAAAAACTCTAATGTCTTATATTTAGAGGGTCATATAAAGTTAATTAATTTTGAGAACTGCCATAGGTGTGATTTGTATTACAGCCTCTTAAAGACGGTGACCGACCTGTACTTATACCATAACGAGAAAACCGTAAAGGAATTTTTGCAAAAATACTATAACTCATCTAGAATATTGGGAGATATAACCCTTGATGAATTCCTACATAACTTTCAGGAAAAGAAAGAGCTTAACATGCTTTTCTTGTTTCAAGATTTATTGCATAAAATTTTATTTCATTTTATAGCTTATGGAGCTTACTACAAATCAGAGTATTTAATTAAGTACATGAATACGTACTTAAATTTAAAACCAGTCATTGAAGAGGTTTTCCCAGAATACATGAAGTCTTTTGATAAACTATTCTTTACTGTGATGCCTACTGTCGAAACTTATGATATAGAGCAGTTGGAAATCATTAAAAACATGTGATTATGCAGTTAAGTTTGTAGAATTTGCTGTAGTTAGCTATATAATAGTGCAAATGAAACAGCACGATATTTACAAACCGAACTCCTTTAATACAGGATGCGCCTTCTCTTTTAAAATCTTAGAACAAGATAAAGAGGGTAATAAAATGAAACCGAGTCTACTTGTGCAATCTATCAAGCAGGCATCGTGGAATGATAAAACTAGAAATGGATCATTTAGTGCTAATGCTAAAGACCCAGAGAAAAATATTTATTTTAAATTAAGCGAGAATGAAGTTGGCGGTATGCTAAACGCTATCGAAAACTACGGTGAATTTTCTGCCTTCCATAGTTACAACGATGATAAGACTATAATCTCATTTAAACCTTATACAAAGAAGGACGGTAAGAAAGCTTTCTCATTGAGTGTCGTAAAAAATTCTACATTGAAATTCGGCATGGGAATGGAACTTGGTGAAGCTAGAACACTTAAAGGGTTATTTGATCTATTTCTGTTTAAATATTTTAACTATTAATGAAAAAGAAGATATTATTCCACTCAAATGGAGCTAAAGCGTTTACAGGATTTGGTAAAAACGCAAAGAATATACTCCGCCACCTTTATTCAACAAAAAAGTATGAGCTGATTGAATTTGCTAATGGTACTCAGTGGGATGATCCATCTTTAAAAACAAGGCCGTGGCAAGCGCAAGGTTCTCTTACCAATAACCAAGCAGTGTTACGTCAGCTTAATGCAGATCCCCAAAAGGCTCGCGAAGCCAACTATGGCGGCGGGACAATAGACCAAGCTATAAAGCAATACAAACCAGACATCTATTTAGGCGTAGAAGATATTTGGGCTTTTGGTGGGTTCTGGGAAAAGCCTTGGTGGAATAAGATCAATAATATGATCTGGACTACCTTAGATAGCCAACCCATATTGCCACAAGCTATTGAAGCGGCGAGTAAAACAAAAAACTTTTATACATGGTCCTCTTTCGCAGAGAAAGACTTAAAAGAAATGGGTCACGATCACGTTGACACTTTACACGGCACTGTAAACACTGAGGATTTTTATAGACACAGCGAAGTGTATCGTGAAGGACTTAGGAATGAATTCAAATTGTCTGATGAATTTATTATTGGCTTTGTATTTAGAAATCAACTTAGAAAAAGCGTACCCAATTTACTGGAGGGTTTTAAAATATTTAAAAAAGATTGCCCTAAAGCAAAACTCCTTCTACATACTCACTGGTCAGAAGGTTGGGATATCCCTAGACTTATAAAAGAAAAAGATATTAACCCAAACGATGTCCTTACTACTTATTTTTGTTCTGCTTGTGGTCGGTATGAAGTTAAATCTTTCGTTGGGCAGGAACAGAAATGCAGGTTTTGCGGAACCGAGAAATCTCTTAATACCACTAACGTCAAAGCTGGAGTTAACGAATCTCAGCTTAATGAAATTTACAACCTAATGGATGTTTATTGCCACCCATTTACTAGCGGCGGTATGGAAATACCCATCTTTGAAGCTAAGATGACCGAACTAGTTACTCTTGTTACTAACTATTCCTGTGGCGAAGATTCCTCTAGCCAAGAATGTGGTAGCTTTGCTCTTGATTGGTCAGAATACAGAGAGCCAGGTACGCAATTTATTAAAGCCTCCACCTATCCATCAAGCATAGCAAAGCAACTTAAAAAAGTTTGGCAAATGGATAAAAACAAGCTTCGTGAAATGGGTAAAAGAGCCAGAGAGTGGACTATTGAGAATTATTCAACAACTGCTGTTGGTAAAAAATTAGAATCAATCCTTGATGCTATGCCTAGTATAGATTATGATTATGATTTTGGTGAAGAAGAAAAGGGTTTAAATTTAGAAGACCTTCTTGATAGTGGAAAACGAATAGCTGTAGCAATGCCTGGATCTGCTGGTGACGTTCTATGGTTGAATTCTTTAATGGACAACCTTAAAGATCTCTACCCCGATCACGACATTTACGTTTTCACAAAAAACCAATTCTTTGATTATATTGAGGATCATCCAAAAGTTTATAAAGTATTACCCTACTCAAAAGAAATTGATAATCCGCATTTTCTAGAAGGAAAGGGTGAATATAAAGGGTTATTTGATATGGCTTTCTTGCCTCATTATGGAACCCAGGTTCTTATCAATTACCACCATAACGGCAAAGCCAAAACACAATTTAAATTATATGAAAATTAAAACACCTATATCAGTTGGGGAGTTGATTGATAAACTAACTATTTTGGAGATTAAAATGCAAATGATTTTCGATCTCAAAAAGCTCAAAAATATTACAGTTGAGTATAACCAATTAAAAGAACTCTACGAACGTTTTATATTAAAAAATGAAGAATTTGCAGATATAGACTCTCTTAAACTTATCAGTCTGAAAGCTGACCTCTTTGAGCTTAATAGGTCATTGTGGATTATCGAAGATGATATAAGAGAAATGGAACGTGAAAAAGATTTTGGTCCAGAGTTCATTAGATTGGCCAGAGACGTTTATCACGCCAACGACATGCGTTTTTCTTTTAAGAGCGAAATAAACATGCTTTCGAATTCAGAAATCAAAGAGGTAAAATCATATGAGTCATATAGCTGAAGTTTACGCAAAAGATTTGGGGGTTAAAATTGGCCGCCCACAAATAACTGACCATTTTTTTCCAGGTCTTCCTAATAAGTATATTACCATACAGTCTTCCAACAAGATGCCTGGGGCTGTGTACAAATACTGGGATATCGTGCTGAAGCTAGTCAAGCCCTACCTACAGAAGGAGGAGGTGAAAATCATCCAAATAGGAGGCCCAGACGAACAGGAAATTCAAGGCGTAGATTATTATTTCTTGGGATCGACTTACAAGCAAATGAATTATATAATCAAAAAAGCTTCGACACATGTTGGGTGCGATAGTCTTCCTGGGCATATTGCAGGAGCTTATGATGTACCCTGTGTAATTGTACATTTCAACTTATATCCAGAAAACTCAAAACCCCTTTGGCATAAGCAAAATAAGTCCATCAGCATCTCTCCAGATTTTTCTGAAATAAAACCTTCGTTTAGTGCTACCTGCGATAGAATAAACGAAATTAAACCAGAAGTAATAGCTCAAAACATTTTAGATCAATTGGGCATCTCAAATAAAATAAAATTTAAAACAATCAAAATAGGCAAGCATTTTCATAACGAATGCGTAGAGATTGTCCCAAACTTTTTTGCCTTCTCCCAAAAACTACAAGGAAAACCTGTAAATATCAGAGCGGATATTCATTTTGATATCAATCACATTATTAAGTGGTGTCAAACTTGTATTGTGAGCCTGCATATTGAACAGCATTTCGACGTTAAGATTGTAAATGCGCTGACCAATGTAAAACAAATTATCTTTAAATATAAAAAATGCCACAATGAGTTAGATCTAAATGAGTTTTTTAATTTTATTAAAAACAAAAAAATTAGGCTTTTGATCGTTTGCGAGGATGAAGAGAACATTTCGGACATAAGATTCAAATATTTTGATTTTGATATTATAGAAGACATCAAGCCCGAAAAACAAATAAATAGCGAGAAATTCTTTTCAAAGAAGCTGTTCGTATCTAATGGCGATACATACTCTTCAGAATCTTCCGCAAATAGACTTGACAAATCCCATAACTTTGTTTATGATGATGCCTCATCTAAAGAATTAGAAAGTTTATACCTATATGAAGAATAATAAATTATACGGCCCAGATCTCTGGAAGCGCAACGAACATGGACTCCTAGAGTCTGTTGATTACGAATTCAATAAAGATGGCTCCGTCAACTGGCGAGCCATGATTAATTCAGAACACCTATACCCAAACAAAGAACACTTTGAGATGCGCAAGATGCCCGTCCCAGAATCTATTGAAGGGTTGGAAGACAACCAGCTTTTGATTAAGCTTGGTGGAATCAAGGAGCTTGCGAAGCTTAGGGGTATCGACACTGTTAATTACGATATTGTTGAGTCTTCTGAAGAGAGATCTGTCGTCAAGTGCGTTATCACTTTTATTTGCAATTATGAAAATCCAACACACCTTTGCAGTGATCATGGTGCGAATTTCTCCTCCATTGCTAATGCAACACTTCACAATACAAATGGTTTTGCTGCAAAGTTCTTAGAATGTATCGCAGAAAATCGTGCTTTCGTTCGGACTGTTCGTAATTTCTTAGGCATTCACATCGTCGGAGCGGATGAAATTGACTCGTCTAAGAATAAGGCTCCTATCGTAACTCCGCCATCATCCTCTGGAGCTAAGGATATTAGCCCACAAGGCATTTTAAAAGAGAAAGCAGGTACAGACTTCAATTCTTTTCTAACTAAGCTACGTAAGCTTTACGTGGACGGTAAATACGAGAACGATCCAGAAGTTATTAAGACCTGGAAAGATTACAAAGATGTCCCAGCGAAAGAATGTCGGAAACTTCTAAAGCTGGTTTAAAAAACGGCCTCTATAAAATAGGGGTAATCGAAGATTTGGTTTCAATAACAGAAGAAATGTATGCTAAAATCGACAAGCATACTCATTTCGGATGTGAATTGAACGTGTCTTCTTTTACCTCTTATTTTTCTAACCCGCAAAGATTTAAAGATTGTTTTTGTTTCGGATACTTTGTTAATGGCGAATTAGCTAGTTATATAGTATGGATAAAAACTTATGACGCTAGAGTTAATAAAAAAATTATACAAGAATATATGTGGGTATCCGACCCCAAGACAAAAGGCTATGGCATTAAATTATTTAAAAAAAGTTTAGAGTATATAAAAAATATATACAAATTTGAAATAATTTTAGTGGGTAATAGTGAGAAAAATCCTAAGATAGAAAAATTCTATAAAAAAAATGGCTTCAAATTGGAGGGCGATCTGTTTTACAGATCAGATATAATGTAAGCCTCTCTTTGCCCACTTACGTTCAATAAAGAATCGATTGAAAATTCTCCCAATTCATTTCCAGCAGGAATTGTAACAACGCCAGCACTAACTGGGAAAGAGGAAGAGCTGCTTTGTAGTGTCGCTCCTCCACTTGGTGAAATAGAAATCGGCTCTGAGTTCGTTCTAACTCTAAACGAAGCTGAGAAATCTAAAGGTATATTTTCTGTTAAAACAATATTAGTGCCTGTGAAAATATCAGTAATACCAGCATTAACAGAAAACCTTAGATCATTTGCATTAGATCTATCAATAATAACCTCTGGTTCTGTTATAGCGGTAAAAGAATCGAAACCAGTAAACAGTATTCCACTTGCTGCATCTGAAGACTCCCCAAAAGTTAAATAATCCAGCGGAATAACTTTGTAGAATATATTCTGTACCCCAGTTTGTATATCTAAATCGAGTATATTAAAGGTTATAAATGGATCATCTTTATCTACATTAACAATACCGCCTTTGACAAAATTTGTTAAACCAATTGTGTCTGGTTGAAATTCAGCATAGTCCCCAGTGAAGACATCTAGTAGTTTTATGTTCTCTTTAGCGAGTCCAGTCACCCCATTCAAATCTCCAGAAAAGAAGCATCTCAATTCAATTAAGTCTTCAATTATCTCTATATCGGCCATTAACTGTAAGTCTGCCCCAGTTGGCGCAAAAACTATATTTTGCCCTCTAAATTCAAGTCCAGTGACAGCAAACTTAGGGAATTCGACGAAGAACGAGCCAGACCCACTCAAAAAATCTGATTCTTGATTATTCTGCACGAAGCATTCAAGCTCGTATCCAGCCGATGCTGGGTGAAGACCAATTACTGCTTCATTAAACCTCATAATATTCCAGTTACTCCTATTTGTATAAAATTAAAATTCGGGTTTGTTGAACCTTCATTTGATCGGTACAGTGCGTTTTTTCTAATCTTCTCTCTTGAATTTGGCTGAACGTTTTTATAAATCAAGACTTCTTGAAATTTACCATCAAAACTATTATCATGAGTTTGATCAGATCCTATAGCACCAATGATATTATTCTTTTGTCCTGTCACTGTATAACCAGATATATAAGACCCATCAAAAGTCATGCCCCTAAACCCAGAAGTGACCGAATCATCAAAACCCACAAAACCGTTTAATACATATTTTGTATCATAAGATATTTCATTGCCAGTAATACCCCAGCCATCTTTAGTTATATCTCCAGGGAAATCAAAACCGCCAAATGTATTAGCCGACCCATGTTCTTCATATAGGTATTGATGAGGCGTTCCCGCCACTTTCCCAGCTCCAAAGCCTATGTCACTTACTGCAAAGTCTAGGTTTTCTGATACAATATAATCTCCCCTATACGAAGATGAAGAATTTAATGTAGTATTTACAGTGTCAAAAGATACAGTGGCAAAAATCTCAAGACCGCTTACTCCAGTAATATGGCTATTTCCGCTAAATTCATAATAAACAGCATTATCCTGCCCTGCGGCTGTTCTGACAAAATCTAAAGCTGGCTTACCGTCCAAGGTGACCATAGATCCACCAGTTACTATTTTACCTTGAATGCCTGTGATATCTTGAATAGCGTCTTTATTTCCAAACTGGTCATATATTTTACTAACGCGGATATCGCCTCCAGCAGCGTAGGATAACAATGTGCCATCGGTAATCTGCTTTGAAGTGAAAGATCCAGTCACGTTTGTATCATTAACTCCATCTATAACAAATTGATTTACATTTCCATTAGCATTAAATAAACCATAAGCGTGGTCAGGAAAATCGGTATTAATAATAGATCCAGATGCGCCAATATCAGACCCAGTTTGCAAGACATGTTCGGAAACTTTATTCTTTCCATCTCCAGTTGATTGGACTGCAAAAAAGTTATTTTCAAATAATTCATCATCTCCGTATCGCTGGTAAAGAACAGCGTATTGGTCGTTATTAAATCTGTACCCAGCGTTATTTGTGCCATTTACCTGCTCCAAAATACTGTCTACATTCAAATTAAAATCAGATTCTCCAGTACAAGAATAATTTAGAGTTCTTACAGGTAAATCACTAGAATCAGCCACATTAAAAATATTTTGATTTGTGGATAAATATGCAAATGCGCCAGTGCCACTAGCAGGAGATAAATCACCTTGAAAAGAGTTAAAGTAAAACCCGCTGACAGATACTCCAGTTATAGAAGTTTCTGAAAAATAACTCTCTTCCCCAATCTCAGGTTCCTGTGATTGTATGAAAACCTCTGGAATAGAATCAAAATTTTCTGAGAACTCTACAAAGCGATAGCCAGATTCATTATTTTTTGTTGTTATACCTACTTCAATTCTATCTTTTTTATTATCAAATATAAAATTACCAGTTTTAGTAGCTATATATATATGATTACTGGTCGAATTTGAAGTTCCAGTAACATAAAAACCGCCACTAGCAGAAACAACTCTGCCTATTTTATCGTAGTTATTTTCAAACTCACCAGTTATCAATTGAGAAGTGAAAACAGCTAGAGATCCAGATCCAGAAAATGACTGATCAAAAGAAATAAATTGATTGGTTGTTAAATCCCCACTTCCGCTAAGTAAAAAACTACCAACTTCAAAATCCAAATCCGCAGGCATTCTGTACTTGTCTTCCCCAGTATAACCAAACGCAATATTTAATTCTTCATTTGTAACAGAGAAAAATTCTTCTTTTTGTAAAAGTTTAAAACCTGTTTCAACTAAATTACCCTCATAGTCCTTCAAATTAATAACTTGCCCAGATACACTTTGTATAACTTCAGCCCCTTGACTACCAAAAATATCTTCAAAAGATAAATTAAAAGTGGCATTTATAGCACTGTCGTTTTCGATAAAGGAAACTTGTCCAGTGCCTTCGTTTTCTGAATTATTAAAAGAGGTTTGATATGAAGTATTAATGGAAATATCACTGTACTCTAAAAAAGAATTAGTTGTTGAATTAAAATTAAAATCAGCCGCCTCAGTAACAAAAGATGTTGTTGTGGCTAAATCGCTTCTTATTTTTGTAGTAGCTGTAGATAGCTCTGAAAATACATTAATTTGATAAGAGCCTATTTGATCTATCCTAGCAGCTCCAGACAAAACAACATTTGTAACTGAAGTGGCGCTTTTATTAAATTCGGCAATCAATATATTCGTATTCGGCTCCTCGATAAATACTATGTACTTGTCTCCAACTTTAGTAGCTGGATCGCCAATACTTAATGACAAATTCAAAGATGCATCTAAATTTTGCGAAAAAGCTCCAGTGGTTACACTGCTTGGAGGGTTTGGTTTAACTAGCTGGGTAGTAATTAAATCTGGCTGGAAAGAGTCTGGGTTTACATCAAAAATAGTATTTTCTTCTACAAATTTAAATTTACCAGTGTGGTGGATCGTAGCGGTTACGTTATAACCCATCTCAGCATCTTCTTTAATACCAAGCACTCTAAAATATTTAGGCTCTCTTCCGCTCACATCTACGCTATAAGAAGAACCAAAAACAGTGTTTGCGTCGTTATTAGAAAACCATTGGCTAGAAGCGTTACCTAGGCCACCAACTGCCGTACCCGTTACCTGCTCGTCTATAAAAATAAAAACACCGCTATCTGTATGCTGGTAACTAAAGCCAGATCCTCCAGAGTTTATTTTTAAACTTATAACTTGTGGGTTGTTTAATTCTTTGTAAAGATCTTGGCTTATTTTACCAGGAAATTTATCAAACTGATCTGTTCCGCTTGTGCCTACTGGATTAAATATATTTAAAACTCCGCCAGTTAGATTTTCAAATTGATCGCTTTTAAATGCGGGTTCCACCAAAATAGCTGCTGGACCTTCTTGATAATCGCCCGATCCATTTGGATTATAATACGCGACAGTTCCGCTAGTACCTACTACTGTGCCAAAGTTTTTGCTGAAATTTCTCATTTCGTCGTCAACTCTTATAATATCTCCAGGCTCTATCAATAAAGCTTCTAGCCCAGCACCGAAAGATACAGTTTCTGTGGTGTATAAGGACTCAAAAAGTATATATTTAGCCAAACGATGAGCTTGCCCCCTAGAAGTGACGCCAATTCCATCCAACTGCTTAAAATTCAGCCCAACTTGTTTAATAGCCTCTGTGTCTTCTACGTATTCTGTTGCTGATGTGAAATTTTTAGTCCTATCTAAGAACGAAACCTCTACTGCAGAAAGTTTTGTGCTTCTATCTACATCAGCATAAGCAAAAGCTCCTCCTTTGACGTTTAAATTATTAAAAATTAAATGAGGGGCAAATTCTAACTCTGATGGTGGTCCTTGTGGGCTAAGCTTGCCTTCTTTGAAGTAGGGCTTGTCAACTTTTATATTAACAAAAGAATTGCTAAAATAAGCCATAGCTCTAAAAGTTCGCGCTATATCTTGTATAGCTTCAAAAGCGCTATTCTGATCCTTAATCGTTATATTGCAACTGAATCTAGGCTCTAAACCTCCAAACCCGTCACTTAGACCTATAAATTCGCCCTTATTATCAACCGCATCGCAATATCTACCTATTTCGTATAACGACCATTTATCTACTATACCGACATCCCTTAAATAAGATCCTATTCCGTATCTAGTATTTATTAATAAATCATAATAAATCCAAGCAGGGTTATCCGTCCAACCTAATTTAAATGTACCATCCCAATTTCTATTAGGTGATAGTTCTGTTCCGATCATATCTTCTAGAAAACCAAATACAATATCCGATACAAGATCCTCTGGAGGATCTCCAGCTACCCAGTAAGTAAGTCCTGGGGTAGCAACGGCGGCTAGGTTATTGCCTGCATTGCTTCCTTCTGTTACGGCTATACCTAAAGTAGCTATAAACACACCATCGCCTTTCAAAACATCAGCGACAATCGACGCACTACCAACATCCCCGTCACTTAATGCAAAAATAAACTTTGTGAGGTCTGTGTCTTTTATATAAGAATCTTTTATCAATGTTAAGCCCGAAGTCATATTCGTGCTGCCAGAAGGAGTAAGATTATTTACCGCTGTTATCATATCTGGTAAGCTAGTACCGTAATCAGTGACCAAGCTAGCGGTACTGCCGTATTCCAAAATAGCTATACTATTTACTGGAAGTCCGTCCGCTACTAAAGATGTTAGTGCCTCAATAATAGCTGTTTTTGACGAAGACAACCTACTTCCACCCATTGAGCCAGAAGTATCTATTAAAAATATTACTTCAACATCTGTTATTTTTAAGGTACTAGGTCTAAAATATAAATCTCCATAAATAACCCTCCCAACAGAACTTCCATTGTCAGAAAACCTTCTATCTCTTAAGTTATTATTTACTGGAAAATAATTACTTGGGATTAAAACTTTTTTACCTTTTAATTTAAACGTTCTACTAGGGACTTGAGGAAAATATTTTGAATCAATAGCTGTTCCAACGTAAGCCGAATTTGGGTAAAGGTATGTTTCTGAGTTTATTTCGGAAATAGTACCAACGCCGATTTCTCTTTTTACTATACTGGAAGTAGTCTCTGCTTCAAGTTTTTTAATTCTGACAAAACTATTAATATCCGTATTTAACAGATCAGGGAGTCTTATATTCTCTAAAGTGAATGTGTACGGCGCTGTTATAACTCCAGTTATAGCTATTCTTCCGTTTGCGTTTCCTAGTGTCACTCCTTTGCCAGCTCTAGTGGTAAAAGACGCGAAGGACACCTCCTCCTCTGAGCCTGATGCGTTGATTTTTCCTACCGTCACTTCAATAGTAACTGTGGCGGGCAAATTTGTTCCAAGCCTGCTTTTCCCTCCCGAACTTTCATTTTTATTGGCGTAACTTTTTGTATCAAATAACCCGTCAACCTGCAATCCGATATTTAACAAACTGACATTCTTGTCGTAATTTTCATAATAAAAAGGTTTTTCTAATACTTCTCTAGGTATATAATTTTGCCAATTAACAAAATCTCGGTCACCGCCTATTGTTCTAGTATCATAACTACCACTACCATCTCTAGCTCCATTTTTATTTACCCAAGCGCCTCTAATAGCTACGCCATATTTTTGCAATCTTTGGGGGGTGGCTAATATCTCTGAGCGGGTTTGGAATTCCGAACCGTCTCGAAAAATACAATTATATTTTGATACAGTTGGCTTATTAGTACTCTCTCTTAGGGGTATATTGTCAAAATATATACCTTTATCTATGCCGCCATTAGAAACTCCAACAACATTGTTGTCGCTAGAAAAATCTTTAATAACCTGATTTGGGTTTAATATATAACCATTCTTATCTACTAATCCAGCAATTGGCCCTTCGCATAATAAGTCCAAAGCTTCATAAATCTGAAAACCGACCTTCCCGAATGTGGAAGATGGAGGCATCAAATAAGAAGGTTTCTCTCCTTTCGCCCCAGCGATGGTTAGCTCTTTTTTTCGTTGTAGGATTTTTTTATAGTAATTCATTATCCTAAATCCTCACTAACAACATTTGTAGCTATTATATTTGAACCAATCCGCATCTCCCCATAAACCAAAGGAATAGGAAAACCTTGAATAGCGTTGTTTTGTAAATTTGTAAAAATATAACTAGAGGTGTCTATCTTTGTCTCTGTTGTCTGAGCCGATGTTTTTGGCAACTCCACAGGAAAAAGAAGACTCATAATGCCTTGTATTAACAAACCGACAGCAAGATTAGTTAAAATTCCCGCGACAGCAGTGAATCCGAAAGTAGTTGCAACTACACTAACCGCATAAACTGCAACAGCAGCAGCAACCCCACCAGCCCCAGCTATTTCTGGGACTAAATGAAGTTCATCGGGAGCTTCTTCTTTTGAATAATCGTCAATGGAGTCCCATTTTTGATTTGGTTTTTTTAGGTTAACCATATTATAATTAACCCCCTTTTGAAACAAAGAAAGAATATGTTCTTTAAATCCTGGGTTGTTTGCATTTATAGCCTTCACAACATCAATTAGTCTTTCTAATTTGAATGTATGATTTGCCCCAAATATTTTTCCTAGTTCTCCGTGAATAATTACGTTAGTCATTTATTGCTTCCCTCAGCATATTTACACCATTTTCTGGTCCTTTAAATTCAGGCATATCGAATAAATTGAATTTTTTAGTTTCCAAAGAATAAATCAAAAAAGGATAAAGACAGTTTTTTGAATTTTGTATATCGTATTCCGAAGGGTATTCTTCTGAATCTACGTGGGTATGAAATATAGCCACAAGCTCATTACTCAACGATCTTTCTAAAAAAGACACAGGGTCAACTTTAAAATAATCATCATTATGAGAATGATTAATCATTTTTTCAAAAAATAGAGTACCATCTTTATACATGATAAAGCCGCAGACCTCTCTCAAAGGGGAGCTTTGCGAAAATTCTATTATTTCTTTTGTCAAGTTATTGTTTTGGTGGGTACTCATGCGTTCCTGGAAATCCTCCAAATCTTAAATTATTAGTATATCTAAATTTACAGTCAGATATTTTCTTTGAGCATTCATCTTTTTGCCAATTTGCGGAAATTGACGGATTAGTTTCATTTCCAGACACGCCATCAGCCACACAAACGTAAAAAGTCTTTAATCTTTCTGCTGGTGCAGATAAATCCGTCTCTATATCGCTTCTGAGTATAAAATTCTCTATCTCTAGGAAGATATAGTCTCCTTTATTGTATGTGGTTAAGTTTGACCATAAACCTTTATTGGTTATTGGTGCTACAACAGCCCCGTCAGCATCGGTAAAGTCTTGTGAATTTCCTGTCTTTTTTGGGACTCCAGAATACCTACAGCCATGACCTCTGTATATCCATGTGCAATATCTAGCATAAACATTTCTGTTCGGCAAATAAACATTATCTAATTCAAAAACCGAAGAAAGCTCTAGTTCCACTAATTCTTTTGTTTCGCTTACTCTTCTATTTATATAAAAAGTTTGATCTGGCAAAAAAGAAGTCTCTGAGGCTGATGTTACCTGTTCAAGGATATTAAAAAATGGATTTTGCCCACCTTCAAAATTCACATCATCTAAAAATTTTGCAAATGTTCTTTTTCTAACTACTTTAGCTCCTATTAGATTATCATGAACTTTCAAATATTTTGAAATGGCGTAGTCTTTGTTTGAAAGCACTATCCTTGGTCTAGGTAGCGTATTATCTCCAGCTGATTCAAATCCAGTAACCTCCAAAGGATAAGAAAGATAAGGTTGCCCTTGCCAAACAACTTGGATGTTTATACCTTTCTGTATCGGGGTTAATGCAAGGACACTATTCTGGTCTTCTGGCCAATCATAATAGATCAGATAAAACTCTATTAGCTGACTAGGCTCTAGAGATGTAGCCTCTCTTGCTGTATTTTTATCTATGCCTTGACCCATAATTTACTTTACACTTTTAAATATAATGTTATTATAAAGAATGTTGGACGAAATTAAAAATAAATTTTATAATTATCAAAAAAATATTTTTTCAATCATATCCTCGGTAAGCGACCAAGAATATGAATTTATCTTAAATACACTTTCACTGATTACAGAAAAAGATTTAGAAGAAAAAGCTCATATTTCCGCATACTCTTTTCCAATAATTATTAATAAAAATTCAAATAAAATCAACCCTTCTAGAATCACGGTGGGAACCAAAACAAATTTTGGGGTTTTTGGTAGAAATGCGTCACTGATGCTTAATTCTTTAAATATATCAGAAACAGCGCCAAAAGGATTTGAGTGGTATGGTGTTGGATGGGATATAGAAAACGATGAAATTAAAATATATTTTCTCAAAAAAGATTTTTCGGAAATAAAATGTAAAGAATACCAAAGAAGCTCCGCATTAAAGATAAGAGAAAAAGAATACAAAACAGGAGTCGAAACAACAAAAATGAAAAAAGACGGGGAGACAGTAAAACAAATAAACGCAAATAAAGAATCTTTTGATTACGAAATTGTGCATAAGATGACTAGATTAGGCTTTGCTATAGACACATACAGTGAATACAGCAACAAACTAACGATTTACTTTGATTAAACTAAAACAGTTCACCTTTGGAGCTAATAAGAAAGTTAATTTTGTCCGCATTCCCAAAAATGCAAGTACATCTCTCTATAATTATTTCGGTGCAACAAATACAATTAGAGACAACTACCTTAATGTAGATAACCAAGTTTATAAAAATATATTTGCTCCATCTCACTGCCGCTTAGATTTTGCAGTTAAAGAATTTGGCGAAAGAATTTTAGATTTACCCACGTTAGCGGTAATAAGAAATCCATATGACAGGATGGTCTCGATGTATTTTTTCGCTCAAAAATTCAAACTAAACAAAATATACGATGTCAATATAGATAATTTCTTAAAATTCTGTGAGGATTTTGAATCTTTATGCTCGGATGAAGATTTTTTTCATGGTTGGACTCAAAAATCTTTTATAGAGCTTGAAGGCAATATTTCAGTAGGTAATTTGATTAGGTTTGAAAATTTAGAAGTAGAATTTACTAAGTTTTTACACGAACATAATTTAAAAAATTTTTATAAAAAAGCGGGAATTCAACTAAAAAAAGAGAACCAAACAAAGCACAAAGCTTATCAAGAGTACTTTTGCCCCAAATCTAAAAACATCATAAACAAAATCTGGGGAGAAGATGTAGATTATTTTGGATATCTGTTCTGATATTTGTGTAAATAGAGTGTAATACACTATATGGCAGACAAAAAAATATCACAACTTACCGAACTGACTTCAGCTAACGCGGTAACTGACTTTTTGCCAGTTGTTGATACTAGTGCAAATGAGACTAAGAAAATAACATTGGCTAACTTGCCATTGAGTGATGCTGCTAAAGATAGCGCATACCCCTACACTACTGACTTTCAGTCGGGAGTAGAGCAGACTCGAAACCTTACGACGATTGATTCTTCGTCGGGTTTCTCTTACACTAATCAGCCAAGTAGCATTTACATCGGCAGCAATGTAACAAGCATTGGCAATTACGCACTTCCGTTTTCTCCATTGACGAGCATTATCATTCCCGACAGCGTCGCCAGCATCGGGAGTAACGCATTCACTGGTTGCGGCAGCCTGACGAGTGCAATCATCGGCAACAGCGTCACCAGCATCGGGAATCAAGCATTCTATAACTGCGCTGCCCTGGCGAGCATCACCATTCCAGACAGCGTCACCAGCATCGGGAATCAGGTATTCCTTGCCTGCACTGGCCTGACGAGCGCAACCATCGGCAATAGTGTCACCAGCCTCGGGAATGGCGCATTTCAAGCCTGCATCTCCTTGGCGAGCATCAGTATTCCCAACAGCGTGACCAGTATCGGGCCTAACGCCTTCAGTAGCAATAATGCCCTATCGAGCGTCATCATTCCCGACAGCGTCACCAGCCTCGGGTCTGGCGCATTCGCTTACTGCGGTAGCCTGACGAGCATCACGATTAGTAACAGTGTCACCAGCATCGAGGGTAGGATGTTCAGTAACTGCACTATCCTGTCGAGCGTCATCATCCCTGACAGCGTCACCAGCATCGGGGATCAGGTATTCTGGGACTGCAATGCCCTGGCGAGCATCACCATTCCAGGCAGCGTCACCAGCATCGGTCTGGGCGCATTCTATAACTGCACCAGCCTAGCCACAATCAACTGCCTAGCTACAACTGCTCCCACTCTTGGTAATCTGGCGTTCACTAACGTTACAGCCACAGACATTCACGTCCCAGTAGGAGCAGCTTACCCAGCTACGTACGGTGGCTTGACAGTCGTCTTCGATTTATAATATCATGGCAAATAAAAAAATATCAGAACTCACAGAACTAACCTCAGCTGAATCAGCAACTGATTTTTCACCAGTTGTAGACTCTAGTGAAAGTAAAACTAAAAAAATTAAATTAGCCAACTTTCCTCTGAGTGATGCCTCCAAAAATAGCGCATATCCATACACGATAGATGTACAGAATGGCGTAGAGCAAACTCGAAACCTTACGAGTATTACTGATTTAGATGGGTATAAACAGAATTCCAATTTTACTAGCATTTACGTTGGCAGCAACGTGACCAGCATCGGAAATTACGCATTCTTTTTCTGCCAGAACCTGACGAGCGCAACCATCGGCAATAGCGTGACCAGCATCGGGAATGGGGCATTTGTGATCTGCACCGCCCTGACGAGCATCAGTATTCCCAACAGCGTGACCAGTATCGGGTC
>TARA_B110000285_G_scaffold45757_1_pt1 | contig 22847 bp, 36 predicted proteins | sample TARA_B110000285 | Tara Oceans TARA_B110000285 (sample SAMEA4397756) | marine metagenome | biome: Polar Biome; feature: [SRF] surface water layer (ENVO:00010504); material: water (ENVO:00002006), including particulate matter (ENVO:01000060) such as... | depth 5 m
TTAGGCCAATTGGTCTTAGCAATTTGTCCTCTCGCCCACATCTCTTCTAATTTTTCAGGAGAATGACGCAAGTTATAGGTGCGTTCCGGAGGGTCTTCAGATTCTAATTCTATTTGCATTTCTACAAAGTTACGAATAATGTCCTCTACTGTATATTCTCCAAGTGTTTCGTAAGGGACTCCAGTAGATGCCTCTTTTTCCATACAGAAAACTTGGTCTGAAACAATAGGGTTGTCCTCTAAGTCAGTAACAATAACACGACCAGAATATCCATCCTCTAAACGGATTTTGAATACTTTAGTTAGCCCTGAATCAACTGCTGCATAATGCAATTCTGCATGGTCAATAGTGACTCCATAGTAGTCCTCATAAGGCTTACGAATTGCCAAATAGACCGCCATTTGCATGACATATCCATGCTTCGGCTTTCCGTTTCTAAACTCTTTGTTGCCCATGGCTTCTCTTGCCCCATATCCACGAATAGTTTTCGTATCTACAATAACGGCTTCGGTTCTTGATACAGAAATAACATTTCCCTCTCCATCAAGTTCTGCCTTACGCAGTATTTGGTCCACTTCACCAGAAATATGCACTCTGGTATCTCCACCAAAGCCAGTTAATTCAGTAATGTCTTCCTTGATTTTAATATTGCTATCAATTAGCAATCCTTGACGCTCAAAATGTTTAGTTAAAGATGCTTCCATAGCGTGTCCTGTTTCAAAGATAATAAATGAACGGTCATCAGGAGGGTTGGTTCGTGGTGTTCCTGTCTTAGCATACCAATTCTGCCTGTGGCACTTACCGATATATTCTTCTTCTCCCCAATTGTTAGTGCGGGTAACTCCTGCACCGGTAGGGTTTAGACCACCGAGCGATACTCGGAAGGGTCGTTTTGACATACTTCTTATTGCGGCTTTTATATAGTTCGGATTATTCATATTATTATCTCCCATAGGGGTTGGTAATCTTTCATTGTGGTATTACCTATTTAACCTTTCAAAAAAGGTCATTATCTGCATCCGACTCTGGCTTCATACAAAATCCAATATTCATCGTTGGATTAATATCTAAAGACTCTAAGTTATGGGCGATAATTTTATCCAATTCAGTAATTGTTTTTAACATATACTTACCATCACCATATCCAAATATATCTACTTGATAAAAATGCATATCTTTCATGACCACATCTCGCTTACGAATTACTAATTCAAAATTAGTTTTTAACATCTCTAAGAAATTGTGTCCTTTATGTTTTGGGTCAGATAGTTCTCGTTTCCAAAAAATCATAGTCATCACAAAGCCATCTGGAGGATTATCACCGAAATTATTGACGGCCTCTTCTAAGGTTACACTTACAGGAACTTCTGGTTCCTCAACTGCTTCATTATCGCTGCTAATACTCATGCTTGTGCCTCCATCATATTATCCACTTGTTCTTTTGTGGCTCCTTGTTCCATTAAAAATTCTCGTAAGTCAAAGGTTTCCCATGATTTAATGATATTCAACATTTGATTTAAGTCTAACATTAATTCCTTCGTGGGAACTTGCTGCATTTTTGGTTCTGACATTACTCCATCAACCCAATAATTAGATTGTTGCCAGTAAAATCCCTTGTCAATCATGGATGCCACAACTGCACGAGCCATATTAGCATTTTTCTGTGCGTCTAATATAACACGAACTTTTTCTTTGGCAGCACCAAATAGAACTTCCTGATTGTTTAAAACTTTACTCATGAATTCTTCCGGATTGTTAGTGAGCCAATCTAAAACTTGTGTCTTGGAGTGACCTTGTTGCAGTAAAATCCCAGCGAAATCCCCGACTGTAGCCACTACAAATCTCAAGGGATTGTGTAAAATATTAAACATGACAAAATAAATATCGTCTGTATCCTTTTTTCCGTGCATTTTAATATCTGCTACCACTACAACTTCAGCCTCGCTGTTTAGCGATAGTTTAACCTTTTTAATTTTTTCCATAGTTATCACCTAAGCGTATTCTCCACAAGTATAAAATAATCCTTCTTCCGTAATATCAAAAACCTTTCCAGATATGCGGCAAATTCTCCATCTCCATCTTAGTGCAGCAACTGGGTCAATTTCTTTGGCATTCTCTAAAGAAACTGGTGATTCTTTATTTTGAAGTAATTCAGATTCAATATCAAAACTGTGGCTTTTTGAAATTAATTGGAGGTGAGACATAATCATATTACGGCCTCACAGACTCTTTGCTACTCTCTTCAAGTCAGATTTTAATATATTGCCTAATACCACGGTTGCATCTCCAGATGTGTCACGAATACTGATTTTAAGATACTCACCCTTATTGCCGAAGTCTTCCATTATGAAAACTTTGCCGTCAGACATACTTACCTGTGATGTTACTGCCATACACAATAGTTGTAAGTCTTAGTATTTCAATGTTCTTTAATACCACAATGGTCTATATGTGGCATCTGTGCTTTGAGGTTGAACTGGATATACCCTGAATTTATCAGTTTGGCCCTGTTCAATCATAATTAAACCTGCAGAACGAGCCTCGTGTTCATCATAGAACATGATGTGGTATATTTCGGAAACTCCACTATCTCGTATCAATAACAACGCAAACCAAGTCCGATTCTTAGGAAAGACCGAGCGGGGTTTGGTATTTGGTATCATATCAATTCATCTCATCAGGCAATAAAAATAGAGCAGGACCAACAATGGGTCGGTCTAATAATCTGCTGGCTACCATATTCGGATTTAGGTTTTTAATGATACCCTCTTCATTGACTATACAATAGACATATGACTCATAACTACAAGGGATTACCTCAATATAGCCACCTACGGCGTTTTGCATCTGCTCCAAAGTGGGTGAGTTTAACTCACTAATTTTTCCATCGGATTCAATTAGTTTCCCCATCTTAATCACGCATTATATCGCTTGTTGTATTCCGCCAACAATTCATCTGCAAGGTCATAAACAGCCTTAACTGTTGTGTTCCCTTCTGTATCAGTTGGTGCATCTGAAACACATATCAAAGAAGTAGCGTTGTTAATACACATACCAAGAGTAATGCGGTCTTGAGTTGTCATTGGACCGGCTTTCTTACCGATAAATAGACTGTTTCCATCTGGTGTAGTAAGGGTAATGATAGATTTGCCTTCTTCAACTAATCCATAGCCAATTCCACTTGGGAGGTTATCAGCAGCCTTAAACTTGCCTGCAAAACGGCCACGAAGGTCAATCATTCCGATTTCACCACGAGGGTTGCTTGCTCCATTCGGTCCTCTCAAATAGTATCGGAGGGTATCACCCTTCTCATATACCTTTGCATCATATCCTGCTTCACAATTTACATCAATTTTTACCATTTTTATATCTCCATATCTCCCTTTTGGGGTTGTAGTTATGGATTGTGAGATTACCTATATAACCTTGCACTTTTTTAGGATATAGGGCAGATACTAAATCTTTCCCATTAATATTGTTTGTTATTCTAACTATTTAGGCTTTCGGTATAGCATTTAGGAATTAGGGATAAAGTTGATATAGTCAAGAAAACAATGTATATGTAAGCGGAGGATAACCGCATGATGATGATTACCAAAGTATGGAATGAAGTAACTAGCAAAGAAAATGGACAATGGATAGGAGAAATTTGGGTTAAAACACCTGACGGGTCTCTTTTATTTGACACTGTGATTGATGATGATAGAACTATGTTTTATCACTGGTTAGAATTTTATACGAATACCGCCCGTAAATGCTTGAATAATGCGCTTGATATAGATGATGCATCAGCGTGTTATTTGGGTGAGATGTAATGACGGGAAAATGTCGTTGTAAATCTGGACATAAAGTAGTTTCTTGGTCAGAACGAGAAATAGATGATTGGCTTTACGATTTAGGTTACCAAACTATTTATGAGCCTGCAGTCCCTACTGAAAAGGGAACCTTGATTGCAGATTGGTTGATATTACCACAAAAAGGCTTAGATAAACCAGTTATTATTGAATACTGGGGATTATTGAGGGAAGATAACAGAGCACAGTGGGTAGAACAGAGATTACCACAATATAAAGAAAAGAAAATATATAAGGAAGATTTGTATGAATCTTTAGAAGATTACTATTATGTGGCAATATATCCAAATGAGATGGAACAAGGCAAGGAGATGCTAACCGAAAAATTAGATATTCTTAAGTAACAATAACGCTAAGTTAAAGTTATGAGTCTGCCAGAACCCATTAACTGGCTTCATAAGAGGCGTTCAGAAGATTATATTTACTTGGTATCAACAGGTCCATTAAAACTTGCACTCTCCACAAGTGATAAAGATTTTTTCAAATCATTTCCTGAGCCAGTTCCGAAAGTGCCATCGGATAGCCCACAGGCCAGTAATGAACCATATAGACCAAGATTGAATGCATTTTGGAACTTAGCCGAATGGGAATTTTACTCAAATGAGGATGAAGCGATACAACGAGCCAAATATATTTGTCAGCAAGGTCATCGCAACATAATTGCTCCATCCCAATTCAATATGAAAAGCCTTGCAGTAAAGTATAAAACACCAATGTTAGGGGTAGAGGTGTATAGTAAATATGGCATTATTAATCCAGAAGATAAAAAATGGTATCGTCAAACTTATGTGGTTAGAATTAAACTCCAGCATTTACGCCAATAAAAGATAACCATTCAATATCAAACATATCTGATGGTTCAAACACCCAATCATGTCGGTTGCCTCTTGTTACTTTCTTACAGTTGATTCCATCTTTTTTATTATTCTCTATTTCCTCTTTTGATAGCCAACCCTTCAAAGTTAATTCATTTTGACCCTTGTTTATTTGAGCATACAAATAAATGTCAAACTTTTCCTTTTGAATCCACATCACATCACTAAAAGTAGTTTTCAAATCAATGGTTTTATTGTCTATCACAAAGTCAGGGTCATTCCAACCTTGTTTATTAAATTTAACCCACTTAAAATCTACACCTTCTGCTTCCAAGTAATCATTTAATACCATTTCACCTAATAATCCAATATAATTAGTGTCACATTTGAATTTATCGTATGTCTTTTGTGCATCAAACTCTTTCTGTTGCTTTTTTGCAGATAGAAGTTGTTCTAAACTAATGGGTAATTTTAATTCTTTCATTCAATCCAACCTTATTTCTTTCCATTCAATATTTCCAGCCTTAACTAAATCTCGTATTCGTCTTTGTTTAGTGGTTAGTCCGGCTTTGCCTGATTTTACATCTAACATCACAATTACTCCTTCTTCTAAGTTCTTTTCTTTATTCTCATACCAATTGAAAACTAAGTAATCAATAGGTTGCCCCATAAATTGCCAATTCTTTGCTTCCCAAGAGGGGTCAATATCTGGATGTTCTAAAAACGGACACCATTTCTCTAATAATTGTCCTCGTTGAGTATGAGCCGAAGCCGCACGACCTTTCTGCTTTTTCATTTCCCCTGTCATGGTTAAGAAATCCCTCTGCAAGATAACAATTTCAGACTCTAAAGTTCCATTATTCTGCCTAAGTATTTGGATTTCTCCCAAATAATCGTTCAACATGGCCTCCATTGTATCTGAAGATTGCGTCATTTGTAATTCTACAATCTTCAAATCTGCTTCGTGAATGGCTTGCAGGTATTCTTTTATTTTTAACCAAAGCCACAAAATGACTCCGCCCAACCCCACAAAGGCTAATTCTACCCACATAATAATCTATTGTGTTATTACCTATTTAATACATAGGACTATTCAAACCCTGCCTTAAAGATTTCGCAGTTCATTAGTATTGGTATCAAACCAATAGATACCACCACTTGTGGTTTGGAATTTGCTATCGTGTTCAAATATAGTATTAGCAATAATGTCCATGTCCTCAAAATATTGTGTAGAAGCAATACTAAAGTAAGGACCTAAATTATCCAAAGTTTCCTGTGTATCATTACCTTGACAATCTTTTGGATTGCCATATTTCTGAGTCGGCAACCAAGAACGAAGTTGTAATGGGTCAGTTATCCCATGTTGTTTCCAACATTCCGCCCCATAATCAATAATTATCAAGGATTGCTTTGTCATTTTATCTCCTCATGGCGCAGTTGGTGTGTCAGGGCTAATGTTCAAGGTAAGACATATTTCTTTATATCGGTTCCGAATCGTAACTTCTGTGACTCCTGCAGACATGGCTACCTCTCTTTGTGTTCGGGTAACTCCATTGATACGAGTAGCCAAATATACTGCGGCTGCTGCTAATCCAGTTGGACCACGACCTGTTCCCAATGCCCCAACCTGTTCAAACTCTAAAATACGAGTTGCTAATGCTTGAGTTTTGGCATCCAATTGTAGTTGCGAGGAAAAGCGAGGCACATATTCTGCCGGTGGTGTTGGAAGAATACGAATTCCTAAGTCCTTCATCACTCGCTTGTAAGTGCGGCCTATTTCCTTACGCCCTGTGCGTGAGTGTTGTCCAATCTCGTCCAATGTGCGACTCATGTTGTTAAGTCGGCAAGAAGCGTGAATACAGGCTGCTACAACGCCCTCAATAGAACGGCCACGAACTAACTTCTTCTCTACGGCTCGCTTGTAAATCCTTGCCGCATTTTCACGAACTGGTCTTGGTAGTGACATTTGAGAGCCTAAACGGTCTAACTCATTCAAAGCCGTTACCAAGTTTCTTTCCTTCGCATCACGAATGCGTGTTCTTTGATGTTGTCGGCGTAGTCGGTTATACTTTTGTCGTTGTTTTGAATTAAGTCGCTGTCCTGAACCATCTCTAATTGCAGGGGCCATTTCAGTAGTGAGTCCTCCATCGTGATAAAGATGTGACTTAGGCATTCCCCATCGCTCACCATCTGCTCCAGACCCATCTGCAAAGACACGATTATCCTTGCCCAAATCTACAGCCCACTCCTTTGCTACCAATCCACAATCTTTACAAAATGGTTCTTCTGCTCCGAAGTCAATATCTTTGGAGTTACATTCACCACAAATGAATGCATCATATTGATATTCGTCTTCTTTATTATCGGGTTTCTCTTCCATCTTCCTCACCTATTATGTGGTTGTTACGATTACCTATATAACCATTTAGTTATGTTTAAGTAGGTCATTACGCAGAATGGTTATAAAACCCCATCCCGCATTTGGTTTTTTCATCCATCTGATACGCCATGTTTCAGACTTAGCCTCTAATACTACATAGCCACTTTCAGTAGTCTTTACTTTGGAGACGGTGAAATCAATATCCTTAACTTCTGTTTTAAAGGGGATTCGTTCCCACCCCTTCTTTTCTTTGTTCCATTTCCTCCATGATAACTCATCAGAAGAAAACAAACGGAAAATGTCTATTCTTTTAACCTTCTGACCTTCCTTAAATGAAGTTATAGGAGTTTTTGCAGACTTCTTTTTACTCTTAGGCATTTCGGTTCATCTCCATTAAATAATTTTGTTCCTTTCTAATGGCTCGGTAAGAACCAATAATGGAAAACCATTTATCCTCATCCTCATAGTTATGTGATTTCACATAAGACTCTACATAAAATGCAGGAATAATCAAATGCGCCCACTTGTTATCAGTTAGGCTTTGTCGGCGTAGCAAGGCAAACTCTGTTTTTGGATACATTCGTTCCAATTGTTTGACCGCATCACCCACACGCACATAGGTCTTTCCATCTAGTGCGTATTGTGATTCTTTCATACACTTCTTAAAATATCGCTCTTCTTTAGTTTCTAGTTGCTCCATGTGGCTCTCTCCTATACTAACCTAATTATTCCAACCTATATAAAGAATACGGTTATGCTGAATACATTTTATATTCGGTTTTAGCAATAAAGAAATCACCAGGTTCTGCAGTGGTCTTATCATCAGACCCACTACTTTTAACATCAATAGTGAGATTACCACTTATATTAGTTAAATTGACATAATACAAAGTTTGATTTTCTTGTTGAGTTACACTAAACACAGTTTCATTATTATACATCAGTGAATAATTCACAAAGCCTTGGTCCCAAAGTAGCGGTTCGTGAAAGAAAGCACTTAACTCTAAAGTTAGATTAACATAACCACTACTATTATTAAAAGAGATTACAGAAATATTTCCCATACTCATTGGTGCTGCATTCCAATATTGGAGTGATTGATTATCGGTTCCTTCCACTACCAACGCCGGTTCAGACTCTGGTTCCATTTGCGGCGATTTTACATCACCCATACAACCTGCTAATGTTAAGCAGATACATAATAGGATAGTTAATGCACGATTCATTCTAAATCCTCCTCGGATGTGACACGCAATATACGATAAGGTGCTGAATGATGGTATGACTTATCTCTACGACCAATCAATTTCACCGGATGACTACGATTTCTCGCAATGGTTCCAATAATTTCATCACCTAATTCACGAAACCGCTTGTCGCTTCTTAATACGAATGTAACTCTGCGAGGACTTGGTGGATAACGACCACCTCTTCCTGAACTTTTTAATACATCTGCTATCTCTGTTGAAAGCATGGCTCTATCGCCCAATATTTCAAACACTACTTCAACCCATAAATTTGCTCTTATTGACATGATACCACCTACTCAATTAAGTCTCCATATTTGTTCTTTAGCAATAGATACTGTAATGCTTTGATATGCTTACAGTTTTCTTTACGACCACGAATGCGAAAATCTTGACAATTACAGGTGTATCTGTCACCCCAATTAATTACTTGATATTGTTTGTTGCTATTATCTGTTTGGCTCATAACAAGCCAAACATCTTCTGATTTACGAACCACACCGTTTTCACCTAATGCTATTGTTCTCGCTCTCTGATTCCGACTCATCTTTCTCTCCCCGTATGAGGAGTAGTGCGATAACCTATTTAACCATTGACTTCAAAGCCCTATATTCATTAAAAAAGGGATACTTCCACCACTAATATGTTCACAAATATGATTATTGCTAATACAGTAAATAGCCATTTGCCCGATTTCTTTTCTGATTTAACAGGAGGCTCATATGTTTCCCACCCAGCCATAATATAACCACTACTTGTTCCTATTAAAATCTTCCTGCCAATCATCCAAAAAAGAGGAGCCATGTCTTTTTGTTAAAACTCTTGTAATCCTATTTTCATCAAATGACACATGACGCTTACCCCTTATATCATCCTGTATTTTTATTCTGCGGGGTTCTGTTTCTGCATAAGGATTTTTAGTATTTATTTCAAGTTCTTTTTCTGGAGTCCATTCATCAGGTCGTGGTGCGCTTGGTATCTGAATCAATAATTCTAATGATTCATTAAGTTCTTCCTTTGCAGCCCTTGATGTATATTCAGAAATAATAAATATTTGCTCTTCCATTTCTCCTCCAGACCCATCATCAAATTGCTGTGACCTTGCTTTCAAAATATAATTTGTTCTGCCACCATAGAATATTGGCTCGCTCCAAATAGGAGTTTCCAGACCCCACGCCTTACACATTTCATTATATCTGTCAAATACCCAATTCTTCAGTTTTTCTAAATCTACCATATCTGAAGTTAGCCACAGTCCATCTGAATATCTCTCTTGTCCAGTATTCCATTGAGGGTAGAATTCTCCAATCTCCCTCACTACTCCATCAATCTCCCCATCCATAGAGGCAGGGTGATTAGTAAATGACTGGGTATTGTTAATATGATAATAAGTAAGTGGCTTAATAGGAGAACGAATCCAGTTAATAAGGCCCTCCAAGTAAATTTCCATTTATTTCACCGTTCCAAAATACAGTCCACAAGCATTACATACTAATGATTTTCTATCTACATCACATCTGCGTGTGCAAGGTCCACCATACATTATATATTCAGTCATGTTATCACCTAAGACATTACTACGACTCGGCGTATATCCCACCAAATCACATCATTTCCACCGATGCGTTCAAAACCTTTCAGTATCTCATCAAAATGTTCTTCTGCGTCTTCTCTGGTGCGAAATATAATTTCAGAAATCTCCGGAATTAAGGATTCTGACATCCACAACAATAAATATCCAGCCGTCATGCCCAGTCCCCTGTGAACTCTGTTGAAAATGTTCCATCTTCGTTGAAATCTTTTGAGGCTATATTAATAGCATCTGGATTTAATTTTTCCTGCCAATTATCTATCCCTTCTGCTAAATCTCCTAAGAAATTAGATAATAATTCTTTGAGAGCATCTCTAATTTGCCCCATTTCAGCGATTGTTGCTAAGGAACGGCGATTGGTGCTGCGTTCATGGTTTCTAATCTGTTCAAATATAGACTCCCACCCATTCAATTTAGCATCATTAAAATCAAAATCGTTGGCTACAACAGCCATCTGAAAATCTAATAGTAATTCGCAGATAGATTCGCCATCCCTGATGCCTTCCATTTGCATCATTTTAGTTTTCCACTCAATAACACCTGCTGGATATTGTTCATCACTTGGTTCAGTGCAAAGAAGTTCTGCCTCTCCGTCTTCGTCTTGACCCAATAAAAAGGCTCCTGCAATAAAGGCTTCAGAAGTTACCGATGGTATAAATCCAATAACAGGAATAATAGTAGCATCTTTCCAATTAGAAATATAACCAGACTTGGCTGTTTCTCTGATTTGGTCTTCCAAACCGTCTTTTAACATCTCCTTAAATTGTTTTCTAACATCTTCCATAGCCTTCCCTCACATTATTCACTATTGTATTACCTATATAACCATTGATTATCTATTACATAATTTGTATAAACCCACTACGATTAGAAGGATTGTAAGCAGCAGAACCCAAAGTTAAAAGTAAATATTGATATTTTTCATAGCGTCTGCGTCCTGACCCAGACCTCTGACGAGATTTTCTGCTTGCCTTTCCATATAACCTTGCCTTAAATACAACGCCTGGACGAATTCGTGATGCAAAATCATCTGCAGCGACACCATAAAGATTTACAAAGCCAACTGTGCAGTTCGGGTTGGACGGAAACCCTACGGGAAATCTTAATTTTGAATAAGTTATATCTATTGGGCCTACTTCCGAGAACTGGTCTGACCTTCCACAACCTGGACACCGGTTACCGTAGCCTGCTGCTGATTGTCTGACGCTTCTAACCCAATTAACACTACAATTTGTGCAAGTTAGCCTCATTTCTTTTCCTTGCCCTTGTGATTGCTGTGGTCCATTGACATATCGGAAGTCTGATGCATCTCTTCCATCAGTTACAATATATTCCAATTCAGGTAACAGTCCTCCGAAATGATTTCTTCGGGGATTCCATGAACTTCTTTGTCCACTTTTGCTATTTCTTAATGTTTGAACCCATTCTGCCGCTGGACCCCAACTTCCACAAGAAGGATTTTCAAAATCATAAGGCGTTCCAGAGGTAGCACTTAGGCGAGCCGTAGGTTTTACTACTGCAGAAGGGCCTTCGCTAATCCGATTAATTCCACGAGAAGCATTTGGTTGTATATAATTAACAATTACTGTAGATTCCAGCATTTCCTTCATAATTTCATATGCAGGCACTTCAGTCATACATTATAGTTAAACTTTCAACTATTTAATTGCTTACAAAATCTTCCAATGCTTACGGGAGATTCCAATTGACTTAACGCCATCGTAAGTCATCTCTTCATAGTGCTGTAAATAGTCATTCCATAACACATAATACGAACTTCCACCTACCTTTGCACAAGGATTCATCTTCAACTTACTTCCATAACCGATAACTGCCATCCGTTTAAACTCTTGAACACTCATCACATAAAATCCATTGTGTAACTTGACATTTTTAAGCCACTCTTGTTGAAAATCTGCTTTGGCTCTTGATTTCGTTGGTTGAGAAGAAGATGCACCTTCCATTTCTTGAGGTTCATTTCTTAAGTCATGACCACAACTATTACATTTAACATAAGTGACTCCATCTTCATCCTTAGCATATTCCAAATCAAAACAAAAATCTTGATAGTTTAGGCTCCACTTAGGTTTGGGTTCGCCCCACTTAGCATCCCATTCAAATAAAGTAGAACATTGTGGACAGTAGGCTGTAGTAGGAACATAATTTTTACTTCTGCCTCTCATCTGTTCAAAGCCTTGCGACTCGGAAGGAGTTTCATATTTCTCCATTCCAGATATGGCTTCTCCCACAACTGCAGTGATGTCTTCCATAGTATCTCATTAAGTAACCACTTATTTAACTATGCCTAGCAGCCGCCTTCTTAGCAGCCGCCCTTTTTCTAAGTTTTTCTCGTCTATTATGGTTGCGTAGGCTATCCAATCCAGATAATGATTCCATAAATGGTTTGCCACGAATCGCTGGATTGAGATAATATACTCTAGCCTCCTTTCCAGTTTGGTTTAGTTTCACATCAAATGTAATTATACCACGAGGTATCATAGTTCTAATTCTCATTGATGCTTTCTGATAATTCATAGGACACCCATGGATTTCTCCTAACTTAGCAATTTCTCTGGCAGTTAATCCAAAATCTTTGACTTTTAGTATATTGGCAATAGCATAATATCTTTGAATACCTTGTGCCTGTAGTGAACAATATCGCTTACAAAAATAGGAACTACTTTTTCTAGTTCCATAACGATATGGATATTTATCGCCACACCAATTACAGGACCTCTCCAAAGTTGGTTTAACCCCTATCAATTTTTCATTTCTAAGTAAAAAGCAATACTCGGTGCAAAATGGTTCGTATAATGTGTCTTGATAGAAGTCAGAGCAAGCCTTGTGCTGACATAACTTCATAACTTAACTATTAACCATTACCTATTTAATCTTAGGCCATTTATCTAAGGGACAACTTTGAGATGTCATCTGCGCCTTCATCTTCATATTACACCCACAGATATTGCAGAAACTTCCAGTTAATTTACGAGTTAATTCAGGACAGGCTCTGCAGATAGCCATCCGCTCATCATACATCTTCAATTTAGTCATCCAAATCCTCTATATTATGGTTGTTTGTCATTTTATTTAACTCTTCTGCATATCAAGGATAAGTTGAAATAGTCGTAAGGAAGAATATATACTATGGGTTGGTTTACTGGTGCTGGTGTTGTTGCTGATATAGGAACCTCAATAATTGGCAAATATGGTGATGACCTCGCCAAAGTTGCTATTAAGTCTGGAAAACTTGCTGACGATGCTGCATCAATCGCTACTTTCAAGTCCAAAAAAATTATTGAAATAAATAAGAGTGTAATTAAACGATTAGATAATTTTGCCGATAAAATGGGTAAGGCTGATGCTTCCAAATTAATCGGAATGGGTAAAACATTACGAGAGCAATCTGCTAAATATGGTCAGGAGATGGCTGCGACATTGGGTGACCCAAAAATCGCTGATGATATAACTAAGGCTATGGGTAGTAAAGTAGATGGCATTTACAAAGGCACAGTGAAAAAAAGTCAGAAAAATCTGATTGGAAAAACTGTGGATGATATAGGCACAGTAGGAATAAAAACTGCGGATGACCTCCCTTCTGGACCATTTAATAAATTGGCTAATGGAACTTGGGGTGCTGCTAAAAGAAATCCAGGAAAACTTGCATTAGCAGGTGTTGGGTTTCTGTTCTGGTCAGGAGGATTAGACGGCCTAGGTAGCATAGTGAAAACTTTAGAAACTATTGGTTTCTTACCTGAAGGCACATTTGCAGGATTTATCTCTCTGTGGGGCAAACTTCGTGGATTTATCACAGTTGTCTTGTTTGGTGCTTTGATTTTAGGAACTTTCTACATTGCGAATATAGTATTTGGTGCAGCCAAAACAGCCAAAAGTGTTGTAGATAGTGTTACCGATAATATAGTTCCAGATGCTAAACCATCTGGTGCGTGATAACTTGCCTACAAATGACGAACATTATGATTTTATTATCATTCCAGAAGATTACGAATTTACTACAGGTGCTGCGGCCCTGCTAAATTTAGCAGGTCATGGAATTGGAAAGATAGGTGTCCCGCAAGAAAACATTAGAGTATTTGAAGATGCCATACCATTTCATGTAGGAGGGTTTGACTTTGGAGATGATAATTATTGTGGCACAGGTTTAATGACGGAAGTTACTCATGTTGATGCTAAAGGAAGAGAGAACCCATTTACTATTGGGAAAGATAGTGGAACTTACGACTTGGGTAGCCCTGAAGATAAAAACATCTTCCGCATTAAAGTAAAAACATTATCTGCCAATTTAGGAGAGGGTAAATATCAGCCTTCTATTTTAGATATACAAGAATTAGGGGAATCAATTACTCAAACAGGGGATTTTGGAGGCCGTTCAGATAGAATTTCCATTCAAGTTCGCCAATTAAACATTCCTTATATGGCTTCATTACAAGCCAGAGTGCTTGCTGATTCTGATAAACCATCGTTCTTATTGAGTAACCCTGAATTATTAAAACAAAAAGTAGATGAAATCATAGACCACACCCTTTTAATGGCCCTACGAATTTCTAAAACCGTTACTACTGATGTAAATGGCGATTATACTACTGATATTACCATACCAGGTGATTGGCCTCCAGGCACTATCTATATTGCTATTGGTTATGGATATAATGCTGATTCTGAAAAAAGCACAGGAGAAAAAGTTGCTGATAATGTGGAACTTGCTACTACTTTGGCATTAGTGGCATTTGAAATTGCTTTAACAGTTTTATTTCCACCTCTGGGTCTTGTAGTTTTCGCCACAATAGATATATGGGAAATAATGACTTTATTCTCTCGCATCCCGTTTGGAGGAAAGAATAAATATGGTTGTAGTTTTAGCGAAACCACACCTTTGCTGGCTGCCTATGAAATAGATTATAATAAGGACTCAATGGCTATTTACTCTGATATGTCTGCTCAACAAGAACAATTTATGAAACAATTGTTAGCCGATGAAGAACAAAACCAAAAGAATTCTTATATTATGGTAGCAACTGCGTTAGGTGCTCTACTTATAGGCGGAATTATGTATTATTCCATGGGTGAGTAAGATGACCGAAGCAGAAAACGATAACTTAGAAGAATCTATTTTTGATTCTATGAAGGAAGCGTTTGATAGTGGAAAGCCGCAGGAACTGTCTGAGGTTTGGGGTGAATCTTATTTTACCATTTTTGATGTTACCGATTCTGATGCTGATGACTCTTTTTGGGCTTGTGATACCACTCATGATTATGCATTTGGAACCTCAGAGGCTAATGCAGATATAAATAACTTAAGGTTGTGGAATAACGACATCTTATTTGGTTTCAAGGCAAGTGACACCAGCGGTTGGTTTAACACTGATATGAAATATAACAGCGACCATAAAGTAAGAATTTCTATTTCTCACATTAACAGCCGAGGAGTAACTAAAAGAGATGTTCACAATCACGACCATATGGCAGGAGATAGAAGCACAGGAAATCGTTATTTTGCTTTCTTCCCTTCTGAAATCGGAAGATATACCATTACTCTTAACCGAGTTATAAGTGCTGGGGATTGTGAAGTTCCCTCTGAAGGCAACAATAACTTCTATCAATTTTCTTTTGACATCAAGCCCCCTTTAGAAACTGATGACTATGCACTAGGTTTTGATATTGACTATGATGCATTAAAAGATGAATACAAAGATTTAATCACTACATTAGATGGATTAGGTGCTGAACCAGTAAGTCCAGTGTCACCGGTCCGATTGTTCGGAATTGCCACAGTAGTTTCTTTATTGGGCTATTGGATTTTTAGTTCATTCAAATAAGTGTTTATGCCTTGACCAAATCTCTGACATCGGGGAAGTAGGAATCAGTTCTCCATCCCACCGCTCTGTTTCCCACTTGAATAATATATCTGCTATCTCATAAGGTGATGTAAAATCTTTTTCATTTAACTTATCAATTTCAGATTCTGATAAAGGCCAAACAGGAAGACCAGTCTTACCATTCAGAGAATAAGGACAACGAATGATTCCCTGACGATGTGCTGGAGCCAAATCATAACGATAAAGTGGTTCGTTAGTTGCTAAGATTGCTATTTTTTGAATAACTTTACGATATTCTTTCCCTAACTCACGCAAAGGGTCCCCTTGCGCTACCGTCCGCAGATTGTATCCACACAATTTCTCTGCATCTTCTGAACGCAGCCACACATGAAATCCCTTACTTCCTGAAAATACAATTTCTGGGCTATATCCAGATGTTTCTAAATTAAGATATATTTTGTAAGCGATATTCCATGCCTTCCCTAAATCTTCGTCATCAATATCCCAAACCATATCTTTACCTTTCCAAATTTTATGATATTTCTCTAATCCAATCTCTGCAGGGTCTAAATATTGCTTCCACACCTCTGCATATTCTTCTCTTTCTGCTTTATTCCAATTAGTCGTATTATTTTCTCGTAATCTTGGTGGTAGTTCAACTTCGTTCCAATCAATGATATTAGTTCCAATATATACAGAAGTAGGTCTTTTATCTGCACCTAAAATATCTAACCATTTGAGTGTATCTTCAGAATGATTAATTCTACACTTGCGGATGCCAAATTCACCAATTTCTGAATCAATGACTAACCATTTAACTTCCTTGCGGCGAGCCTGATTCCAAATAGCGGTGCCAATTTCCCGCCGACCATACCACTCCATACAGAGTAATTGTGCTAACTCCTATTTAACCTAATAACTTAGCAAACATAGCCATGGCTTGCTTCTCGGAAATAAGTCCCATTCGGATGTTGGTTTCTAATTCCAATAAAGCATCTTGAAGTCTTGCTTCTTGCATCATAACTTGCATAATCATGGTTTTCTCTACTGGTCCAGCCCTATCCCATCGCTTTGGAGCCATAACTACACTATTAAATTCTTGAACCTCTTCTGCTGCAAATGGATTCAATCTTTGGGCGGCCGTTACCGCTCTATCTTTAATATCATCTCTTACATTAACCGCACCAATTGGTGTGGTATCTCCTTCAGTCATTATTTTCCATTCTTTATTTCTATTATGTTCTTCTTGAATCGGCCCATTCCAAAACTCTACTTGCCGCACAAGTTCCGCTCCAAATTCTTGATAAAATTGTTCTTGTTCAGAATCTGACATTCCTGCGACTTCTTCAGATAAATCTTCCAATAACATATTGGTAATCATGGAACAATTTCGGTTCTTTTGAGGAGTAGAATACAAATACAACCTATCGCTTGCAGTAGCATAAACACCCATCGTAAGAGAAATCTTCCATGCCAATCTACGAGTAATTAGCCCATCTCCTGGTAAATCAAAAATCATTTTAGTGTATCCATCTGGTGCACCAACTCCATCTTGCTCATCCATCAAAGTTGCTTGTTGTGTAAAACTCTCTATCATATCAGCAATACCCACTGAATAATCATCATTTGATAAAGATATTGGTTCATTACGAGCCAAACTCCTAACAACATCATAAGGGTCTGTTACCACACCAGTTCCTGTTACTTCAGGTCCTTCCAAATCTGACCCCAATTCTGCCAATTCTGACATTATTTCATTAGATAAGTGTTGATAAAAGTTACGACTTCTATTTCCATAAGGTGCTGATGCTACCACATAACCATCTCTTGCCAACTTTCGTAGTCCAGCGATTATTGCTTCTTGCATCTCATTATTTTCTTCAGTAGCAAAAGACACATTTTCTGCTCCAAAATATTCTGCTCCAAATCGTTTCACATATTTGGGCCAATACCAATCATCCTCTGTTCCATTCAAGGCATCGGAAGCCAGTCTTTCCACATCTTCGGGTCGCCAAATTTTACCACTCGCCAATAATCTAAGTGCTTCTTCTGGTGTGGGTGGGTCACTTACTTCAACTTCTTCACTAATTTGATTCATCACACCCTCCATGCATTCATTACAAACCGAAGTGGAGTCCCCTTGACTCCCTGAAACAAGTTTCATATTCTTCATGGTTTGAAAATTCTCTTCAAAAAATGGTTCATTTACACAAACAGGGCCGTTACATTTGAAACAATCCCAAAAGACACAACAATTGTCTATACATCGGTCACATTCCACACATACTTCAGTAACATCTTCATCAGAACAACCTCCCTCACATAATTCATAACCTTCCATCGCAAAAGACACATTTTCTGCTTTACGCTCTGTTGCTGGTCGGAAGTTCTTGCCTAATACTTCATAAATCTCTTCTTCAGTGGACCCACCAAGATATTCGTTGGTTTCTCTATCAAAGATACCATATTCATTAAGTTTCATTCCTCGGCTCTTCGCAGACCTACGAATTCCAATATTGTATCCGGCTGGTCCAGTAAAATAAAGTAATGCTGCTCCTTTGGCTCGTGGAGTAGTGGTTCTAACATCTACTTTAACTCCATCTATTACCATTTGTGTCTTCTTTTCACCTACCCAATTAACTGCGGTATATTCATCTGCCAAATCTTCCACAATTTGAGGAAGTGTAATACGAGGTTTCATAATAATCACAATGTCAAGGTCTCCAGGGTTTTCTCTTCCTCTTCGGAAACTGCCGCAGACATCTATTGAATCACAATAAGGTTGTAATAAGTTAATCATTTTTGCTGCTAACTCTTCTGCTTGCGTTCTGGTCATCCGCTCTTCTTCCGGTCTGTCTTCAGCATTCATCATTTGACTCACTCTTTGGTCACTTTCAACGATAACCCATGCTTGTCTTACAGACCCTGAATCAACAAAAACTAAATCCATATGAGGTTTATTATCTACTAAACTTAAATCTGCCGCAGGTGTGCCGCCTATACCCTCAATTTGTGATGCCGATGCAGGATAACGCTGAATTTCAGCCAAATGCTGACCAGACCCACATTTAAAACAACTCATATATCTTCCCACCTAACGCTTGAGTCACTCAGCAACTTGAAGTTTTCATAATACCAAGTTCCCATATAATTAGAGGACCTATCTATTTCATTTTGGATAAAAAGCCTAACTTCTTCTTTAGTATAGTGTTTTAGGGTTTCTTTAGAGATAGCAATTTTTGTGTTAGTTCCAGTTGCTTTTAGATAACCTGCTAATTCAAATTTATCTGGCGTGTAATTTTCAGCATTCATTGATAATCCCTCCCTTCCATTTCAGCATCTATGGGTTTGGTAATATAATTTGAACCACACTTCCAACAAGAACAATAACTACCAAAGCCAGTATTAGAGTCATGTTGAAACATCTGCGTTCCACAATCGGGACAGGGATAACTACACCCTCTTTCTGCATCAAAAGTTTCAGCATGAAAATACTTGTTTCTTCTTGATGTAGTTTTTAATTTAGATGCTGTTCCTTGTGAAACCACTTCAAATCGTGCTCTACAATTGTCACATTCTACAGGTTTGTTATTTACCATCTCATAACGAGGTATATCTTGAAGAAATCCTTGGCGACAACGATTACAACGCACACCAGAAGTATCTTCCGATTCGGCATTCATAGCAGAAGACTTTTTCTTAGCCCAATTTACTCCAGAAGTTCCGCCCCATAGATTCCAAGCAATAGTTCCTGCTGTGGGTCCACCATCTGGCATCTTTTTAGAAGGGTTATTGTTTTTACGATGGCGATTAAATGCTGACATTCTGCGAACATCGTGACGACTTACTTTTCCAGAACTTATCTTCCGAGCACGAGTAACACCAGAATCAATTCCCTGAGATTTAGCCTCTGCGGGTGATAATCCACCTCTACCCCACTTTTTTCTTTGACTTAATCCTTTTTTGGCAGCCTTAACTGCAGTTACGGGAGGACGATAAGATTCTGCTTCCATTGTTCTGGCTTGTGAACTCACTCGCTTATTGCCTAATGGTAATACTCCATAGTTATTCCAATGTGTTGAAAAATAATCGTTTCTTCCTACCACAATCTCTTCTTCCTTGCCATTTCTGACAATCTTGGTGGTTCTAATAATATAATGATTACAATCTGGAGCACAATTAGGGATTGGTTCAAATCTTTCAATAATTCCCTCAAAATAACTGTCATCATTTAAAATATGATTTCCCACCACAAAGTCATAGGACCTAACTGTTGTGCCAATTGGTATAATATCTTGCTCTTCCAATTCTTCTGATTCAAAAACATAATGTTCGGCCGAATCTAATTCTAATGGATAGTCTTTAGGATAGCCCATATATTCATTAGCACATAAAGAGCCACAGAAATGTCTAAATCCTATTGGAGTTGGATACCCAAGTTCACAATTAGGGGTTCCACAATTATTACAATCTTGTGTCTGAAAATTATTCAGGTAAAAACCCCCATTTTTGCCAAAAATCTAATAATAACAAATGTTCATGTGGGTGAAAGTAGCAATTGCACGAATCATGCACTTCATAATTCAAATAATCTTGAAGTTTCTTACCAGTTAATGCCTTTCCAGTTCGGCGGTCTAAATATTTATTTGAATATTCCATCTTAACACCTATCTTTGTATTGGTCTGGATGTTTCCCATGCTGGATTAACCTGGTCTGGATGTGCTCCTACTCCAGCGATTTCATCCGGAGATGCAGGATAACGAGAAATTTGTTGAAGATGTTGTCCAGAACCGCATTTCCAACATGAATTAAAGACTTGCGTTCCTCCTTCGGTCTCTGCACTAAATGATTCAGCCTTTTTAGAGTCATATCTACATTCCGAACAAAATTCTGCATCAAAGGTATCCACTTTTTCAGGTCGTGCCATGTAATTTTCCTCCTCCCAATACTGAATAGGATAGCCATTATTAGTAGCCCAAGAAATTATCTTCTCTTTATTATCTTCCCATTCGTGTCTATGGTGTAATGCTTGCCCACCCAAATTAGGTTCTTTAAAGACAGATACTAATGCAGTTATTTCATCTCTCTTTTTATCTTTAACAATATGAACATATGTTTCTGCATCATATCCTTCAGCACCCATCCAATCTTCGGGTTCATTATCATGTTCATTTTTACAGGTTTTACAAACCCATTCGCCACGAACAGTCGTTATAGGTTTTGCATCGGAACAGAACTCGCAAAGACAATAACATAATTGGTCGCCATCTTCATCAACCGCATTATACGATTCATCACATACAGGACATTCTTTATCAGATGCTAATGATTCAGCACCGAAGGATTCGGCTAATCTATTCAAAGCCTTATCAGATTCCATCACACTTACAAAATCTTTCCATTCATCGGCCTCTACATCTCTGGACTCATAAGCCTCTTGATATTCTAAAAATTTACGGAGTCTGCGTAATTCATATAAACTAATGGATAGACTCATACCTAATACTAGTCGTTCCGACTATTTCAATTTGACGGTAGTTTATATCTGCGTGAATTGCATTTGGAACCATCATTTTTGTGATATTTACTAAGGATTGGATGGAGCGAATAATATGTTTTACTAAATCCACCCATAGATAGAACTCTGGCATAGATAGAATCGTGTTTTCTTAATGTAGTTAGTAATTGCCTCCGAGATGAGATAGTATATTTGGCGACACCTGATGAAAAAAATCTATTCAACAAATGATTACCCTCTATGGCCTCCTCATCGTTGGACAATAAGGTTATGGCAAAAGATACAAACTCATTTTCTGCCTTTTTAATCTTACTCATAATAAGGCTACTGCTTAATGACCTATATAACATTAGGGTCCGGCGATAACTACAAATATCTGTAACCATAAATATATACTATGCATTTGGATGCCGAAGGCGATATTGACATTGAAGATGTTGAGGATGCTCTTTTAAGGGCTGATGAACTATCTCAAATAACTGGACGCAAAAAAACTGATATTGTGGCAGACTTATTAGATGATGGGAAATTAAATCTTAGTGCTGGTTCTGACGCTGATGTTAAAAGAGATATTTTAGACATTGCACAAGAGAAGGCAGAGAAATTCAAAACATTACTTACTACTCTAATTCCAGTGTTTGCCCTACTTTTAGGGGTTGGAGCCGAAGGCTTGGGTGTCTTAGATGTTACTGGTTGGGGTGAGGAATCAATATTCTCACCAACTAATGAAGATTATGGGGCTTGCCTTGACCCTGATGCATTAAACTATGACAAAGATGCTTCTTGGGATAATGGCTCATGTCAGTTTGAAATTCCGCCCTGCGATACTGATTGGCGATATGATGATTATTCCGCATCTAATTTGGAGTCCTCAATCTATATCCGTTCCTCATTTTTTGATGCGAATGAATGTGATTATGAATTAGAAGGCCATTTCACCATTGTTTTATTTATGAATGGAAATTCACATGATGGCGATTATATCAATACAGGAACTTTTAGAAATGAGATACAGATTCAAAGTGATTTTTTGGACCTTGAAGAAGGTGAGTATTATTGGGATTTAGAGTTTCATACTGTTGAATGTGATGATGGCACTTGTGAGCATGGTGATGAATTTACATCCCCTCACAAACCTATTTTTATAATTGAAGCAGAAGTAATTTTAGGTTGTATAGATGAAACAGCAAATAATTATAATGAAGCGGCTACACAAGATGATGGTTCATGTGAATATGACCCTGAAATTATAGAGGGATGCACTAATTCAACAGCACTAAATTATGATGAAAATGCGACTGTTGATGATGATTCATGCGAATACCCACCACCTCGTTGTGAAATTATTCTGTTTTCAATCGTTATTCAATATGATAAAAATAATTCATGGGTGCAATATGACCTTGATTGTGGAACAGAACCCAATGACCAAGATGGATATAATGTATCGGTGCAATTTTGGATTAGTGAGAATAACACCACCTTGAATTACACCATAGGTTATCATTATATAAAAGGATATGTAGCAGATACTCAAGAATTATGTTTAGAGGATATTACTGCCGGAAAGTATGATTTCCATTGGATTGCGATTTGGACAGATG
>TARA_B110000285_G_scaffold34461_1_pt1 | contig 22713 bp, 17 predicted proteins | sample TARA_B110000285 | Tara Oceans TARA_B110000285 (sample SAMEA4397756) | marine metagenome | biome: Polar Biome; feature: [SRF] surface water layer (ENVO:00010504); material: water (ENVO:00002006), including particulate matter (ENVO:01000060) such as... | depth 5 m
AAAATATAATACATACCTTTAAGTACTACTACACCGAAGAGTCTAATTTAGAAGACCTACAGCACGAAGTAATAACCTTTCTACTTAGTAAACTTCATAAATTCGACGCTACTCACGGAGCAAAGGCTTATTCATACTTCGGAACTATAGCAAAAAGGTACCTAATCGCTTCTAACCAAAAAAACTATAAGAAGAGGCTACAGACAATATCTCTAGAGCATATTAATATGGAGCAAGAAGAAGACTCCAGTATGCATAGAGGAGCAGTGAACTTAGAAGAAAACACACCGGAAGAGTTATTACTCCAGCAGGAAACAGACTTAACTAGGTTTATGGAAGATTATATAGAGTACTGTTCCGAAAACATATATGAACTATTTCCTAAAATAGAACACGCTAAAATTGCTGATGCCATCTTAGAATTATTTAGAAAACGAGATTCAATTACTGTTTTTAATAAGAAAGCACTCTACATTTACATACGGGAAATAACAGACGTAAAAACCTCCAAGATAACAAAAATAGCTAAAGTATTAGGGAATCTATATAAGAAACACTATATATTCTACCTGGAGAACGGATATACAGGCTTCTAAACCTAACTACTTTCTATTTATCAATATAAATAAGGCTAATATCCTATGAGTTTAGATAAAATAGTATTTAAAGATAAAAAATTTGCAGACATACTGGAAGAGATATACAACAACCAGAAGAAAAAAAGTAAGCAAATAACAAGTATGATAAGAGAATTACAACCTCTTATCCAAGATACAGGTGACGCAACTATAATAGTACCCCTTATTAGGGAGTATTTAGATGCAGGTATTAAAAATGACGACCACCTAATCAAAATGGCAACTATCGTACAGAGGATATTAAATACACAAGAAGCCGGAGGAGATTCCTATCTGATTTCAGAAGATGAGATTGAGCAGTTAATGGCTGAAGTTAATAAAATAGAGGAGAATAAAGACTAGTGAAGTTTGAAGTAGCAATAGTAGATGATATCGTTTTAAATAGCGATAGCAAGTTCTTTGCAGATGTAGGACAATGGGACGGTATAGGAGCTATACGTTTTAAGAAAGTAAAAGGTATTGAACGTAGGTCTACTGGAACAGCTTTTCCATACTTCTCAAACCTAACCAACTTCCCGCTCCGAAACGAACTAGTATACATATTTAAACTCCCTTCCTCAAAACTACAAGAAAACACAGAGAAAGAAGTATACTACTACCTCACCCCGTTAAACATACAGAACCATCCCAACCATAACGCACTACCGGGTATATTCAACAACGACTACTTACCGGAATCTGAGCAGAGGGATTATAAGCAGACAAGCATCGGCGCAACTAAGCAGATAGCAAACGCTAACCCGGATCTAGACTTAGGTAATTACTTCAGGGAAAACGCACAAATAAAACCTTTGAAGAAATTTGAAGGAGATGTAATGATAGAAGGTAGGGTAGGAAACTCAATAAGATTCGGTACTACTGCCATACAAGATGGATCTCCCCTCAACAATTGGTCCGTCGACGGGTACAATGGACAGCCTATTACGATAATAAGAAACGGTCAAGGTGCACAGGGACAAGTAGCCTTTTTACCGACTGAGGAGAATATAAACAACGATAACTCGAGTATATATCTAACAAGTAGTCAACGAATACCTTTAATCCCTAGCAGCGAGAATGATTACTACAGCTACACACGGAAACCGCAAACTGCCGGTAACTACTTCGGAGATCAGATACTCCTAAGCTCTGGTAGACTCTTTTTCAATAGCAGGAGTGATAGTATATTTTTAAGTTCAAAGAAGACAATAAACTTAAACAGTTTAGAGAGTGTAAATATAGACACAGATAACCTTATAGTACAGTCTACCACAATTCACTTAGGAGATAAAGACGCTACTCAACCTGCTCTATACGGACATAAGACAGTGGATATTTTAGAAGACATGCTTACTCTTATAGAAGCACTACTCAAAGCCTCCACTACCGCTATAGCAGGTCCATTTCCAGTACCAGCATTAAACCAAGTAGGGACCTTGAATGTCGGACAAATCGAACAACTTAGGAAACAGCTACGGTACCTACAGTCCGAAACCGTCTTTATTATATAAAGTACTATGGGAATATCTAAACAAGAAATACTAAAAAATAATAGAACTCTTCTAGCAGCAGAAGGTGCTAAATTAGAAGTTAAACCTAAGATTATATCATTCATACAATCTCAACTTAGAAATTACAGTGCTTTAAAAGGTCAAGCTAAACTAAACCAGCTAATACTAGAGCAAATAAACAAACTACAAAACTTCGCAGCAGAACAACTAGCGGACTTTGCAACACAATATGGAGTCTCAGACATAGAGACAGGGACCCCTAAAGTAACCTTCCCTCTACCGGATACCCCTATCGAAGAATTAAACCTACCAGAAATACCGCCCGAAGCAGGTATAGATACTAAAAAACTAACTCTTAATCCTATCACTCTACCAGTTGCCGAATTAGGAAAAACAACAGACAAAGTACAGGGACAATTTACAGAGCAAGTACTCCCTTACGGTTACGATACATTACCCGATAACCTCAAAGAAGAAGCTACCGCTAAAGCTAAAGACCTCGCTAAACAGTTAGCACTAAACTACATACAAGCTAACAAGCCACCATTCTGCCTCCCTCCCGATACTGCAAAAGCACTCAAGAAAAAACTAAACAACCTATTAGAAGTAGTAGAAACAACAGCAACTGCACTTAACTTTGCATCAGTAGGTTTAAATATAGTAACACAGGTAATAGACGGGACTATACTACTTATACAAGGACTAAACATCGCTAAGTTAGCAGCCAATCAAGCCGCAAAGCCAATACCGCTACTCCCTGGTATTGTTGTATCATTGCTTACCGACTTAGACGATGCTCTAGAAGTAGTAAAAGAGACAGCAACAGGAGACCCTAAAATTGAAAAAGTAAAAGATCAACTGCAGACCGGAGCAAACTATATCGCCATAGCAGCAGTAATTATGGATATAATAGCTAAACTCCTAACTATATTTATAAACCTACTCAAAGCCTGTGGAGAAACTCCAAACGAATTAGGAGAAGAGACTAAGAAGTTTATACAACAAGCAGAAGTACAACAGAGAAGCAATACCAGTCAAAGCTATAACGGTTTCACATTTAATATAGTAGAACAAGTTCTACCTAACGACCCTACAGTAATACGAAAAGTGGCACAAGCATTAAATACAGAAGGTATAGTAGCTCTAGAGTCTGAACCATCCTTCACCCAGAACCCAAAGATACTCATAGAAGAACTAAAACTGATTATCGATAGAGACAACTTAAAAGCATACTAGTAAATATTTATAAAAAAATGAAATCCACAGAATTAAAAAAACTGATCAAAGAGGCGGTTAAAGAAGCAATCGGAGAAGAGATGCGAGACATCCTCTTAGAAGCTGTACGTTCCCCTAAGCAAGCAGTTTATGAGAATCAAGCACCACCTCAAAGCAACACAACACCCACAGTAGATACTGGAGAAGTACGTACTAAATATACAGACGTATTAAACGGAATGCTTAATGAAGATACTCGAAACATCTCTATGAACTCAAGCCATGCTCAAGGATTCGCTAAAAGCCCAGGATACACTCCCGCTCCCGGAGCTAATACATCTGCACAAGGCTCTGCCTTACCGGCAGGAGAGGTTGGCATGGACCAAATAATGGGACTTATCAATAAGAGATAATGGCTATAAATGCAACTAGAATATACCCTATAGATAATATCCCAAGTAAAGCGGTAGGTATCTCTATACCTTTCAACGGTCCTGCGGTATTCAAATCTAACTATACTACAAAAGATGCTATTAGAAATAACCTAATAAATCTGCTACTGACCGGACCTAATGAAAGACCTTTCAGACCAGGTTTTGGAGCAGGGTTACAGGCTTTTGTATTTGAGCAACTAGCTCAAGATAACATAGACGGGATAAAAGATTATATAGAAGTTGCAATAGGACAATACTTCCCTGATATACAAGCCACAGTAGAGCTAAGAGCAGATCCAGATCAAAACTCTCTCTATACAGTTATTGACTATACTATAACTAATACTGGAATAACTGACACCATACAATTAAATCTAAACAATGCATAATACTAAAGACATAAAATACTTCAATAGAGACTTTGTAGGGCTTAAAGACCTATTAGTAGATTTTACAAAAACCTACTATCCAAATACCTATAATGACTTCTCTGAAGCATCACCGGGAATGATGCTTATAGAGACTTCCGCATACGTTGGAGATGTTCTTTCGTTTTATTTAGATAACCAGATACAAGAAACCTTTGTACAATACGCAAAGCAGACAGAAAATATCTTTAACTTAGCATACATGTTAGGTTATATTCCCAAAGTTACAAAAACCTCTACAGTAGCAGTAGACGTATATCAACAACTACCCGCTAAACTCTCTGGAGGACTTTACGTACCAGACTACGACTACGCACTATACATAGCAGAAAATACTACTCTACAGAATACACCAGGAGGTATCAACTTTCTAATACAAGATCCTGTAGATTTTGAAGCTTCTAGCTCTTACGACCCTACAGAAGTAACAGTGTATCAAACTAGCGGAGGTAATCCACAGTACTACCTACTCAAGAAGAGTAGGAAAGCAATCTCCTCTACAATCTCAACACAAACCGCAACATTCACTACACCAGAATCATTTAGTACTGTATCAATTACAGATACCAACATTATAAAGGTACTAGATATAGTAGATTCAAACGGTAATGTTTGGTATGAAGTACCTTACCTAGGTCAAGAAATGGTTTATAAACCGTTGAAGAATGTTAATACTAATAATCCTAACACTTACACTGACGCTGACGCACCCTTCCTATTAAACCTAGAGAAGGTAGCGAGGAGATATGTAACACGATTCAGAACAGACGGATCTTTAGAGGTTCAATTCGGATCTGGTACAACTGGAGATGTAGATGAAACAATCGTACCTAATAGCGATAATGTAGGACTAGGTCTTCCTTACGAACAGATTAAACTAACAACCGCATTTGACCCTACAAACTTCCTATATACCGACACTTACGGAATAGCTCCTGCCAATACAACACTAACGATTAGGTACCTTACCGGAGGAGGTGTATCTTCTAATGTAGACGCAGACACCATTACAACAGTAGTATCTATAGGAAATGCAACCTTTCAAAATAGTAACTTAAACGCTAGTACCTCTAATTACATTTTCGGAACATTAGCAGTGAACAACGAACTAGCCGCTTCCGGAGGAGGGGACGGTGATACAGTAGAAGAGATTAGACAAAACACACTCGCAAGCTTTCAAGCCCAGCTAAGAAACGTAACGACGAAAGATTACGCAGTACGAGCCTTATCAATGCCTTCCAATTATGGAGCTATCGCAAAATCACATGTAGAAGCTACAAAAGCAAACGAGAATACTTTACCGGGTGAAATACCTTCTACCTTAAGTCTTTATGTGCTAGGGTTTGACAAAGATAAACATTTAACACAATCATCCTCCACAGTTAAGCAGAACCTAAGCACATACCTTTCTGAGTATAGGATAATAGGGGATACCGTTAACATTAAAGACGGCTTTATAGTAAACATAGGAATTAATTTTGAAATCATAATACTTCCTAATTTTAACAACGACGAAGTGTTAAGTAGATGCATAACAGAATTACAAAACTACTTTAACATAGGTAATTGGACCTTTAACAGCCCAATACTACTTAACGAACTCTACATTAACTTAGATAAACTAAGAGGAGTACAGACCGTCAAAGACATTACAATCTACAATAAGAACGGGATAGTTAACGGATACTCCGAATATGCTTATGATATTGATGCTGCAACACAGAATAACGTTGTATATCCTTCTCTAGATCCATGTGTATTTGAAGTAAAGTACCCAAATACAGACATAAGAGGTAGAGTAGTATCCCTGTAACAAGTACATAAGATTAGTAAATTGTCATATTTATAGTAAATGGCAATCTATAAAATATTCCCAACAGCAGACGCTACCCTATACTCCGGGTATCGAGACGCTAATACCGGACTGGATGAAATACTAGAAGCATCCACCAACTTCTTAATACAGAATCCCCAAGTAGTAGGACCTAACCCTGAAGCTTCAAGATTTTTACTACAGTTCAACCCTGCAGAAATAACATCTTTATTCGAGACTAAGATTAAAGACTCAACATGGAGAGCGGATCTTAGATGCTTTACTGCTAACGTAACTGGATTATCAAGCACAAGTACTTTAAGTATAAACGCTATTGCAGAGAGTTGGAATATGGGCACCGGTAAATACTTAGACTTACCGGAAAACCAAAGCGGGACATCTTGGAGATATAGTCAATATACTGGAGGAACTCAATGGACTACCTCTTCGTACACTGCAGGAACAACAGGTTCCTACAATACAACAACTAACCCTACATCTGCCGGAGGAGGGACATGGTATACAGGTTCAGAAGCTAGCTTTACATTCCAATACTATACCGACCCAGACATAAACGCCAACGTAACTCCAATAGTAACTAACTGGTCTTCATCTGCTTTCGAGAACTACGGAGTAATAGTAAGACAGTCAGCATCTCAAGAATTCGTAAATAACATAAACGAACAGACAACTCTTAAGTATTTCTCAAGAGATACTCATACAATATACCCGCCGCAATTAGAATTCAAGTGGGACGACTTTACCTACACAACAGGGAGTCTAACAGTATTAAATACCTTACCTGCTACAATAGAAGTATCAGACAATCCCGGTATATTCTACTCTCAAAGCGTAAATAGGTTTAGAGTAAATGCAAGACCTAAATACCCACCCCGTGTATACCAGACAGGATCTCTCTATACAAAAAATTACGCATTACCTGAAGAAAGTTACTACAGTATTAAAGATGTTTACACAAATGAAGTTGCTATCAGCTACGATAGTACCTATACTAAAGTAAGTTGTGACTCAACCGGTAGCTTCTTTGACCTTTACTTAGACGGATTACAACCAGAAAGGTATTACAGAATTGAAATTAAAACTACTATTGGTGCTACAGTCCTTATAGTTGATACAGAAGAATTTAAGATAAGCAATAAATAATGAGCGAACCAGTAGATATACGGTTAACAACATATAGCAAGACTCAGTTCGATAAAGCAATAAATACAGAGTTTACTCAATTTGTAACTCAATCTACTGCTCCACCAGCGCCAGAAGACAACTTAACTATCCCTCAATTCTTCACAGCCTATCAAACTCTCTTCTTAGAGATACCTAAAGAAGGAGAGACAGACTCTCATCAATACCTTGCTAACACTAGCGGAGAGTATGCAGGAGGTAAAGATATAAGTGCAGAGGTTCTAGCTCTTACTGAAGAAGTAACAGAGTTAAGAGAAGAGAACATAGAGCTACAGAGACAGGTAATACGTCTAGCAAGCTTAAACACAGCAAGTGTAATTAATGATTTACCAAAATCCACAGTATAATGGCAGAACCACAAGTAACCAGCTTAGGAAACGGTAACCTAAACGGCCCGCAATTCACTACCCTATCCTCTACCGACGGTGCAAATATAGATACCGTACAACTGCCAGGCACCTTTAACGTATTGACTGATATACTTCAAGGGTATGTATACGACAATAACGGTAGCTATATCGATAGTATTACTACCGGGTATAAAGTAGAAGGAGAGATAGACGGAACATCTACAAATACTTTAATACTAGACCCAGGAGTAGATGCGGTAGGTAACGGATATACTCAAGGTACATACCAACTACAGTACAACTACCTAAACCCACTCCTAACTAACAACATAGCCCTCTACATAGTAGAAATCTCTCTCGACAGGACAGAACTTAGAGTTAATAGTAGATCATTAAACAACCTACAACTACTAGCTGCTACACAAACTATACAAGCAGATCTAAACGACACAAACACCTTTGAAGGTTATTATTTAGATTTCGGACAAAATCAATTAGAGTTTGCAGTAAATGTAGGATATCTAAACAACAGCATACTAATAAAATTATATCAGCCACTACCTACTACAATAGGTACCGGTAATAACTTTAACGTATACAACAAGATTTCTGACTCTAGTCTCTATAGTGTAACATTCCCTCAAGAAGAAATAGCGCTACCTGCAGCAAAATACCTAAGAGGGCCTAATACAAATCTTCGAATAAAGACGCAGACAAACAATACAACAGTCTATAAGGACATACTAACACTGACTAGTGGATCTACCTCAGGTATAACAAATCAACTAAATAGTGTACTAGCTGAGAATAGAGCAGAACTTAACACCGACTATACTGACTACAGTAACTTCTCTTTCTTTAGTTCTGCTAATACAAGACTTACAAACTTCAACTACAAAGCTACTCAACTAGAAACATTTAGCAGCCAAATAGCAACTCTAAACGCCGTAACCAACGTACCGCTTGCAGAAATATCCGCAAGCAAAGGATACTATCAGAACCAGATCGAAAGTATAACTAAGAACTTCGACGGGTACGACTACTACCTATACTATAACAGCAGTTCTTACGCATGGCCTAAACAAAACAGCACACCCCCGTACACCCTATATTCATACACCTCTTCAGAAGCTACCAACTGGTTAAATACACAATCCAATACCGCTATTGCTTACGATAGAGAAAATAGAAATAACTTATTTGAAATATTTCCAAGCTATATAACCGACGACACTGCTAACGCTCAATTTCAACTATTCTCTGAATTAACAGCTCAGATGTTTGATGAAATCTGGCTATATACTAAAGCTTTAGAGAATAGACAAGACGGAGATAATAGACTAGGAGGAGGTATATCTATAGACCTAGTAGCAGATGCCCTAGAATCCTACGGAGTAGATCTATATGCAAGTACTTTATCTGACAGTGATGCATTTACATCACTACTAGGACTAACATCCACAGGAGGAACACTACCTCCAACAGGTAGTGAACTAATTACAACATACGTTACATCCTCTGCAGAAACTACTCCTTTTAACGAAGCTCAGAAGTTAATCTATAAGAGAATATACCACAACCTACCTTACCTGTTAAAAAAGAAAGGTACCGTAGCAGGACTACGAGTACTTCTAAACTGCTATGGAATACCAGATACAATATTAAGAATATCAGAATTTGGAGGTAAAGATAAAAACGCTAACACCTGGGATTACTGGTACAGTCAATTTAATTACGCATTTCAAACATCCGGATCCGGTTACATAAGTACACCCTGGGACGGACCTGCTTTCATTTCCTACTGGCTTGCCAACAGTCCAATATCCCTACCGCTCGTATCAGGAAGTAATGGAGACTATAATATGACCGTAGACTGGGGAGACGGTAATACAGATACTATTACTGCATGGGATGATGCTGCAAAGACACATAACTACGGTGCCTCTGGGAATTACACTGTAACAATAAACGGAACCTGTAAAGGTTTTGCATTTAACAACACTGGATATACATCAAGTATAATCGATGTAATAGACTGGGGAAGCTTAGAATTATCAACAAGCGCTTCTTTCTACGGAGCGAATAACTTAGGAGGTAACAGACCAAGTAACGAAATAACCGCAACAAATAGACCGCTAATATCAACAACTAGTTTTAAAGATGCATTTAGAGGAGCATCAATCCTCTCTGGATCTCTAGAAGGATGGAAAACCAACACAGTAACATCTTTAGAAACTACATTTAAAGATGCATCTGGATTTAATTCACCTTTAGATTGGAACACAGAGAACGTAACTACCCTACAAGGTACTTTTGAAAACGCAATTGCATTCAATAAACCTCTAAGCTGGAATACCTCACTCACTACAAATATGAGCGGAACCTTCTCTAGAGCAATGAACTTTGATGCAGATATTAGCGGATGGAATACAAGTAACGTGACAAACTTCCGTGAGATGTTCCACAGTGCATCTGCATTTAACCAAACAGTAGACAGCTTCAACACTGCTGCAGCTACTACTATGAAAGGAATGTTCTCAAACGCCACCTCCTTTTCCCAACAAGTACTTTCATGGAATGTGGGTAACGTATTAGACTTTAGTGAAATGTTCCTAAGTGCATCAAGCTTCACCAATGGAGGTAACCAAACATTAGACAATTGGGTACCTACTAAAGCAACAACTATGAATTCTATGTTTAAAGAAGCGAGAAGCTTCAACTCACAAGTATTCACATTGCCCGTTGGTAGTCCTCCTGTTATTACTGATTTAGGTTCAATGTTCGAAAGCGCTATAGTATATAATAACTTCGGGTTCAACACTGTAAAAAACTGGGATGTCTCAAACGTGAATAATATGTCTAATATGTTTAAAAGCGCATCTGCATTCAACCAAGAGCTTGACATCTGGGTAACGACTAGCGCCACAAATATGAGCGGTATGTTCGAAGCTGCATCATCATTCAACCAAGACATCGGTGACTGGGACACTACACTCGTTACAAACATGGACAACATGTTCAAAGGAGCATCATCATTCAACCAAGATATTAGTGACTGGGATATAAGAAACTTACAATACGCAAATAACTTTATGTCAGGATCAGCCTTCAGCACCGTAAATTACGACCTACTACTACAAGAATGGGCAATACAAGCAGGAGTTACAGGCGCGCAATCTGGCGTAGCTATAAACTTCGGTTCTACAAAATACACCGATGCAGTTAGTTCCGCCTCAAGAAGTATATTAACGAGCCCCCCTTATAACTGGTTAATAACAGACGGAGGATTTGTATAATACCTAAATAATTATAATAAATGGCAACAGTAAAGAGTATACAATTCAGGTTTAAATCACCAACAGTCTCAACAACTACCCCTCCTTCTCAGTCCTTATTTACAAATATAGATAACGCAGAAAACACTCAATTTACAGTAGTACTTGAACATACCGCTTCCGTAACCTCTGGATCATATTCTGGATCAATAGTAAGTCCTTCCGCTAAATACGCCGACTTAAGGTTCATACATGAACATTTAGCAGAGTCTGCAAGCGTAAGTCTACCTTTCTTAGATGGAGGATGGTGGTCTGTAATGATAACTCAAGCGGATGAGTACACGTACACTCTCTATGCAGCAAATAAAGTATACAATGGAGTAGACGGGAACACATTAGGATTCGAAGCATCTGCCTCCTTTACCGGAAGTATAGACTGGACTTCCCCAGGAAACGTTTACTTCCCCGGCTCTGGGTCGATAAGTATAGCGAGAGGTACCTATACACCCTTTACAGGATCCTTGCAAGAACTAAGGTACTTTTCAAATACAATAACAAAGCCGATGTTTCGAGACTTTGTACAGAACGCTAATTCAATAGAAGGGAGTTCCGGGTTATTCTTTAGAGCTGCTTTAGGAGGGGAACTCTATACAGCCTCTAGCTCAATACACCCCAAAGCAGGGATCTTTAATAACTCTCCATCATTTACTGCAGGGAGTACATTTACAATAGTAAGTGGAAGCTTTATCCCTAATTATGAAACAACTCTCGTTGATCAAGTAGTAGGAGGAATACGTAATAGGATATCTACAAAAATAAAACAACCTACACTAGTACTACCCGCCGCCTCTTCCATCTTTAGCAATATACCTGTAAATACCGTACTAGCAGCAGGTATCTCAATACAACAAAACCTTGCAGTAAGTGAAAGCTATACTAGAGATATTAACTATGCAGAAATCGCTCTATCACCTCAGAACGAAATAAACGACGATATAAACGATACCTACGGGTATATTAACATAGGAGAATATATCGGAGATCCAACACAGGTAAACTCTACAGCAGTAACCTATCCACAGTTAGATAGTTTACGTAATAGTTACTTTACCAAGTATAATAGCAACTACAGCTACTCTGACTATATAAGATTATCCAAGTACTACGATAATGCAATCTTCCAAATGGTAAAAGATTACGTTCCTGTAAGAGCAGGAGTAGCAACAGGAATCGTAATTAAACAACACCTACTAGAAAGAAATAGAGTTAGACCTGCACAAGTAAGCTACACAGACCTTACTATAACTGGATCAATCCTACCACAATCAAGAAATTACAATACAGGTTCAATAGAAGTTATATCTGCCGGGCCAGGAGGTTCAGTTAATAGTTTAACTGGATCAAACCAAGCATGGTCTGCCTCCTATAGCACACCGGTAGGACTCGTTACCCAAGTTGAATCATCTCAGTATGAATTCTACAATGGAGAGTATTCAGGATCAGAAGCTCCTGCACAAATATCCTACTCCCTCAATTACGAACCCCTACTCAATAACGTCGGAGACAGTAGACTATCTACCCTATATCAAGATGTAGATTATTCATACAACGCTTCAACACCTGTGAATATGCAGTTAATACTATCCGGATCTGCTTCTGCAGCAACTGTACCTGATTCAAACTATAGCATTGCACGGAATATTATACCACGTTACTTAGGAAGCAAGAACACAGGAGAAATAAACTATAGTCAATCCTTCTCCCCTGTCACAGTAGCACCAGGCTACCCTATAGACAGCCTTACTCCTTGGTTCGCTCACTTTAACGGAATATACGGCTCTGCAGAACTCGGTAGAGGTATCGGAGGGAATCTTAACGTAACACAGTTAATAAATGCAGAGACAGGGGATACAGTCGTCTTAACTTCCAAAAATGAGAATCTCGATTTCCTAGGGCAATTATTTAAAAAAGGAGATACTCCTTCTATAGCACCTACTTCAACAGATCAGATACTTGAAGGAGCGGTGGAAATAGAAGCAGTAGGAGAACTATACCAAACCATACTGATGAAATCAGGCAGTACAGAGAGCGGAGACCCCTACCCGAACGGAGCACTCTCCTTTGGTTACTCTTCTGTCAGTCAAAACCCCGGCTTCTTTTACTACGGTATTGCAGTAACACAATCATACGCACACCCTACTTTCCCTTCCCAAGACTCCTGGCGCGGTTACGCAACCACAACCACCGACTCTTCTGTAACCCAAACTCTTAACTGGACGACTGTAACCACTTCCACAAACATACCCCCCTACGGACTACCTTCAATATATACTACTCCAGGAACTGCAGAATCTAGATCATTAGCTGCTGAAGAAATAAAACGAGTATTTATCCAAAATGCAACTCAGTCAAGTATATTCCCCGACCAGAGTATAGCAGACTTCCAGGAATGGACTGTCACCATCGCAGGTTCAGTCACAGAAGCAGATAACAACCTAACAGGACTACCCAACTACTATATCGAAGCAGCAACCCATCCCATCGTACTATTCTTCTCCGCATCAAGCGACGACCTGACACCCGTATCCGATACCTTCACTATAAACTACCCAAAATACACGTCTGGATTTGAAGATGGCTGGTTTGATCTCATAAACTCCGGTGTAAACTACCCAGGTAACTTCCCCGGCTCTATGCGGAGCCTTGGAAACGTATACATATACAATAAACTAACTAACGAATACACCCAAGAAGTAGTAAATACAGCAGAAGAAACATATTTCCCCATCCAGCGGGGAGATTTTATAAGAGTAGGAACCACTGCAAGTATAGATACCTATGCAAAAGTAGGTAGTGACCAAATCTCACCTTTAAGTGCTACAAGAACAATATCACATACCCCGAACTCCGAAACCCCATACACCATAATCAGTGTTACCGGAAACAACTCCAACAGCTCTTTCCGCAGAGGCAGCGAAGAAGCTTACCAGGTCGGGTTTAAGTACACTGCCGGGCTACTTTCTGCTCTACCGGAAGTAGGAGGACTAACCGACCCAGCAGATTACGGGAATCAAAGCTTTAGAATAATGAGAAGAGTTCCTACAGAATTCTATATACTGCTAAAAAACCGACCAGGAGCATATACAGGGGAAGGTCTGCTCCTGCCAGAGAATTTTGACCCAAAATATGACGCTAGGAAAGTAGCAAAAGAACTAGGAATAATATAATAACAACTAACTTTAAACAAAACACATATTTATAATAAATAAAAGTATAACATGGGCTTTTTAAACAACACCACAGTAACACTAGACGCTATCCTAACAACAAAAGGACGAGAACTCCTTGCAAGAGGGGATGGATCCTTTAGAATCACTCAATTTGCATTATCAGACGATGAAGTAGATTATAGTATGTATAACCCTACTCACCCTTCCGGTTCTGGATTCTACGGAGAAGCAATTGAAAATATGCCAGTCTTAGAAGCATTCCCTGACCAGACTCAAGTAATGAAGTATAAGCTAGTAACTCTACCTAGAGGAACTGCTAGAATGCCGGTATTAGAACTAGGGTACAGTGTAATTACAATGAAGCAAGGGCAGTCCTTCTCTATTAGACCTCAAACATTAAATTACCTATCTCAAGCACAAGCCTACGAAACTAACGGGTATACCTTTACAATCTCAGATGTAAGACTCCTTAATTCATTTAACGGAGTAGGAATAGATACACCAGAAGTAGCAGCACTAAACTCTACTACTACGATAGGTACAGCGGTATCTCAAACAGTAGTAGGTACAAGTTTAAGCATGACCGCTACTACTATTAATACTCTATTTGGAACTAACACCGCCCTAACAGCTACACTGCAGGTAGTAGGTAGAGACTCTGGAGCAAGAGTATCGATACCAATAACTATCAATAAAGTAGGATAATTAAAATAAAAACACAACATGTCATATAAGAATTTAGATACAGAAGACTTTTTAGTAAGTGTAGACTCAATAACATCAACCGTATGGTCTGATGAAACAGTAACATTAACTACATTCTTCACAAGCTCTGCTGCAAGCACCAACGACCCATATTATAAGAACGTATATAAAACTACCGGATTAAGCGATATACAGTTTGCAATAGCATACGGAGATGAAGAAGGATCAGGAAGTGTATACTATAACCCACTAGTAACAGGAGCATCACCTACAAGAACTGTATACGGACAATTTAGAAACCTTATATACGGAGATGAAAACCTTGACTTTAATTTTGCAGGAACAACTACCAACTTCTTCTGGGCACTTTCTATAGAGAGAGCAAGGTATAAAGAGAAACTTCTACCAGGAAGCCTTAACCTTAAGATATCCGGATCTAATGGAGATATATTTAGCTTGACAGATAACTCTGCACAAGTAGTAACAAACACCTTCCTTGAATGTGGAAGAGTATTCCAGTTAATATCAGGATCAGACGGAACGTCATATGACGGAGGTACAGGTTACTCTGCTGCTTCAGGATCTTACGGACTATTCTTACCAGATATCTCAACGATAGTACTAAACCCATTAGCATTCTCAGGTAGTATAGCTTACAACCGAACAAATAACACCGCAGGGGATAATATAAGCACAATGTTTAATGCTATCTCTGGATCAGGAGCAGCATCTTTCGAAGTAAATAGCGAAGAAACATTAACATCTGATTATGTTTTTATAAGAGCTAGAAACTCTGAATTTAACTACTCTGAAAACCCATCGTTTATATCTGGATCTACAGGAGATGTTTTATTTGCATCTCAAATCAACTCCCCACAGACTTACGTAACATCTGTTGGATTGTATAATAATGTAAACGAACTACTAGCAGTAGCTAAACTCTCTAAGCCATTAACAAAAGACTTTACTAAAGAAACTTTACTAAGAGTAAAATTAGACTTTTAAAATGAATGAGCGCTTACAAACCATTACTAGCATCCGATATAATAGTAACACCCTTAGAGGTTAATAAAGCCTTTGCATACCATACACCAGCAGCTATAAACCAAGCTGGTATAAGTATGTTTACCGGTAAGAATATAACCGGACTATTTTCAACTCAAGAAGCTACTACAGGAACTATCTCTGTAGAGTATCAAAGACTTGTCTATAAAACAATTAGTGAGCTATACTACTCCAATTACCAAAGCTCAAGTTACGGAGATGAAATATCTGTACCGTTAATACTCCCAAACGAGTATACATCCGGACCTGTATCTTCTACAGGAAGGTATGAAAATTACCTACAGACAGACCTTACGTTCGAGAGGTACTTTCCAACCGCATCCGATGCAATAATAGGGGTATATTCTATTCCGCAAAATCTATACGGAGATAAAATCCAACCTAACACCTTTCGAGTAACTAGCCCTAAAGGCGCAATAATAGATGATGGAGAAGGTAATCTAATTATAAACACAACACCTAACACAATTGTAGGTACTATAATATATCAACACGGCGTTGCTATCATAACCAAAGACACTGCAGTAGCAGTTACCGGAATAATAGACGCTTTTATGACCTCTTCTACTTTATTCTGCAGCTTCTCATCATCCTACGACATCTATGAAACTCAATATAAATGTACAATTAACCCACCAGAATACAACTTCACATTAAATGAATCTGTAATCTCTGGATCAAGTACTTTTGAATACAGTTCAAGCTACTATTATCAACCAGAAGATGGGATAATAAGCAACTTCGCAACAGCCTCTACATTCACTCCATATATAACAGGAGTAGGGCTTTATAATGAGAATCAAGAACTCCTCGCAATTGCAAAACTAGCACAACCACTACCGACAAGTAGAACAACAGACACAACAATAGTAATAAATCTAGATAGATAAAAACATATGTTAAAATGGTTATATGAAGAAGGAGAATTTTCTAAAAGAGAAGACTTTCCTGAGAATTGTTACGGTTTTGTATATAAGATAACAAACCTAAAGAACGGTAAGATATACATAGGGAGAAAAATCTTACAGAATACATTAAATAAGAAACTCACAAAGAAAGAAATCTCAGAACAGACTGGACCCGGTAGGAAGCCAACAAAGAAGAAGGTTGTAAAGGAGTCTAACTGGCTAACATATTGGGGATCTAACAAACCACTCTTAGAAGATATTAAAGAACTTGGACAAGATAGCTTTAAAAGAGAGATAATAAAGTTGACTTTCTCAAAAAAAGAATTAACTTACTATGAATTACATTATCAATGTATCTTTGAAGTACTACTAACAAACTCCTACAACTCTAACATTTTAGGAAAGTTTTACCCAAAAGATTTGGAAGTCTGAAGAATAGTTCGTATATTACGTTTAATGGTAAATCACTTACTTGTTAATCTCGTAGATAGCGTACTAGGAAAAGGAAAAACGACTTCGGGAGCTAACCTATCATACCATTGTCCTTTCTGCAATCACCGTAAAACTAAACTAGAGGTAAACTTCCAAGAGAATGAAGAAGGTATTAACCATTGGCATTGTTGGGTATGTAATGCAAGAGGTAAGTCAATAGCGAGCTTATTCAAGAAAGTATCTGCTCCTGCTAGTAAGATGCAAGAACTTAAAGGATACGTTAAGATTTCATTTTACGATAATGTAAAGCAGCAAGAAGAAGTTCTTGAACTCCCTAAAGAGTATACATCCTTAATCGATCCAGACACAAACAATATTACAACTAGACAAGCTTTAAGGTATCTAAAGAAAAGGAATGTAGGCCCTACTGAAATTAAAAGATATGAAATAGGTTACTGCGCTACAGGTAGATATAAGGACATGGTGATAATGCCCTCCTATACTGAAGAAGGTATTCTAAACTACTTCGTAGGTCGTAACTTTGGACCTTCGGACTATAAATATAAAAACCCAAAAGCTTCTAAAGACATAATACCACTAGGACTACATGTAAATTGGAACTCCCCTTTAATAATATGTGAAGGGATGTTCGACGCTTTAGCAATTAAACGAAACGCAATACCTTTACTAGGTAAAACGATACCAAAAAAGCTTATGCATAAGATAGTAGAATCTAATGTTAAGCAGATTTTTATCGCTCTCGATAATGATGCTCTAAAACAAGCATTTGAGTACTGTGAAACCTTTCTAAACCATGGTAAGGAAGTGTTTTTAATTGAACTAAACGATAAAGATCCATCAGAGTTGGGATTCGAAGAATTTACTAAACTATTACATAAAAGCATACCAATGACCTTTAAACATTTAATAGAAAAGAAATTTCAATTATGATTGAGAAAAACAAAGACATTAAGAAAGATGCATTCGTCAAAAGACTAATACATCCTGATTCAACCGCTCGTCAAATTACGTTAACAGACAGTAGGTTCTACCAACGAAATAAGGATAAATACTATCCTTCCGTAACAACTGTACTCTCCTATTTTCCGAAAGGAAAGTTTTTTGAGAGTTGGCTTAAAGATGTAGGTGCAAATGCTAACATTATTATGCGAAGAGCAGGTAATGAAGGTACACAGGTACATGAAGCTATCGAAGCTTATCTCGAAGGAGAAGAGATTACATGGTTAGATCAATGGGGTAAAACTAAATATAGCCTGCTTGTATGGAAAATGATCCTAAAGTTCGTAGACTTCTGGGAAACACATAAACCGTTATTAGTTGAATCAGAAGTACACGTATTCTCGGATGAGTTAAAAATAGCCGGTACTGCGGATTTAATATTAGAGATAGACGGAGAGTTATGGATGGTTGATATAAAGACTTCTAACTACCTCCACGATACATACGACCTGCAACTAGCTTGTTACTCTCAAGCTTGGAATGAAAATTTCGAAAGACCTATTAAGAGAATGGGTATACTATGGTTAAAAGCAGCAACGAGAGGAGAGAGTAAAAAAGAAGGTATTATCCAGGGAAAAGGGTGGCAACTAAAAGAAGCTTCTACGCCTTTTGAAGAATGTAAAAGAATCTTTAAACACCTTTATGAAGTATATCTTATAAAACAACCTAACGTAAAACCAATAACAGAGATACTTCCTACAAGTATTAAGCTAAAAGAGTGATATTTATTAAATATGATAAAACTAACCACTCTTCTCAAGCAAGTAATAACAGAAGGAGGTAACGTATTCGGAACAACAGCACCAATACAGAAGGATAAAATAGAACCTACGTTAGAGAAGTTCGTTGAGGAGTTAGGTAGGATTTTTCCTACCAAAGCTTCTACCTTTACTTCTTTTGAAAAACTCGGCTCAGCAGGTAAAAAAGATATGTCCGGCGACATAGATGTAGCCTTCCCTGTAGCACATCTAACTAAAGACGGAAAACCTGACCTAGAAGGTTGGGGTTTAGATGAAGAGAAGTTTAACGAATATTTTAATATATTTAGAAAGAGAGCAAGAACCGCTACAGAGTCTCAAACTAAACTAAAAGCAATGCTTACCTTAATCGCAGAGAAGATTAACGAGAAAAGCACAATACTACAAGCAGATCCTAAATCAGCAGGGTCTAATTCTCTATTCCTAGCCTTTCCTCAATACGGAGTAGACGGTAAAAAACAACCAGAGCTAATACAAGTAGATATAAATGTAGGAGATCCAGAATGGCTAAAATTCAGCTACTATTCAAACATGTACAAAGGAGTAGTTAAAGGTCTTCACAGAACTCAATTAATGTTAGCACTATTTACTGCAAAAGGTAAGATGTTTAAGCACGAACAAGGAGTATTAGATAAGGAAACCAGGGAAATAGAAGCTACTACACCAAAACAAGCCTTAACACTACTAAATAAACTTTATAGTATCGAATTGACTCAAGACCAGTTAAACGACTATTTTGAACTGTCTGATGTACTAACATCGGAATTATCTAAAGAAGATTACGGTAAGGTTATGGATATATACTTAAAAATATTAGATAGAACTGGTCCATCTGCCCATGTACCGGAAAATCTAGAAGATTACTGGATAGCAAATCAAGAAAGATTAGGACTAACCGGTAAAAGGTTACCAGACGATTCAAACCTTAAAAAATACGCTAAGTAATGTCAGGAGCAGCAGGAGGAACAAGAATACCAAGATCAGCAGTCGAACAGACAGTAAAAGACTATACGGAGAAAATACTCTCTAAAATAGAAGGCTTTAAAGACGCTAAACTATCTGGATCTTTTAACAGACCGGATAAAGATGATTTTGGAGACATAGATATAGTAGTAACTATAGAGACAGGAGACGATAAGAAGGCAACTAAGAAGAAAATAATGGACTTGTTTACCACCCTCCCTGATGACGAGCTACCGCCTCTTAGAAATCCTAAATACAAAGGTAAGAAAGCCATAAACCACGGAGAGATGGTATCCAACCTTTACCCTATATCAGGAATGCCTGGAGAATTTGTACAAGTAGATAACATTATAGCTCTATCTTCCGAAGAAGGATCGTTTAAGAAAACCGTATTAGACTACCCAGCAGAACTTCAAGGAATAATACTAGGACTAGTAAAAACACCGTTACTAGAAGAAAAGCCAGAAGTAGTCTTTGCAAGGATGGGAATAAAAGACATACCAGAACCGGGACCTACTCAAGAATATGAGTTTCATATAGATACCGCAGGGTTAACTTTAAGACTGGTAACATACGGAGACAACTATAAGATACTAGACAGTAATACTGTATGGCAATCTAGAGACTTTGCAGACGTAGAAAAGCTACTGAAGGATTTTAACCTAGATGGTAGCTTTAGAGAACTTATAGAACAAGTTAAAAACCTAAAAAATCCCCGCTCTAAGAATAGAGTTAAAGGATTCTTTAAAAGATCTATAAAAGTAGGAGCAGCAGAGCGAGGTACACCTAAAGGAGACGTAAAGCAACAAGCACTAGATACTGTAGATACTTTACAAGAAAGCAAAGCACTATTAACCCGTGCTAAGCTAGCAACGAAGTACTTAGATGAAGATGAGAAAAGTAGGATAGCAGTATTTCCTGGAGCTTTTAAACCGCCCCACAAAGATCATATTGCTAGAATAAATGCAGCATCTAAGAAAGTAGGAGAGAATGGAAAAGTACTTGTACTAGTATCACCGCTTCCTAGAACAAAAGAAGGACAGGAATCAATCTCTGCAGAACAAACTATTGCAGTATTTAACCTATACAAGGATAAAGGTATAATACCAGTCAACGTAGCTTATAGGATAGCAGATGATAACTCACCAATTACAGCAGCATATAAAGAATTCGAAAGCGATAAAACGCAACCCTACATCGCTGTATTTGGAAAAGACGATAAGGCGAGGTTTAGCAATATAGAAGATAAGTTACCGAACGTAGTTGTTGATAGCTTTGAAGAAGCAGGGGTAGGCAACGCATCCGCAACAGATCTTAGAACCGCTATCGCTAACAGAGATAAAGAAACAATAGCAACATTCATACCTGCAGAAGTTACAGCAGAAGAGTACCTAAACACGTTAGGAGTAAAAGAGCCTATAGAAGAAGATGCATCAACCGCCACCAACCTATGGGAACCGCATGCTGCAATGCTAGCTAAGATAGAAAAGAAACCAGATCTACTTAGAGGGCTCTGGAAGAGTCTATCTAAACCCTCTAGGAAAGCCTTAGTATTATACTTCAGAGAAAAGAATACACAAGTAGAAAATGTAATACCAGCAACAGACGAAAAAGCTGCTCCTTACGGTTCTGGATACACTCCAGTAGAGGAAGGTCTCTGGGCTAACATCAACGCTAAAAAGAAGAGAGGGGAGAAACCTTCTCACGGAAACTCTAATGCATTTAAAGCAGTAAAGAAAGCAGGAGATGCTCTCGAAAAAACAAAAGGACTAGAAGAGGGAAGCGGAGAAAAGAAGTTGAGAGTTTTTGACTTTGACGATACTTTAGTACATGTAGATGCAACAATATACATAACACATAAAGATGGAACAAAATCAGGACTAACGCCAGCAGAATACGCAGTCTACGTTCCGCAGGAAGGAGACCTATTCGACTTCTCAGAATTTAGCTCTGTAATTAAGAAAGCTAAGCCCTTAGAGAGTAATATAGCAGATCTAATTAAATCCTATAACGACCCAACAGAGAAAACTACAATATTAACGGCAAGACTTCTAGGGTACCCGGTTAAGAAGTACTTGAAGGATGAATTTAATATCGAACCTTATGTAATAGGGTTAGGTTCAAGCGACCCGGAAGATAAGTCTCGCTGGATTGAAGCTCAAATTAAAAAAGGATATAACAACATTGAGTTTAGAGATGATTCTCAAAAGAATGTAGATGCAGTAGCGAGCCTTAAAGATAAATACCCAGAGGTAGAGTTAACTTCTATGTTAGTAGTAGAAGGAGTAGAATCTACATCTTCAAAGCTCACCATCAACGAGAACGCTAGTTACTCTAAGAATATAGACATTAAGTATAAGATAGCAGAACTAGCACAACACATGATAGATAAAGGTATGAATGTACAACCTCTACCTTCTGTTGAGTTTATAAACGGAAACTCTAAAAACGCTGAAGAGTTTCTCGGCAAGACAGCTTACTATGACCCAGCAATAAATAGAATAGTACTATATACAGAAGGAAGACACCCTAAAGATATCGTAAGATCATTTGCACACGAAATGATACATCACATTCAAAACCTAGAGGGAAGGTTAGAGGGTATCACAACAACAAATACACAAGAAGACGGTAATTTAAACGATATTGAAGCTGAAGCTAACCTAAAAGGTACGATGACATTTAGAAACTGGACTGACAGTTTAAATGAATCAACTACTACCCCAGAGTTACAGAAAGAGAAAATAAATATATCATTTGAACTTTTCGATGGAACTAAAATCTCG